>OLFW01000610.1_pt1 | contig 28972 bp, 20 predicted proteins | sample 1605351 | NCBI WGS metagenome assembly OLFW01 (sample SAMEA3888918, study PRJEB22519) | human gut metagenome | biome: human gut; feature: human-associated habitat; material: faeces | place: Denmark | collected 2010 | reverse complement strand
CAGCCTCAATGTCAGCAAAGCTCAATTGGCCATTGAACAGCTCTTCCATAGAACAATCAGATTGTGAATGTGATCATAGTAGTATTTTACTATTATGTTGGTAAAAAACAGCACCTCCTGGCGTCGTTAAGAAAAACTGAACGGAACATTTTTGTTCCATCCGGCTTGGTAACAGGGGTTTTTGAAGAGCTTCCTAAACTGGAATATGTATCTTGCTTTTTCGTATGCGCGTTTACGAAGAGTTGAAGCATTTGTTTCTGTAAATGCTGTCATGGGATGGACAAAGCCTTGCACGCCTTCTGAGGATGTGTTTTTCCAGGATAGGGGAAGAAAAACCTTAAAAAGGTCCATACGACAACTTTCGAGTTCAGGATAGTTTGATGAACTACCGCAGAAGTTTTGCGTTCCCGCTGCTTCGATGTATTCCCTCCTCCAGGATTCCCCGAGTTCCGGGTGCGCATCGATGAAACGGACATCGTCATCGACAGTAGAAAGCAACAGTTCACGAATATTTGAGGCGCTTTCCTTGTTGAAGAGAATGTACGGCAAGTAATCACCGACTACTGCTCCTGAGTTCCATGCGGGAACACGCCACGGCGGATTGCCCAACGTGATGTCAAAGCCAAGCTCGCTTCCGTCCGATGTCTTGTACAGAATGTCGGCAAAGCGCAACGGCCAATGGAAGAAACGCAGGCGTTCCGACACTTGACGCGAGATGCGGATACGGGGGTTGGCATCGAGCTCGGATTCAACAAGATTGCCCTTGTCATCCTCGGCAAAGCGAGAGACTTCTGCTTCGAGGGAGTCGTCAAGATTGAGCGTAATCTGACGTCCAGCCGCCTTTTCCACACCGATGAATTCACTCGACAGGATGAGCATCATGTCGGCGATGTACTCGGCGCGTGTCGGGAAGCTGTCCGCTTCTGCAATGGGCCAGAACCAAAGCGAGCACCAGTAGTTCATGGCCGTGCGCAGACGTGAGAAACTGCCGGTTTCATAAGAGCCGTCACCCATGCGGATTTTTGCGGCGAGCTCATTCTTTTCCTGATAGGAGAGAACCGTGCGCTCGGACGCAGCGTGCCCGTAAATGGCATACGGGTCGGTCGTGCTCAGGCGGATCTTGGCCAGGTCTTCGGCCCATCTGTCCCAATGCTCATCAACCATGGCACTGAGCCCTTGCAGGATCTCGAGTTCATTTCCCGACAAGGCTTTGTTGAACGCCTTGACCTTTTTATTCAGCGTATCGATCTGAGTTTTGTAGACCTTCTTAAAGTCTGCGTCTTTGTAAGTTGCCATTTCGAAGTCCGGCAGCAGGAACTGCCAGATTTCATCCTCGCCTCTTGTGCCGGAGAGTTCGTGGGCCGCACTGATGCGGATCTTTTTGCCGCCCTTTTCGTAATCGACCTTGCAGACGCGCTTGCCACAGCCGATGATTGAATTGCCGCTGTGAAGCTGCAGGCCGAACCACGGCACGAACTTGTCGGACGAGAGCGCATTGAGCCACAGCGAGACTTGGGCAAGCTCGACGGCCACGGGGTTCAAGTCGACGCCGTAGACGTTGTTGTCGGCGAGGTACATCTTGACCTTCTGGAGCTCCCGGTTGTAGTCCTCCTGAGAGAGGCGCTCATCCCGGGCTTTCTGTGCGTGCTCCATGTACTTGACGGCGAGCTGGTTGACGGCTTCGTTCAAGAAGGTGGCGGAGCCCAGTGCAGGTTCGGCAACGCGGAGCTTGAGAATGCGCTCGGCCTTTTCCTTTTCGGTCGGGAGCTTGTCGATGACCGTCTCCCAGTATTCCTTGAGAACATACTTCACAAGGCACTGCGTGAGAATTTCAGGCGTGTAGTAGGACGCTGACTTCTCGCGTTCACGGCCAGTCAGACGGTAGATGAAGGTTTCCTTCGGATAGACCTTGAGCTTTTTTTCGCCGAATTCGTTGGTCTCGTAGACCTTCTGCTCATCCTTGTAATGATCGGAGTCGATCTCCTCCTTCGTCACGAAGTAGCCGGCTTCGAACTCGTCGGACTTCGACGGGTCGGCGGAGACTTCGTACAGGTCTTCCTGAGCGAAGAACCCGCGATAGGAAAGCAGTGCTTCGTAAACGGCGCCGAGCTGATGGATGCCGAGGTGAGCGTAGGAAATGCGCCCGCAGTTCTGACGGCGTCCCTTGCCGACGGAGGAGAGGCTCATGAGGCGAATGACCTGCTGGAGCGTCTCGTTGGTGAAGACGACCTTGTTGAGGTTGGGCGTACGCTCCATGTCAAAGAGCGAGCCCTTGAGCGGACGGATTTCAAAGGTGGCGTCAGTCGTGGCTGCACCGAATTCGAGTGCCTGATGCGTGTCGTCTTCACTGCAGAAGGGAGTTCCTTGCGAATAGAAGGAGACCAGCATGGAGATGGAGTCGTGGAAGTAACGGCCCTTGCGGTCCTCTTCGGTTAGCAGGGGCTTCTGTTCCAGGTCGCGAAGGCTTTCAAACGAGTAGCCGGATTGGAAGGCATCGTTTTCGGTTGGTGCGTAGGCAAGGTCGGGACGCGCCTCGACGAAGAGCAGGAAGAGAATGCGGTACATGTAGCGCAGGCATTCCACCGTCAGATCGTTAGCGAACGTTTCGTCGCGCCTGACGGTCTTCTTGTCGCGGCGGGCCTTCTCAATGATCTGCGTGGCCGCTTCGTTGCCCAGCAGTTCGATGGCTCGGCGAAGCGAGAGCTTGAGCGATTCGGAAACGCCGTAAGCCTGCTTGTGCGCATCTTCATCAATGCGGTCGAGAAGTACGGTGCCGTTGCGGTTTTCCATGCTGCTCTTGGCGAGAAGCGCGGCGGCAAGCGAAAGAACGCGGTCTTCACGACGAGAGAAGAGCTCCTTCCAGTCAAAGCGCAGGAGGCTGTGACGGTGGAACTTCGTGCGGTCAATGAGAAGCCAGGAGCGCGGGGAGGCAAGGATCACCCAGCGCGGCGGATTGTCGCAACCGAAGACGTGCTTTTCGAGAATCTTGTTCCAGTTGTCTTCAAATTCTGCCGTCACCTTGCTGTTGAATCCGGGCAGGTCTTCGAACTGGGATCGGGAGACATGCATCTCAAGCGGGTCGAGTTCGTCGTCAAAGTCGACGGACCTGCCGTCAGGCAGAGCCTCAAAAACCCAAAGGTACGGCTCGGCGGCCTTGCCTTCACGGTGTAGCGCGCAAAGCAGGGGAAGCGGCATGTGGTCGTCACCGTTGACGAACGCAGCCTCCGGTGTTTTCTTGATGTCGAGCTCCAGACATCGGCCGATGGCCGCGGCAGCAGAGCGCCACCCCTGCAGACGCTGCTCTTCATCCGACGTTTCGGCAAAGGCATCGTTGAGCTCGTCAAGGAGAGCGCGGGCATTCATGCGGAGAGCGCGATTGGGGGCATGCTGCCAGTCCTTTTCGCCGGCGTCTTCTGCCTTGGCCTTGTTTTCAGACTCAAGCTTCGCCCAGGCATCAAACTGGTCCTTGAGCGAATCGGCCAGACCTTCGGAAAGGAAGTAGGCGCTGTAATACTCGTTTTCGTTGTTGATTCCGGTCCATTCCATGACGTGGATCCTTTCCGTGGTTAGAGAAGCTGGTACTGGGAGGCGTCCGCACCTTCAGCGGCATTTTGCTGCACGACCTTTCCCACAAACAGTGCAACAACCTGAACATAGGGCTTGTCGTCCAACGTGTAGGTGTCCTTTGTGTAGGTTTCGGCTTCCTTGAAGCGCTTCTCGATATATTCCGTGCGCTCGAGGGTCTTGGCCTGACGTTTGCTCAACGAAGATGTATTCATCGGAGCGTCTTCCATGCCGATGAGCCGCTGCTGCTTTTCACGCAGTCGGTTGAGCTTGGCGAGCTTCTCGCTGAGGAGGTCCTGAATGTTGTTCTGGTATTCGGCCCTGCGCTTGAGGAGATGCTGTTCCGCAAGGGAGACGATGCCGGGCAGTTTTTCCGACAAGAGCTCGACAGGGAGCGAGAGACCGTCGTTGGTCCAGGCATTGGGCATCTTCATGATTGCCATCAGTTCCTTACGGGAATGGACGGTGCTCTCGCCGGATGCGTCGGTCTTGACGGCAATCCAGTCGTGAACGGGCGTGCCGCCGCGCTTGTTCGGGTAGCCGCCCTGAAGCAGCGTCCAGAATTCTCCTTCCGGAAGGAAGGGAACGTGCACGACGGGAGCGGCATGACGACCGAAGGCACCGATGGCCCAGTCCTCCATCCACTGCATGACGGGGTGAAGCTCCCAGAGGAGCTGATGAGCAGGCCAGGACGAGTTTGGGTTGGAGGCCGCGTCACGTATGGCGCGCTGGACGATGTCCTTTCTGGCGGTCAGCTCGAACTTGCGGTGCTCGGGCAGCACTTCCTTCGGGAGATACTGCAGGCGCACTTCAAGATCCTTCGGCGGAGCAAGGCGCACGAATTCATTGGCATCGTCGAATTCGACTTCGGTTGCAATGCCGCCCCTTTCGAGGGGAAGCTTCTTGCGAAGCGTGAGCCCTGTCTTGAGGAACTGATAGTCCGTAAACAAAAGAGAACGGTCGACCTGATGGCTCGTCTGAGGAGCAGCGGGGGCGTTGCCTGCGGTTGTTTCCTGATCTGCGCCCAGGGAGAACGCACGAAGAAGACTCATGAAGTCTTCCTCGCTGGGAGCGGGAGGCGGAGCCTCATTTTGAATCCGGGCGGCGGTCTGCTGTTCCTGCTCTTCCTTGGAACCGGTGAATTCGCCGGGATCGCTGATGTTCGCGACGGCGTTCTTGTCCTTCTGGATGAGCAGGTCCATGATGTGGTTGTCGCCGATGAACTTGCCTGCGGTGGTCTTCACATCGGTCTGCAGATAGCGGATGATCGGCTTTTTCTGCTGACCATAGCGGTCGATTCGACCGTTGCGCTGCTGGAAGGTCATGAGAGACCAGGGAATGTCGAAATGGATGAGCCTATGACAGAGACGATGAAGGTTCAGACCTTCGGACGCCACATCGGTGGCAAGCATGAGGCGAATGGGGCTTTCGAGCTTGTTGAAGCGCTCGACCTTGTCCATCAGATCCTTGTCGCTGTCGTCACCCTTGAGGACGCAGAACTGCGTGTCCTTCAGGCCGAGGTCGGGAGGAAGGTGCTGGGCGAGGAAGGCAAGGGTCTGACGGCTTTCGGTAAAGATCACCAGACGGTCTTCCGGATCTTTTTTGTCCCAAACGAATTCGGAATCCAAGGACTTCTCGTCGTTCTTGAGAAGAGAGACGAGAGCCTGATATTTGGAGAAGGACTGCTTGTCAACGTCGGAAAGCGACTGCTTGAAGTTCGTCAGCGTGTTGATGTCTTCACCGGCCTCAGTCACTCGGGTCTTGGCTGCACGCAGCTTTCCGATGCGGTTGTCGCAGGTTGAGATGCAGGCGGCCGGACTCGAGAAGAGAGCCTTCTCAAGCGTCGTCTGAAAAAGCACTGAGCCTGTCTTGCGGTTGGCGTCAATATGCTTGAATTCGATGTTTTCGAGGTTCTGATAGACAGCCTGTTCAGCCAGGGACGCATTGACCTTGATGGTCTTGATGTCGCGTTCGGGGAAGGCGCCCTGAGCCTGATCGCGGATGTCGTTCTTGAAGCGGCGGATAACGAGTTTTGAGTCCTTGAAGTCGTCAAACGTGTAATCGTTCGGATTGGCGATGACCGTCGGATCGAGCATGTCGATCAGACTGGCGAAGCTCTGGGGACGTCCGTCATGCGGAGTTGCCGAAAGCATGATGAGCGCATCCGAGCGGCGGGACAGCAGGCGGGCGAGTGCAGCGCGCTGGCTGCCGGAGCTGCGTTCGGCGACATTGTGGGCCTCGTCGATGAGGATGATGTCCCAGTAGGCCTGTTCGAGATACGTGCGGTAAAGGGCGCTCTGCTTCAGAGTGTCGATCGAGATGATAGCCTTGTCGACATACAGGAAAGGATTGTGACTGGCGGGAATGCGCTGCTGCAGGCGTGCGATGCCATCGCTGTCAAGCCTCGTGAGAGGAATGGAGAAGCGGTTCCAGAACTCCTGCTGAAACTGTTCAAGCATGGCCTTGACGGCGAGGACGAGAATGCGCTTGCCGCGCTGGCGCTCGATGAGCTCGGAAACGAGCACGCCTGCTTCGAGCGTCTTGCCGATGCCGACCGCGTCGGCGATAAGAATGCGGGGACGCGTGGATTCAAGGGCCCAGACGGCAGGCTCAAGCTGATAGGCGAGCACGTCCATGGCGGCGTCCTGAGCAATGTGGATCTTGGCGTCGGTGGCGGGCGTCCTGCGAAGGAGGGCGTCAATGAAGAGACGCGTGCGGACGTAGTTCACGGAGTCGTCCTGCACGAGGCGCGTCTCCTTTGGATCGAGGATCTGGATCTTCTGCTTGAGTTCTGGGCGCTCCTCGTATTCGACGATGAACTTGGAGGTGCGGCCGCTCACGAGATTGGAAACGCCGACGCAGGTCAGCACCGTGAAGATGCGGCCGCCTTCGTGATGAACGGCACCGACATGCTTGACCAACCATTCGGCGTCGCGGACGACGATGCGCATGCCCGCAGCAAAGCTTCTCTTTTCTGCCACTTTGATGAGTTCCTGAGGGTGTTGGAGACCGCTGCTCCAGACGGAACTGCGAGGCTTCAGCAAGGAAAACTGAAGCCGAGCTCGACGTCAAAAGTCAGCTGGCCCGGGAGTTCTGCAATTGCCTGTGTCCCCGGAGGACGGCAATTCCCGATATCTTATCAAGTCAGGCGCAAAAGAGAGAGAAATCGCGAGCTTTCGAGTGAGGCAGTTTTAGGTTTTGAGGTTTCGAATTCGGTTGGTATGGCTTCCATGGAGAATAGTCACCATTTTTTATGAAAACTCGTCACGGAAACCTCTGTCTGAGGCAGGGGCCTTGACCAGCACATCGATGTGTGATGGCGGACTGAACGGAAGGATGCTCGACACTGCCGACGAACTCCGACAATGAGGCAAAAGGATTTGATGCCAATACGCAAGGCGATGGAAGAGGTCTGCCGCGCACACTTTGTAGGGACGGTGACGTTCAGGCGACCTCGCCCTCTGAACGAGCTGACCGGAATTTCAAAATTGCGACCGCACCCAACGGCGGGAGTCGCCTTTCGAAGCCGAAGGAACAGTTTGCGGGAGGCTTGCCAACAGAACGAAATGCTCGTTTCGGAAAGGTCTCCAAACGCCGTCGCGGCGGGCTCCGGAAGGCGTTTTCCGATGCCGTTTTCGGCTGCAAAAGCCTCCGGTCGGCAGGGCAGGGGGTGAAAAGAACGGCTCCTGATCGCTCAGGAGCCGCCTGAAATGATGTATGGAGAGGCGCCGCCCGTCACTGGGCGCAGCCTCTCCCATCATGCACGATCACCAGACGTAGCGCATGCCGACGTTCCAGCGCCAGTTCTCCTTGACTTCACCTCCCGTCGTCTTTTCGAGGTCGACGTACGTGTAGGCGTTCTTCGTGAGATTGTAGTTGGCGCCCAGTTAGAATTCGCACCACGTGCCGCCGAGGTCGTCCCTGATGTCGCTGCGGACGCTTCTGTCGGAGATCAGGGAGGCCACGGCAGAGGACTCGCCCTCAAAGTCGTGCAGCACGGATGCGCGCAGGTACACGAGGTCCTTGTTTTCGGGGAAGGGGAAGCCCGTGCGCACGCCGACGCGACCGATGAACGCGTCGAAATCGTCCTGCTCAACCTTCACGCCGTTGCCGGTCGTGAAGCTCGCACCGATCACCTGACCGTACGTGAGTTCGGCCTGCGGCTCGATGAAGGCGGCTTCGCCGAGCTTCAGGTGCCAGCCGACTTCGGCCGACACGCTGTAGGCGTTGTTGTCGTAATCGCCCGTCATGCCGTTCAGGGCAAAGTCCGTACTCATGCGGCTGTACTTTGCGATCAAGTCCACGAACTGTCCGTTCTGGGCTATCCAGGTGCCGTAAATGCCAAGGCCGTAGGACTTGCTGTCAGCGTCGCCTTCGTCATAGGTGGCTGAGCCGTCGGTATAGCTGAACGCGGCGCCAACCTTCCAGCCTGCACCGCCGTCGCGCGCGCAGCCTCCCTCTGGGGGAGCCCCGGTCGCACCGTGCGCATCCGCATGCCCGTGGTCTTTACGCTGAAAAAGGGAAGGGGATGATGAGGAACAAACTTCCGGCCGCGACTTTTTTCGCTCTTGCGTGCTCGATCGTGGCTGCTCAGACAGCCGAGCCCGTCTGCACGATGAGCTTCCTGAAGGGAAGCGTGACCGAGTCGGGGAACCGTCCCGTCACGGTCTTCTACGTGACCGACGGCGCAAGGCTCGGTCCCGCCGTCGACGGCGTTTGCCGACTGCTCTCGGGCACGAAGGGATCCAAAACGGAGTGCGCGACAGTCGCCGTTGACGTTCCGGAGCGCACCGCCTTTCTCACGCCCACGGCCTCGAGTCTCGGGCGCAGCGGACTCGAAACGGGCGGGCCGCCCGCGGGCGGACGCGCGGCCGAGCTCGTCGAATGTCTGGAAAAGATCGTGAAGCCCGAAGTGAAGAGGCGGCTCGAAGGCCGCGCCGTGACGCACGTTCTCATGGGACACTCCTTCGGAGGTCTCTTTGCACTCTCGACGATGGCTTCACGCCCCGAGCTCTTTGACGCCTGGGTGGCCGCCGATCCGTCGCTCTGGTGGGACGGCGGCGTGCTCATTCGAATGCTGGAGGACAAACCGGCTGCGGGGCACTCCGGCGCCTTCGTCTACGCGGGCTTCGGCTCTGCCCTGAGGAAGACGGGCGGCACGACGGCAAGCCGGAATCTCGCCTCCGAAGACCGCTTCAGGGCGGCGCTCGAGGGCTTTGCCGGGCCCGATGCGAAGGTTGTCGTGGAGGACTATCCGCGCGAGACCCACGGCACGATTGCGGTCCCCGTGTTTCACGAGGCGATGAAGCGGCTTCTCATCCGAGGAGTGGCAGGAGTCGCGAAACAGCCCGTCGAAGGCAGTGACGGGCGGGAGGAAGGAAGTGTACGAATGAAAGAAAGCCCGGGCCTCCGTGAGGAGGCCCGGGCGTTTCGTCAGGTCGGAACCGTGAACGGTCGATTAGAAGTCGACGCGCATTGTGGCCTCGATGGCGTGGTTCTGACGGCCGGCGTCACCGGCGGAGAGACCGTAGCTCATGCCGAGGTTGAGGTTCTTGTAGGTGGACATGTAGCCGACCTTGAGGTCGCCCACGAAGCTGCCCGAAACGTCGTAGTCGATCGTGTCGGTCGTGGAGGAGCCTTCAAGCGTGTAGGACGATTCCGTGTCGCCGAAGCGGCCGCGGAGCGTGACGTCCACATAGGGCTTGACCTCGAAGGTCTGGAACATGAAGGACGGGGTCTGGACCGTCATGCCCACGGGCACTTCGAAGATCGTGGCCTTGTCTTCGGACACGTCGAAGAGCTTCGTGGTGCCGGCGGCGATTTCATAGTCGTCCATGTCGACGATCGAGAGGCGGGCGCCGGCGTGCGGCGTCAGCGTGAAGGCGCCCGTCTTGAACTCGCGTTCGGCACGGATGCCGGCGGAGAGGGCCTTGGCCTTGAGTTCGGAGGCGAGCTCGAGGTTGCCGAGCTGCATCGTCACGTCGCCGTCGGTCGTCACATAGGAGAGCGTGCCGATGACGTTCGTCTCACCGTACATGCGGGAGCCCCAGAGGTGCAGGCCGACGTTCTTGACATCGGTCGAGACGGGGAGGACGTCGCCTTCGCCGTCGGCATCACCCGACTGGTAGGAGGCGGCGGCACCGATCGTCCAGCCGTTCTTCAAATGGGTGTCGAAGCCGCCCATGATGCCGTAGGTGTCAAGGGAGTAGCCGTAGGCGGAGCCGCCCATGGAGAGGTCGTCCGTCTTGAGGCGGGCGCCCATCGGCTGGACCCACCAGCCGCCCATTTCCTTGGGCATCGTGGCGGCATGATGCTCGATCATGTCGGCCGTGTAGCCCTGGAAGTCAACCGTCATGGCCTTGACGCCGGAGATGGCGCCCAGACCCGTCACGGAGTTGATCATGCTGCTGATCTCCTGGAGCGAGGCGCCCGTGGAGAGGATCTGGTTGATCAGCTGGGTGTCGGGACCCGTGGAGCGTTCGCCGGCGAAGATCTTCGAGACGAGGTTCTTCGCGGAGACGTTGAGGCCGGAGCCTTCGACGGACGTGCCGCCGGCAACGATCATCCAGTCGCCGTCGGAGTTCTGCTTGATCTCGAAATTGTTGCCGACCTGGTTCTTCCAGGCGTCGGCGGCGGTGAGCTTGCCGTCCGTGAAGGTGAGCTCTTCTTTAGCGATGCCGGACTGGTCAAAGTTCTCGAAAAGCTTGTAGGCACCCCAGGTGAGGTTGGAGCCTTCGAGGTTGATCGTGCCGGTGGCATCGATCTTGCCCTTGGTTCCTTCGGCCGTGAAGAGCGCGTTGCGGTTGAAGTTGGCCGCGTCGAACTTGAGTGTCGTGGCGCCGGCGAACGTGAGCTCGGCACCGACCTTATCGGCGTCGGTGCCGGCGGTCGTATTCGTGGCAGGGCCGCCGAAGGTCACCTTGGCGTCTTCACCGAACACGACGGGCGCGCCGACTTCAAGGACGAAGTTCGGAGTGGTCTTGGTGGTCGTCGTGTCGGCCTTGACCTTGTCGGCCATGGACGTGGCGACGTTGAGACCGAGGTAGCCGGATTCAGCCGTCAGCGTGCCGTTGATCTTGTCGGTCTTGTGGATGATGACGTCGGAGCCCTTAATGTTGAGCGTGCCGTTGCCGAGCGAGAGGGAGCCGACTTCAACGCGGGACTTGCCTTCGATGTTCAGCGTCTGGGTGCCCATGGCCTGGGTGATGGCGTCGACAGTGACGGAGCCGCGGTCAGCGGGCGTGTTGTCACCTGCACCTTCGCCTTCGCGGCTGGTCACGACCTTCGACGTGGCGGCCTCGATGGAGCGTTCGACCGTGGCAAACGTGATCGAACCGATGGCGACGTCGCTGCCCTTGATCGTCTGGGTGGCGTTGGTGGGCTGGATCTTATCGATCGCGAGCTTGTTGGTTTCCTTCTCGATGTTCGCGTCGTAGGACGTCTTGAACGCCTCAAGCTGCTGTTCGTTCATCTTGCCGAGGAGCTCTTTGAGCTTCGTGGCGTAGTTGTCCTTCGTCCAGTCTTTGAGTCCGAGCTTTTCGATGTCGATGTCTTCAGCACCGGAGTCAGTGAGGGCGTTGACAGCCTTGACCGCAGTGTTGACGAAGCCTGTGAGTGTTTCAACCTTGAAGGACGGCGTCACCTTGAGGGACGTCGAATTGAGCGTGAGGCTGCCGAGCGACAGGGAAGGCGTATAGCCATGGTCGCCGAAGTCGGCAACCTTGTTGTTTTCAATCGTGAGCTGGGCGTTGTTGTAGACCGTGACGGAGCCGAACTTGGTGACATCCCAAGAACCATTCTTTTCCGTTTCGGCATCGCCTTCGGTGCCGGTCTTGGAAGTGGCGTTTTCTACTTTCCAGTCGGCCTTGTAGCCGGAGAGCGTGACGGTGCCCTTATGGTAGTCGCCGTCGTCGATCTTGCCGTCCTCACCCTGCTCGAAGGCCTGAGCCTTGCCGAAGATGAGGGAGGCGCCGGAGGCGAGGTACTTGTTTTTGTCCTTGGAGAGGTCGAAAGAGCCGTCGTTAGCGAAGGAGCTCACGATGAGGCCCTTGTTGACGGTGAACTTGCCGCCTCCGGTCACGGAAACGAGGTCGCTGATCTTGGCGGTGTTGCCGGCGTCATAGCCGTACTCGAGGTAGTCGGCGGAGAGGGTACCCTTGTTGCCGACGGTGATGGCCTTTTCCTTCTGGGCGTTGATGGTGCCCCAGGTGGACTTGCCGTTGATCTCGGCCGCGCCGGTACCAGCATCCTTGGTGATGGTGAGCTTGGAGCCGCTGTCAAGAGCGCCTTCGGCGTTGACGAACTTGCCGCCGGTCTTGAGCGTGACATTGCCGTAACTCACGCGAGCGCGCGTTTCGGGCGTCTTGTCGTCTTCGCCTTTCTTCTTGTCGGCTTCGGTCTTGAGCTTGTAGCCCTTGTCATTGTTCGTGAGGGTGGCGTTCTTGAGCGTGATGTCGCCCATGACGACGGAGGCGGGGGCGGCCTCAAGGTCGTCGGTCTTGTTGAGGCTGTTGATCCTCACGTTCGCCTTGTTGTTGGCGTCAGTGCCCGTGACTTCGATCGTGCCCTTGGCGTTGTCGAAGCCGCCGTTGATCGTCAGATTGTCTTTGATTTTGAGCGTGCCCGTGTTGACGAGGGAGCCGGTGACCGTGATCGCCTTGTTGGCTTCGAGCGTGCCGTTGTTGACGAACGTGCCGCCTTCAGCGACGTCAAGGCCGACGTTGAGCGTCAGGCTGGAAAGTTTGTTGGTGAGCTTGCCGGCAGTCTTGTTGGCCTCGTCCTTGCTGATCGTGATCTTGTCACTGTTCTGGCCCTTGATCGTGACCTTGCCTTCGGCGTTCTTGAAGTCCTTGTCGAACTTCTGGGCCCAGGCTTCGTTCCAGGTCTGTTCGTTCAGGACCGTGCCCGCGACGGTTTTGTCAGTGAAGTTCTCGGCGGTGCCGACGGCCAGCGTGACATCCGTGGGTTTCCCGGCATCGGCGGCCATGGCGCCTGCGGAGAAGACGGCGAGCGTGGTCAGGACGGCCGCGACGAGCGGCTTCCTGGAGAAGGTGGCGTTGCTCATTGATTTATCCTTTGTTGACGATCCTGGTGTCGTACATGAGTGGCAAATACCCGCAAGGATACCAAAGACAGGCGTTGGGAAGAGCGCCTCTCTGGGGTCGCCTTGACCTGCATCAGCTGCAGGGACGACCAAAACCCTTGGAGGGGTGGTGATCCTGCTCAAGTTTCGGGATGTCCCTCCCGTGGAAAACCCTTATGCGGATCTCCCGGGAAGGGCAGGGGCGTCGAGAAGGCAGGTGCCATCGCCGTTCAGGCGCATTCGCGCAAATGTCTGTATCCTTTCGTCATCATGGAGAACGGACGGCAGAAACCCCTTATATATAGTGGTTGTCCGGCGAAATCAGATTTAGGAGACCGAAGATGGGACTCGACTTGTACGCGGGCACCTTCACCCGCTATTACACCCGCAACTGGAAGACGGTCGTGGAAGCTTGGGCCGAAGCCAACGGCGTCGACTTCAAGCGCACGGAGACCGAGGACGAGGAGAAGCTCTCCCCGGAGGAGGTGCAAGAGATCGTCTGTGCATGGCGCGACGAGATGCTTCAGGCGGTGACGCCTGAAAACCAGCTTCCCGAGACCTGGGAGGAGAGCAACGACAAGGCCTACTACACGGACAAGCCCGACTGGGATGCCTTCGGCGCGATGTTGCTCGTAACCGCCGCCCACACGTACGAGGAGACGATTCCCGAAACGCTCGAAAAGGGCTGGGACTTCACCGAACATCCGCTCATCAAGCGCCTTGCCGAGGACCACGAGCACGTCTACTCGCTTTTCCGCAGCGTGATGGTCTGGGTTCCGATCACGAAGTCCACGATGGTCTTCCGCGGTCCGATGCCCACGGGCAATGAGGTGATGATCGGCACGCTCGGCGCGCTTGAGCAGGAACTCGAGCACATCAACGAGATCTGCTGGCTCGCCAAGGAGGAGACGATTCTCTCGTGGACCGAAACCGAGGGCTATCCCGCCAAGACGCTCAAGGACGTCGAGACGGGGGTAGAGGACGGCAAGAAGGAGACCTACAGCACCGAGTCCCTCGCCAAATTCGCCTTCTCGATCTTCTGGCGTGCCATGAAGTTCGCAAAGGAGAACCGCACGCCGGTGCTCTTCGACTACTAAGCCGACCGTCGAGCAAGACCGCAAGCCGATTCCGAATTCTCATTCGGGATCGGCTTTTTTTATTCATTCGGGATCGCCTGGGTGGAGGTGACGGTGCTTTTGAACATGGAGTTTTTTCTCGGCTTCAGGAATGGTGAGGCTTAGAAAACGGTCTTGTGTGGTAAATCAGCAACAAGTGCAATGAAGTAGAAGACGGCAAATGCCGTTATATTTCAGCAACTTAAGTTTTCTGGGGGGGGGCAGGGTTTCCCCGCCTGTGCGGGAGACATGAAATCGCGGAAACTTCGCCGCACATTGTGCTACGGCACGGTTGTCAAACATAACAAGAGGAATGGCGAAATGAATTCTACATTCAAGATTGTCTTTAACAGGGCGCGCGGCGCCATGACGGTTGTCAACGAGATGACGAAGTCCCATCAGACGGGCAGGAAGGCTGCGGTGGCCGTTGCCGTTGCGGGCGCTCTGGCGTTCTCGGCCGGGGTTCAGGCTTCCGAGTATGTTGAAGCGCAGGGCCAGGACAAAACGGTGACGCAGGCTGATGTCGAGAAGGGTGGCAAGCGCGTGGTCGGCGGTTGGAGGAATTGGAGTGACACCGCTCAGCAGGCTAAGCTTAACAACACGGTGACCGTTGAGAGCGGCGAATGGCAACTGGTGATCGGCGGCCATTACTCCGGCGTCGCAGACAAGGCCATCACTCATTCGGTTGAGAACACGAACGTCGTGATCAACGGCGGCTCCATTACAAAATCCGTTGTCGGCGGCACGGGAGCCAGCGACAATCTAGAGGTCACCCGCATCAACAAGAACGCAGTCGCAAGTGTGACCATCAACGGCGGCTCCTTCGGTGTTGCGGGAGAAGTTGGCAACACTACGGAGCTTTTCGTGCTTGGCGGCGACCTGATGAAGCACAGAGGTGGATTTAAGAATGATCCCAAGGATCCTGACCTTTCTGACGCTTATGCCGAGTCGGAGATCGGCGCCACCCACGTCACGATTAAGGACGGCACATTCAACAGTGCCATCGTGGGCGGCAGCGCTGCCATTGTCTACTACGGCAATGCCAACAAGGGTGCAAAGACCACGGTCGGGACGACGAACGTGACGATTGAGGGCGGTACGTTCAACCACGCCATCGTCGCCGGCGGTCTGGCTTCCGGTCACAAGACACATTCCTTCGTAACGGAAGCCAACCTCAGCGTCATCGCCAAGGACAAGGCCCTCGTGGTCAACGACAGCATTTTCGCGGGCGGCGTCAGGCGTATGGACAGCCTTGGCGGCTCCGGCGGCAGTGTCAAGGTTGACCACGCCACCGTCAGGGTCGAGGGCGTCAAGGTCGAGGGCGGTATCTACGGCACCCATGCCGCCTTGACAGGGACGCAGTCTACGACCAACTCCAACAACATCAGTAAGTGGCATTACGACCCGCTCGAGATCGACGGTGCCGTTGCCACGGTCCTGACCGACATGACGCTCGTGAATGTCTCCGCCAAGGAATCGATCCTCGGCGAGGAGTCGACGCTGAACGTCCACGGCAAGGTTGAGCTCGGCGATCTGAAGGCTACGGGCGTCAAGATCTCGCTCTTCGACGCTCCCAACAGTCCCAAGGTCCAGACCTTCGACGAAGCCGCTCCCCAGACGGGCACGCAGCTCAACCTCGGCAAGCTGACCGGTACGGGCAACAGCTTCTACTTCGCCACCTCCGATGCGTCCGTCAATATTGAAATGAACGGCAATGCCGAGTCCGAAACCAAGCCCCTGATCGACAGCATCACGGGCAGCGGTTCCGTGAACGACGACGTCGCGGGCGATCTTAATGAGCTCGCCTCCATGATCACTGTCGACGACAAGACCGGTGCCGAGGTTCTCAAGAACACTGATCTCAAGCTCGAGTCCGGCGACGTGTTCGGCGAAACGACCGGTACGATCAACGAAGAAGGCAAGCTCGAGGACGTCAAGACGTGCGTCAACATGAACAATGTCCGCATTGCCGAATTTGCGATGAGGACGCCGATGCAGATTGCCCGCATCGAGTCGAACGACCTTCGCAAGCGCATGGGTGACATCCGCTCGTCCGAAGGCGTCACTGGCGTCTGGGCCCGCTATGACGGCGGCCGCTTCTCCGGCGGTGAGTTCGAGAACAAGTTCAACAAGGTCCAGGTCGGTGCCGACACGGCGCTTGCCGCCTACGGCTCCCGTCTCGGCCTGTCCTTCAGCTACACGCAGGGCGACGCCGACATGTCCGGCATGTCCGGCATCTCCGCCGACACCGACGCCTACAGCCTTGCAGCCTACGGCATGTGGTTCGGCGAAGCCGGCCAGTTCGCCGACGTGATCGGCCGCGTGGGCACGGTGGACACGGATCTCGCCACCCGCACCTACAAGACGAACTACGATCAGCTGATGCTCTCGCTCTCGGGCGAATTCGGCTGGCGCTTCGACCTGACGGACACGTTCTACGCCGAACCGTCCGCCGAGCTCACCTATACGCGTGTTGACGGCGAAACGTTCAAGGCCAACAGCAACACGCTCGGCATCGACGACTACGACTCCATGGTCGGCCGCATCGGCGCGACCGCAGGCCTGAACTGCTCGCAGGGCCGCGGCGGCGTGTACGCCCGCTTCGGCGTTGCGCACGAGTTCATGGGCGACGGCAGGTTCACGGCCGTGAACGCCGCCGGCACCGCTGCCGATCCGATCGAAGTCGACGGCAAGGACACCTGGGTCGAGTACGCCGTGGGTGCGAACTTCAACATCACGAAGCAGACCTACGTCTGGGCCGACCTTGAGCGCACGTCCGGCGCCGAAGTCGACGAGGATTGGCGCGCCACCATCGGCGTTCGCCACGCCTTCTGATGTCCGACTGACGCCGCAGGCATGACGTCCGTCATGCCGCGGCGAAGGTTGCCATGACAAAAAGGGGCCCGCCCTCTCATCAGCCGATGAGAAGGCGGGCCCTTCCTTTTTGCGTCTTGAGTTCCTTCCCGTCCTCATTCTCCGTAGAGCCATTCGTCGAGGTCCCACCAGAGTTCGAAGAAGACGCGGGAGAGGAGGGCCGCGTCGCCGTAGGCGTCGTGGTGTCCGCCTCGAGCGCCGAGTCCGTACCATTCGAGCAGGGCGTCGAGCCCGTTGCGGCGGCGCTCCGACGGAATCGCCCTGGCGAGCACGAACGAGTCGACGACGGTGCAGCAGTCCTCGAACCTGGGCGCGCCGGGACGCGCGGCCTGAAGCTCTCGGTTGAGCCAGAGAAGGTCCATCGTGCGGTCATGGATCATGACGGTCTTGCCGCGCACGGCCTCGAGCAGCTCGTCCGCACGGGCCGCAAACTCGGGACAGTGCTCGAGCTCGCAGTCCTGAATGCCGTGCACGCGCCTTGCACGAGCCAGGGAGCGGCGGTGCGGGTTGCACCGAAAGTGCAGGCCACCCGTGATGTTCTGCTCGACGTCCGTCTCGACGAGACCAACCTCGATGAGGCGCCCGTTGCGTCCGCCCGTCGATTCGGTGTCGAGAAAGACGAGGGACTCTGCTCGGTCGAGCGCCGCATGCACGCCTTCGAGCCTTGCGCGGCGCTCCGCCTCCGACGTGAGAAGGTCGGGATTGAAATGCGTTCCCGCATGGAAAAGGCTCTTGCGAAGGACGTCGGCGTCGTCCTGTACGGGAAGGCGGGCAAGAAGCTTCGAGAGTTCGGGCAAGAGCGGGGCGGGCAGGACGGGACGTGCGGCGACGGGATGCCTTTCGGAAGGCAGAAGCGTTGCGGCAGAGGCGTTTGGAAGGACGGTATGCGGAAGAATGACGGTCATGGCGATGATTCTCTTGATGATGCATTTGCGCCATGTTAGGAGACAGTGCGTCAGTTCGTGACGCACAAGCGCGTCTTCGGGACGCCGTTCCGACTGCGTCAGGAGTTGACGCATGGGGGCCGATACTGAAGAAAACGGAGGGGGATCCGCAGGGGGCGCCATGTCAGGGCCCGCGCTCTCCTCCCGAATCTGGAGTCAAAGACATGGAATACACCGCCTACAAGTTCCAACCGTCATTTATTGAGGAGCGTCTCAAGAGCTATAAGTCGAACCTGATGAAGTTCAAGGGGCACGACGATCTCGTCGGCAATGCCGTCCGCGTCATTCGGGAGAGGCTCGAGAGTGATCCGCGCCGCTATCTTTCCTACGGTCCCTACTGGTGGGCCATCAAGAAGGTGCTCGTCGACAACGGCGTGCCGCTGGGGAAGGTCGACGACGAGGAGGTCAGGCTCGCCTACACGGGGACGACCGACGAGGAGACCATCGTGATGGCCGAGGAGTTCAGGAACGACTGTCTTGGCAACATGAAGCTCTACACCGACCGCTTCATGCTCGACGAGGAGTCGGGCAGGTGGTGGAGGCTTCGCGATCCCGACATGGCCGCGGCGAGCGCCATGGCTGCGCCGGACATCATCGATTACATGCGCGAGTTCTGACGCAGGCCCCGCCGCGGGGGCTTCGGCAGATGCGGGCGCCTTGCACGACGGGCGCCCGTGGTCGTTCCGCGCACCGGACTGTCGAGTGGCGCCTCTCCTGCTGAGGGTGTTGGGTGCATTCTCAGTCTTTTGGGTTAGGAAAAGACATCCTTCGGGATGTGTGGAATCGTTGCGGGCTGTGTCATAATCGAACGCGTATGTCCCGCAAAAGGGCGCCACCGTCCCCCGAGGGCGTCCGCCGGCAGCGGGATCCTGACAGAAGACAGAATAGAAAAGGAAGTCCAGCCGTGGAATTCATCCTCAATCCGATCGTCATATCGGTCGTCGTGCTCTGCGCGCTCTGCCTTGCGCGCGTCAATGTTCTTCTCGCCCTGATTGCGGCCTCTCTGGTCGCGGGTCTCACGGGCGGGCTCGGCCTCACGAAGTCGATGGAGCTGCTCTCGGGCGGCTTCAGCGCCAACGCGACGACCGCGCTCTCCTACATCCTTCTGGGCACTTTCGCCGTGGCGATCGCGCACACGGGCCTCATGCAGATGCTCGTGCGCTGGATCGGTGCCAAGATGGGCGGCAGGCCGCTTGTCTTCTGCTTCGGCCTGGCGTTCATCGCCTGCCTTTCGCAGAACGTGGTGCCCGTGCACATCGCCTTCATTCCGCTTCTGATTCCGCCGCTGCTCAAGCTCATGAACAAGATGAAGCTTGACCGCCGTGCGGTCTCCTGTGCTCTCGGCTTCGGCCTTACGGCTCCGTACGTGTCGCTGCCCATCGGCTTCGGCCTCATCTTCCAGGGCATCGTCGCGCAGTCCATGACGCAGAACGGCATGGCCGTGACGGTGGCGGACGTGGCGTCGGTGGCCTGGATCGCCGGCCTCTCGATGGTCGTCGGTCTCGTGCTCGCCGTCTTCTACTTCACCCGCCGTCCCCGCACCTATCTCGACAAGCCCGTCGTGGGCGTGACGGAGTCCGACGAGGAGATCCGCTTCGGTCTCAGGCACTGGGTCACGCTCGGCGCGATCGTCGCCGCCGTCGCCGTGCAGATCATGCTCGAGAGCCTGCCGCTCGCTGCGCTGCTCGGCCTCATCATCATGCTCGCGGGCGGCGCCTTCCAGTTCAAGAAGCTTGACGACCACATCGCGAGCGGCATTTCCATGATGGGCTTCATCGCCTTCGTGATGCTGATTGCGGGCGGTTATGCCGCGATCCTCAAGGAAACGGGCGCCGTCAACTCGCTCATCGAGGGAGTCGTGCCCCTCATGGGCGAAAGCAAGTGGGTCGCCGCGACGATCATCACGCTCATCGGCCTGCTCGTCACGATGGGCATCGGCACGTCGTTCGGCACGGTGCCCATCCTCGCCGTCATCTACGTTCCGCTCTGCACGGCCGTGGGCTTCTCCGTCCCCGCCACGATCCTCCTGATGACGATCGCGGGCGCCCTGGGCGACGCGGGCTCCCCCGCCTCCGACTCCACGCTCGGCCCCACGTCCGGCCTCAACGCCGACGGCCAGCACAACCACATCTGGGACACCTGCGTGCCGACCTTCCTCGCGTACAACGTGACGCTTCTCGTGGCCGGCATCGTCGTCTCGCAGTTCATCTGACGAAGTTTCACGCCGGATTTCGTCGCGAATGACAAAACGCCCGCAGACCGGAAGGCCCGCGGGCGTTGTCGTTCATTGCGGCGGAAAGCCTCAGAGCGGCTTTGCGGAGAGGACGTCGAGTTCGATTTCGGTCCAGTCCTTGTCCACCTCGGCGCGGATTTCGACGGGGGCGTCCTTCGTGATCATGGACCAGTCACGGTCATGATCGAGCTCGGCCCTGATGGAGGCGCCCTTGTCGTCGGTGAAGACGTACTTGTCGCCGCGGACGTGTTCGGTGAATTTGCCGCGCAGCGTGACGATCTGGTGGTCCTTCCCGGACTCGAGCACGGCGGCGACGGTGGTGGCGGGCTCGGTGTCGAACCCCTTCGGACCCTGGGCCTGAGGCGCCGCGGCAAAGCCCTGCGGGCCGGCGGCAAGGACGGGCAGGGCGACAAGTGCGCCGGCAAGGGCGGCAAGCGTCTTTTTCATGTGTTTTCTCCTCGGCGCGGCCATAATACGGCACGCGGAAAAATGAAAATGCGGTTTTTGAGAGCGCCTTCGCGGCAGGGCGAAGGCCGTGGAAACATTCTATTGAGAAGGCTTCTTGTTTCGCATCCCTCATTTCGCAAGGAAAACGCAGAACGTGTAACGAAAGACAACCATGCGCGCATCGGGAAAACAAACTGAAAGATTCTTCGGAGGCCGGCCGTGACGGGCGCGCCCGCACCCGCCGTCCTCGTGATGGGCGGCTTCATCGTGCTTCTTCTGCTCTGGCTTGTCCATCATCTCTCGAGGCGCAGGCGCTTCCCACTCGTCTTCGAGGCGAAGGTCGAACACGTCTGCGACGGGGACTCGATCATCGTTCGCGGCTGCTTCGGCCGTGTGAAGCTCAGGATTGCGGGCATGGACGCGCCCGAGACGGCGCAGCCGCGCGGCCGCGAGTCGGAGAGGCGGCTTCGCGCCATGCTGCAGGGAAGAGTCGTGAAGGTGAGGAGCGTTGCGGCCGACCGATACGGCCGATGGGTGAGCACCGTGACCGCGGACGGCGTCGATGCGGGACTCGTCATGGTCGAGGAAGGCGAGGCCTGGGCCTACCGCACGTATCTGTGGGCGCTCCCGAAGGAGGCCCGCGGGCGTTATCTCGCGGCCGAGGCGCGCGCAAGGCGCGCGGGACGCGGGCTCTGGGCGGAGCGCAGTCCCGAGGCGCCCTGGCTCTGGCGCAGGCGTCACCGCACCATCCTGCAGCGCATTCTCGACTTCTTCTGGGGGATCGGACGCGCCGTCAGGCGCTTCTTCAGGGGCGGCGGAAAATAGGCGGCTCTTGCAAACATTTTCGCATGCAGGGCGTGCGTCGCCTTTTTACGGCGGTGCAGGTGATTTATCGCAGGTAGTTTGGCCTGGAGACAGGCGGGTGATTTTGGGCCAAGCTAGTCTGAAAGTCCGTCGGAAAAGACGGTGAAAATGCACACGACAACAGCTTCCCCTTCAGGAGACCCTGCCATGACCCGCAATGCGATCGTCGACGCCCTCGGCGTCCTCAAGGCCGGCCGAATCGTCGACCTCACCCATCTCGTCCAGCCCGGCATCCAGCGCTTCGGGCCGTTTCCCGCCATGAGGATCGAGACCCGCTACACGGTGGCCGAGTCGGGCTTTCACGTCGAGCAGGTCTCGTTCGTGACGCACTACGGCACGCACGTCGATGCGCCCGAACACTTCGTCGAGGACCGCTGCACGCTCGAGCGCATCGAGCTCGAGAAGCTGATGCTCCCGCTCTTTGTGCTGCACTTCGAGGACAAGGTCGCGGCCGATCCCGAATTCATCGTGCATGTCGACGACATCAAGCGCTGGGAGGCCGAGCACGGCGAGATTCCCGCAGATAGCTTCGTCGCCTTCTCGAGCGGCTGGTACCACCGGATGGAAGGCGGCGACATGAACAACTTCGACGCAGACGGCGTCGCGCACTGTCCGGGCTGGGGCCTTGACGCCCTCGAGTACCTCTTCGAGGAGCGCGGCGTCACGGCGGTGGGCCACGAGACTCTCGACACGGACGGTTCGGCCGACGTGCGGGCGAGGGGGTCCTCGACTGCGAGAAGTACGTGCTCGAGTCCGATCACTATCAGGTCGAGGTCATGGCGAACCTCGACAAGCTGCCCTCGACGGGCGGCGTGATCTTCGTGGACCTCCCGAAGTTCGACAAGTTCCCGGGCTTCCCGGCCTGCGCATGGGCGGTCGTGCCAAACGAGGACTGAGCGCGGCGGACGCCCTGAGTGCGGCTCGGGGTTCTCGCGGGTTCAGGCGTGCGAGAATATGAGAACGCATCCCGCCCGAAGGCGGGTGACGGCGGCGGAGTTCAGGCTTTGACCGCCGTTTTGTCATGCATTCGAAGAAGGAGGAAAGTCCGTGTCGATGAAGGATCTTGATGCCGCAACGCAGCTCGTGCACGCGGGCCGCGACTGGGACCCGGAGTGGGGGTACGTCAATCCGCCCGTGGTGCGCGCCTCGACGGTGCTTCACAAGTCCTGCGAGGACATGATGGACCGCGTCCATGACGAGATGGCCTGCCGGGACGGCAAGCCCTGCTACGGGAGCTACGGCGGTCCCGCACACAAGGCGTTTTATTCGGCGATGAAGACGCTCGAGGGGCCGAACGCCGCGGGCGCATGGGCCTTTTCGACGGGCCTGGCCGCCACGACGACGCCGCTCTTTGCGTTCGTGCGGGCGGGCTGTCATGCGCTCTTTTCGGACTCGATCTACGGACCCACGCGCGAATTCGCCGAGCAGATCCTGCGCACGATGGGCGTTGACGTCGAGTTCTTCGATCCCGCAGCCTCGCCCGAGGCGATCGAGGCCATGATGCGGCCCGAGACGACGCTCCTCATGATGGAGAATCCGGGGTCGCACTCTTTCGAAATGTCGGACGTGCCCGGCATCGCCGCCGCCTGCCGCAGGCACGGCGTGACGAGCGTCATCGACAACACCTGGGCGACGCCGCTCTACTTCAAGCCGCTCGACCATGGCGTCGACATGGTCGTGCACGCGGCCACCAAGTACATCGCGGGCCACTCCGACCTGCTCATGGGCGTCGTCGTCTGCAACGAGCGCGTCTGGCCCGCCGTCTACCGTACAGCCGTGAGGCTCGGTCAGGCGGCTTCGCCCGACGACGTCTACCTGGCCTACAGAGGGCTGCATACGATGGGCGTGCGCGTCGCTCATGCGGCAAAGTCCGCCGAACGGATCGTGCACTGGCTGCTCGAGCGCCCCGAGGTCGAGACCGTCAGGTGGCCTGCGCTCGAGTCTGACCCTTCGCACGCGATCTGGAAGCGCGACTACACGGGGGCGACGAGTCTCTTCGCCGTCGTCTTCAGGCCCGAGTACGACGGCAGGCTCGCGCCCTTCGTCGATGCGCTGAAGCTCTTTGGGCGCGGATACTCATGGGGAGGATACGAGTCGCTCCTCATCCCGAGCTACGGAACAAGGTCAGTACGCGAGAATACTTTTTCAAGAATGGTGCGCATTGCGGTGGGCCTGGAATCACCCGACGACTTGATTGCAGACCTTGAGCAGGCGCTCAAACGCCTGCGCGACTGACAGGAGTGCATAACGTCAGGCATCATGCACTGCGTTTTTTGTTTGCAAAATATCGTAGCATGGGCCATAATCCTAGACTATTCCGATGTGCCGGACCCCCGTTTCCGCTATCGTGAAAATATTTCGCAAGTCACTGTCGCGAAGACCCGGAACGACGGTGACGGCGGCAATAAAGGGAAGAGACTATGACAGAAGGCAACCACGAAGCAGGAGCGACGGACGTCACCGTGCGACACGTCCGGCGCACCAGACGCATCTGCGTGCACAATGCAACCGAGATTGGCGCACTGGTTCGTCTTGCGCGCCAACGTCTGGGCATGTCTCAGACGGATGCGGCGATCTGCTGCGGCGTCGGCCGCCGCTTCCTTGTCGAGCTCGAGAATGGCAAGCCCACCGTGCAGCTCGACAAGATGCTGGTCGTCCTGGATGCGCTCGGCATTGGCCTCATGGTCCGCGGTCCCGGCGTCTCCTTTACGGCCGAGGAGCTTGCGCAGGCCGCCGTCAAGCGCGAGTCCGAAGATCCGCCGCACGTCTGGGAGGCGGAGTTTTCGTCGGGCGTCGATCGTCCGAAGCGCCCCGATGCGTCCGAGAAGCCGCACCGCGGCCGCACGCCGGGCACCGTCGCCCTGAAGTACCGCCGCCAGTCCTCCGTGAGGGAAGAAGGAGGGACTCTGGTCTACGAGACGGTCGACACGAACCCCGTCATCGCGAAGAAGAAGGAGAAGCACGTCGAAGTATGCCTTCGACAGCCCAAGCGCCGCAACAAGTCTGATGACACGAGCCCCGTGACCGACTTCGGCGGCTCGATGCGTCTGGACACCAACGGCCGCGGCTGAGTTCGAACTCCGCACGCGCGACCGCAGCAAAAGCGCAGCACCGGCGCAAAAGAAGGGCAGAATGCCGTGAAGCATTCTGCCCTTCGTCATTTCCGGCGCTCCAAATGCGCCTGAGGAATGCCGGGAGCGGCATCAGGCGCGCGGCTACTCAAAGGTTTTCCTCGAAGAGCGGCGCCATGTAGGCGATGTCCCTCGGGTCGGCTCCGAATTCCTCGGCGAGTCCTTCCCAGCCAGAGAGGATGCGGCGCATCTCCATGAGGATGCCCTTGGCGTCGCTCACGGTGAGCCCGAAGTAGCGGGCGTAGGGAATGGCGTCGTCCGCGCAGGAGAGCCGCCTGCGGCCGTCCATCGTGAGGCCCCGGCCCTGGGCCGAGGGATTCCACTCGAGCGTGTGGGCGGGCGAGAGGCGCCAGCCGAGCGGCTCCCTGTGGAACTGCCAGCGGTTGAGCGAGTCGCCCGCGCCGCCCGTGAGGAGCTGAAAGGCGATGCACCGCCACATCTGGGGGAGGTCCTCCTTCGGGGCCGCGCCGCCGCCGTTGAGGATGTCGGCGAGCGCCAAATAGCCGGGCGGAACGGGTCTCGGGGACTCCTGACGGGCGGCAAGCGTCGCGCCCGTGAGGGTCAGGAGGGGCTTGTCAGCGGGGGCGTCCGCATTCGCACCCCTGCGGTCCGCACGGCGCGTGAAGAGGATGTTCTCGCCCATTTCGTGCTCGAGGTCCGTCTCGACCGTGCAGATGCCGCAACGGTTGGCGGCGACGAGCGCCATGTGCATCCAGAGGGGGCGGTCGATCGGATCGAGCATGCTCCTCAGTCTTGCGGTCTGCGCCTCGCGATGCCGCTCGACCGTGAAGACGGGACGGCGGCCGGGGAGCGTGAGGCCGTTCTGAAGCAGGCTGACCTCGTCGCTCCCGGCCTTGCCGCGCTCCATCGCGTGGTAGGCGTAGATGAGTTCGGGAAGCTCCGACTGGCGCTTGACGCGCGGACGCTCGGGCAGGGGATCGACATCGACGGGAGTCACCGAAAGGGCCCCGAGCGAGTCGGTCCTGTGGGGGAGAAGCAGTGCGGTCGTCTCGAGTCTGCCCGCCCCTTCGGGAAGGCCCGAGAGCGGAGCGGCGGGGTCATTGAAGATGGAGAAGACGGGGGCGCTGATCGCGCGGTCTTCCAGAAAACCGAACGCCGACTTTCCGAGCCTCGGACGCAGCACGCCGTGCTCGAGCGGGAGGTCCGCGCCGAGCGGCACGCCCGACTCGACCCAGTCGCCGTCGTACTGAAAGCGCATCACCGCCGCGGCGCGGGCGGCCTGAGCCGGCGATGCGCCCGGATCTTGAAGAGTTCCCGAACGGGGTTCTGTTGAAAGAGGGACGGCCAGGCGTCCGACGAGAGGGTCGCCGGGGAGCCAGCGCGCCCGAATCTCATAAAGACGCAGGGAAGGGCTTCTCATTTTTGCTCATATCTCCTTCTTCGGCTGGCGGGCCCGGCGGGGGAGGCGGCGTGCCTCGAGCATGAGCCCCGTCTCATCGTCGCCCGCAGCGGCGACGTCGGAGAAGGGGGTGCCTAGCCCGAGCGCCTGAAGGACCGAGGCGACGTTGCCGATCGCGATCCCGCAGTCGCCGTTTTCAAGTTTTGAGAGGGTGTTGAGCGAAATGCCCGCACGCTCCGCCACGACGGATTGGGGGAGCCTGCGGCGAAGACGCGCCGCCTTGAGGTTAGCGCCAAGCGTCCTGACGGACTCCTCAACTGCAAAACTGGGTCTCATAACACGCAGAATCCTGTGAACTAAACCACTTTACATGAAGGAAAAGAGAGTTAAGGTCTTTTTTGAGCTTTTCGTTCGAAAAGGCGGAAAATCGCCATTTTCGGGCCCTTTTCCGCATGAATCCGAAGTTCAGTCCGAAGTCCTAACATCTCGAATAATGGGAATTATACGACTTTCATCCCTCGAATGCTGTAAATTAAGCAAGATTTTTGAGGTGGTTCGGGGGCGTCATTCTGAACCCGCGCGTCATTTCGAAGGCTTTTTGAAAGGCGGATTCTTCGTTTTTGCAGGCTCCCCGGCGAAAAACCGACGGTTCACTCGCGCGGTTTTGAGCGCGATCCGGAGAAAATTCGCGAACCCGCCGGCGCGTGTCCGACACGCCGGCCTTCACGATTGTGCTCTCCCCTTTCAGGGAGTCTGCGTCACTCTCTTCAAAAGCGAAGCGTCGGGAGGGACTTTCGAAGGCTTCTTCATGCCTCCTTTCGTCCAAGGGGCGACAGACCCTCCGAGACCGCCTCTTTAAACAAAAATGCTTAACTTTGGAAGGCGCGCGAAGATGAACGGTGCTGAGTCCTGTCGCAGCACGCTTGCGCGAAATTCATCCCGTTTGTTTGCGTCCCGTCCTGATCGCCTACTGCTGGAGGCGTTTGCAAGTGACGGACGATCCGCGTCCTTCTTGAGAAGACGGTTTTTTCCTCTTTTTTGAGGGTCCGGACGCCTTTTTCAGGGCATTTGGGATCCTGACGGGGTCTGAATGATGCATTGAAGCAGCCGTCGGAAGCGGCGTACAGCGGCGGCACAGGGTGCGTATTTTGCCTCAAAAACGCCCGCTTCGGGGGACTTTTTTCGACCGAGCCCGGCTGTCGTTTTTGCACGACTTGATACGCTGGCACTGCACGCCTCCCTTCCTGAGGTCGGGGAGGACTGCCTTCGGGGGAGTCTGCAGCAGATGATCAATAAAAACCCGAACGGGAATCAAACGACCGTTGATGCAGGAGAGGAAGAGAAGTGTCGTTCGGTTTTGCCGGACGGCGAAAAAAGCGCCTCTGAGGGGCTTCTGAAGGCGGTGTCGATGCGCTCGCCGATGCCGTCCCGGGGCATCCCGATGGGCTCAGGAGCCGTTGCTCACAGTTGCGCCCTGGGGCCCCAGGGAAGCCCTGTCCGGACCTCTGCAGTGGCGCCTGAGCATGATTCCGTCGAGAGGTGTCCGGTGCTTGCCCTGGGCCTTGCGGGCCTCAGCAGTCGAGCTCACGCCTCCCGAACATCGTCGTTTCGGAGGTGCGAACGGGGAGGGGCGGGCGGAGGCCGGGCGCGTTTGTTTTCTCACGGTCCCCTTTGGGTCAAGTGAGAGTTTCAGGCAAGTGATTTGGGTCTCGGCCCATGTGAATTTTCGATCCTTCGCGCGTTTTCGTGAGACGATCGTGCAGATGAGGGTATGATGGGCGAGAGGGCTGCAGGGCGGCCTCGCGGGCTTTCAGACAACCAATGAAAAGGCGGCGCGGGAGCACGTGGCTCCGGCGCCGCCTGAAGGATGCGGTGGGAAAGGCGGTCAGAAGAGCGTGAATTTCGCGCTCAGCGCATCGGCGTCTGCGCCCGCGAGCACGGCGTTGACGCGCTTCATGCCGAGGTCGGAGCACCAGACGCCGCAGAGGATCATCGCGGCGCCCATCACGCCGATGAAGGTGACGGACTCGTCGAGGATGACGAGGCCCGCGATCATCGCAATGACGGGGATGAGGAAGAGGAGGTTCCTGATCTGCTGTGCGCCCGCCTCCCTGGCGGCGCGCTGCCAGAGCAGCGTGCACAGCGTCGTGGGACCCACGGCGAGGAAGACGAGCAGGGCGGCCGAGACCGGATCCGTGAGCGCCTCGACGGGAGCCGCGTCCTCCATCAGGTAGAAGGGCATGACGGCAATGAGACCCCAGCCGAAGGTCTTGCGGGCCATGAAGACCGCGCCGTACTTGTGCACGCTCTTGAGGAGCGCCGAGTAGCACGCCCAGGCGAGCGCGGCACCGAGCGCCAGATAAAAGCCCGCTGCGGGAAGCTGCTGGATCACGTGGTTGTCGAACCAGATGAGGCACATGCCGGTCGCCACCGTCACGATCCCGAGCTTCGTCATCCAGTGCAGCCTGAAGCTGTGGTGGAGCGCAATCACGACGAAGGCCGTGAAGAGCGGCGCGGAGGCCATGATGGTCGCGACGGTGCCCGCGTTCGTCTCCTGCAGCGCCAGATTCTCAAGCCCGTGGTAGAACGGAATGCAGGCGACGCCGAGAAGCGCGAACTTCGCCTCGTCGATCTGCTCGTCGGCAAGGAACTGCTTGTGGGAGAGAATCAGAAGCACTGCGTAGGCGAGGAAGGTGCGGATCGTCAGAACCGCAAAGGGACCGAGGCCCTGCGTGTAGAGCCATTCGGTCGCAATGTAGGAAAGGCCCCAGGCGGAAACCGCGACAAGCGCGAGAAGAAGGCCCGGAAGCGTGGCGCGAGTCTGCTGCATATGAGGGCGTCAGGAGTTTGGACACCGCCATTTTACTGCGCCCGAAACCGCTCGAGGCGCCGAAACCTCCGCTTTTTGCACGGGCGGAGGACTTTCCTGCACCCGATGCAGCCTGGGCGTAGAAATCGTCCTAGGTAAAATTCCTTAGGTGCCGTCCCTGTGTGACGGTCCTAGAATGGAAGTCCGGCGGCAGGACCGCGCCGCCGATGAACAACAAGACACACATATATGGAGAATGGAAGCGTCCGCCCGTCCGGCGTCCCGCACCGAAGGCCTTTTCCTTCGGGCGCAGGGGTACCCTGCGGCGCTCCTGCTTTTGAGGAGAAAAAGCAATGAAATCCACCATGATCAAGTCCGCCGTCGCCATGGTCTTCGCCGCCGGCTTTGCAGCCGCCTCGATGGCCGCTCCGGTGACCGCCGAGGGTACGGGCGTCGGCAAGCACGGTGACATCACGGTCGCCGTGACGTTCGACGCCGGCAAGATCCAGGACATCAAGATCGTCAAGAACGCCGAAAACCCGATTCTCG
>OLFW01000609.1_pt1 | contig 28998 bp, 28 predicted proteins | sample 1605351 | NCBI WGS metagenome assembly OLFW01 (sample SAMEA3888918, study PRJEB22519) | human gut metagenome | biome: human gut; feature: human-associated habitat; material: faeces | place: Denmark | collected 2010 | reverse complement strand
AACACCATATGAGGTCTATTTCTCAAAGGTGTTGCACTTAGCTTGACAATTCGCCAGTCAATATCGCTGACAACTACGATTTGACCACTACCGGGACCATTGATGTGGCCAAGGCTAAGCTCATCGTGAATACGGATGGGAAGACCACCACGTATGGTACGGTGGATGAATCCTATACCAGCAGGCTGGACGATTCTACAAAAGCTCTGAACGGAGATGATGCCAAGAAGCTGATTTCTGATCTGAGGCTGACGTATAAGACCGATGCCTATCAGGACAACGATGGGAACGGGACGTATGACCGGACCAATCATGTGAAGTACACAAGCGATGGGAAGGACTACGACAGCTACAAGCTGGACGTTGCCAATACGAATACACTGAACAACTATGAAGTCACAGTCAAGGATTCCACGGTGACCCTGGAACGTGCCAAAGCTACGGTGGACACGGATAAAGTGACCACGGACTACGGTACAGTCAAGAACACGTATACCAGTCATTTCAATACGGCAGTCAATGGGGATAATGGGAACGACCTGCTGAAACAGTTGAAGCTCTCTTATTCTACCGATGCCTATAAGGATGCCGACCATACCAATAATGTGAAAGATGGCGGATATGATCTGAACGTCAAGGCCAACGGCGCTCTGACCTATAATGATTATGATGTGAAGGTCAACGATTCCAACGTTACCTTGAACAAAGTCAATTTGACGGTGAACCCGGAAGATATCCATCGGATCTATGGCCAGGCCAAAGAAGTCCAGGAAGACGCCAAGACCGCTTACAATCTGTCCGGTTTTGTCAATGGGGACACCAAAGATACGGCGGATAAAGAGGGTAAGACCATCGATCAGCTGGTCACAGTGACCAATGATGCTTCCAAAGCTTTGAAAGACAATGGTACCCACACCCAGAATGCGTCTGCGGATGGGTATGACATGGAAACTACTGCTTCCGGCGATTTGACCAACTACAATATTGTGATTGGCGATCTCAAGAAAGTGTACCTGGATAAGGCGAAGTTGACGGTCAGTGTAAATGATACCAGCACCACCTACGGGTCTGATAAATGGACGCCTTACACCTATACCCTGGAAGGCAATACCAATGGGGATAAGGTGGATGACGTGAAAAACAAGCAGATTTCCGTTACCTATACCAACGGCGGAGTGAAATCTGATGCCTCCAATGATGCTGTGAAAACACAGGCCGCAGGTGAGTACGCCCTGACTGGAGAATTTACTCTCAGTGGAGATACGGCCACTAACTATGAAATCGATAGGGACAAATCGAAGTTGACTGGAAAGGCAACAGTCAATAAAGCGGATCTGACCCTGACCCTGAAAGACGTCTCCACCACCTACGGGAATGAGTTTGACGGCAAAACCTATGGGTACAAAAAGGATGCGGCAGATCTGCAGGGGCTGACCAACGGGGATGCTGCAACGGTCATCACCGATGTCCTCAAGGACAGCGATTTTACGTATGGGAACGGCGGGGCGAAATCCGATCCCAATAACGAAAATGTCAAGACCCAGAACGCAGGCAGCTACCAAATCACCGGCAGCACCTCCAAGACCCTGGACAACTACAACATCAAAGTGGTGAACCCGGGGACTGCTAAGGTGGAAAAGGCCAAACTGCACCTGTCCACTGACGACTATACGGAAGCCTATGGAGCTGCCGGGGCCGTCCGGAAAGACTTGAACAGTGCTACCAAGGTTACGGGTGAACAGAACGGGGACAACCTGGAGAATCTGGTTTCTAAAATTGGTATTCACAACACCTCTGGGGCCCTTTTGAGCGACACCCGGACTAATGATGTGAAGTACAAGACCGACGGCAGCTTGGACAGCTATGACATTACTACGGGCTTCAACAAGTCCCTGGACAACTATGATGTGGTACTGGATAAAGCTGGTTCTGTCACCCTGACTCCTGTGGAAATCACCGTGGATAACGAGATGATCCAGACCTATGGATCCGAGGACAGCTCTTTCAAAGAGGTCGTCGATCCGGGTCTTGTCAATGGTGACAAGATTTCTACGGACGGTCTGAAAATGGCTCCCAAGGCCAATGGCAAATATGAGACCAATAAAGGCAATCGGACTACGGCGGATGCTGGAACCTACGAGGATGACCTGGCATTCAGCGGCGGCGGAATCGTCCATGAGGATGGAACCACCGAAGCCATCGGGAACTACAAAGTCACCTTTAAAGGCGACATCATCGTCAAACCGGCTCCGCTGACCATCAAGACGGACGATGTCACGATCGACTATGGTACCGCCTATAAGACGACGGTCGGCAAGACGGTCTCGTCGGTCACGGGCCTGACGAATGGCGACGCGGAAAAGGCGTCGGATCTCTCCTATAACTACGGCAATTACGGCGGTGGTTATATCGAGAACAACACGAAGACGAATCATGTCGGCGGCTATGATTTCAAGACGACTGTCAGCAACAAGTCGGAGGATTTCCTCAAGAACTACACGATTTCGGGCGGCGATGCTAGGCTGACCATCAACCCGAAGGATGTTTACTTCCATGTCGATGGCAACGGCAATACGCTCGGGGATGTGGTCTACACGGTCACGGATCCGAACAATCCGTCGAGCCCGGATCCAATCAACGGGCAGCTCGTCTATGGCGAGACGGTGACGCCGTCGTACATGCCGGATGGCCGACTGCCGAATGGTCACTACGGCGTCAGCACGTCGCTGCCGGGCTATGGTCCGATTGATAGCGGCAAGGTCTACGGCAATTACCGCTATCACTATGACGGTGACATCACGGTCAATCTGCCGAGCAAGCCGGATATCGTGCCGCCGGTCAATCCGCCGGTGACGCCGGGCACGGGTACGGTGACGCCGCTGCCGGAGACGCCGGAGAATACGTCGAACACGCTGGAGAACACGACGGAGACGACGGGCCACAAGACGGTCTGGGACGGTGACCGCGACCGCGGCGGCGACCGTCCGGAGGACAAGCGCGTGGTGACGCTGCCGTTCTTCAAGGTACTGGAGGATAAGACGACGCACCGCTATGGCACCTACGATGTCGCTAAGCGCACGACGGAAGTCAAGATCGCGCCGTCGGCTCAGGTCCTGCCGGAACCGAACCAGCCTGCGACGCAGTATCGTGAACTCGACACGGAGCTGACGACGGACAAGGGCACGGGCGAATTCACGCTCAAATACAATGGCTCGCGCTTCACGATCCTGCCGGACGATGATGCGGCAACGCATCTTATCGTCGTCGGCGACGAGACGAAGAACCGCGATCTCTTCGAGAAGGCACTCCATGTGGCCTTCACGAAGATGGGCCTCGAGGTGGCCGACCTCGACGGAGTCTACATCCATTTCGGCAAAGAATAAGCATCTTCTGGATGCTCGGGAAAGCCTTTTCCATCCCATTGGGGATGGGAAGGGCTTTTCTTTTTCTGTAGAAAATGAATTTCCACTTGCAAAAGCAGGATTTATCTGCTATAAAAAAGAATAGATAAAGTGGCGAATTGTGGGGAAAAGTGCCAGATGTGTGGAAAGGCGGTGCAGCGGGATGTTCATGGGTGAGTATGCCCATACGATTGATGCGAAGGGACGCGTCATTCTCCCGGCTGATTTCCGCCAGGAGCTCGGTGTTTCCTTTGTCATCACGAAGGGGCTCGACAAGTGCCTTTTCCTCTACGGTCAGCAGGCATGGGAGGAGCTCGCGGCGAAGCTGCGGGCGCTGCCGCTCGCGAAGCCGGAGGCGCGCGCCATCGTGCGTTTCTTTTTCTCGGGGGCGCGCACGCTCGAATGCGATAAGCAGGGGCGCTTCCTCGTGCCGGCAAATCTGCGCGCTTATGCGGACATCACGCTGCGCCAGCCTGTCGTGCTGGCCGGGGCGGACAACCGCATCGAGGTCTGGAGCAAGGAACAGTGGAGCCGCTACAACGAGGAAGTCGAGCCGGATGTGACGGCCATCGCGGCGTCGCTGGCGGAGCTCGGCATATAGAATAGGAAGCGATAGATAGATGGGGGAAGGAAACGTGGAGTTTCATCATATCAGCGTCATGCTGGAGGAGACGGTCAAGGGTCTCGTGACAAATAAAGAAGGGATCTATGTCGACTGTACTCTGGGAGGCGCTGGCCATTCCCATCGCATCGCGGAACTGCTCTCGCCTGAGGGCCGCATCATCGGCATCGATCAGGATGAGGAGGCCATCGCGGCGGCGAAAGAGCGCCTCAAGGACGTCAAGTGCCATGTCGACATCGTGCACAGCAATTTCTCGCATCTCGAGGAGATTCTCGAGGCGCAGGGGGCACCGCTCGTCGACGGCGTCGTCTTTGACCTCGGTGTCTCGTCGCACCAGATCGACACGGCGGAGCGCGGCTTCTCGTACATGCACGATGCGCCGCTCGACATGCGCATGGACCCGGAGGCGAAGTTCTCGGCGTACGATGTCGTCAATACGTACAGTGAGAAGGAGCTCGACCGCATCTTCCACGATTACGGCGAGGAGCGCTGGGGACGCCGCATCGCGCAGTTCATCGTCAAGGAGCGCGCCATAAAGCCCATCGAGCGGACGGGCGAGCTCGTCGACATCATCTGCAAGGCGGTGCCGAAGGCGGTGCGCCAGGCGGCCAGCGGCCATCCGGCGAAGCGCATCTTCCAGGCCATCCGCATCGAGGTCAACGACGAGCTCGGCATCCTCGAGAAGGCGTTCCGCACGGCGGTGCATCACCTGAAGCCGGGCGGGCGCATCGCGATCATCACCTTCCACTCGCTGGAGGACCGCATCGCGAAGCAGACGCTCAAGGAGATGGCGCGCGGCTGCATCTGCCCGCCGGAGCTGCCGGTCTGCGTTTGCCACCATAGGCCGGAGATCCGCTTGCTCGGCAAGCCGAAGCAGGCGACGGCCGCTGAGCTCGCGCACAACTCGCGCTCGAAGAGCGCCAAATTGCGCATCGCGGAGAAACTGGATACAGCGGATGATCAGGAAGAGACGAGAAAGGAGGCGCGCTGATGCTGGCAAGACAGGAAAGACAGGACGAATCGTATCAGGAGGTCCCCACGCATCAGGCGGAGGAGCACAAGCCGGAGCGTCAGGAGATGTTCGTGCACCGCGTGCTCAACACGTCGCTGCGCTCTCATTTCCAGGTGCTCTTCATCGTCACGGCACTGCTCGCGATGCTCGTGACGATCGGCAGCGGCATCAGTGCGAGCCGCGGCTACACGCTCGTCGAGACGCAGAGCGAGGCCACTCGCATCGAGCAGGAGAATGAACGGCTCAATGTGGAGATCGCGAAGCTCAAGAACCCGGAGCGCATCAAGGCAATCGCGGAGAGCCAGCTTGGCATGCAGGTCCCGAAGAAGACGTATTTTTCGCATGAAAGTAAATAAGATGGAAAAGAGGCTGCAAATCGAACGAGCAGCTTCTTTTGTGTTTGCAGGACGCATGGATACGGTTTATAATAGGTAACGGCCCGCGGCGGCATGACCGCAGGCGGAGCCTTGGGGAGGAAATACAATGAAAACTATCGGTCAGCTGGCAGATCTCTTGGAGGATGCTGTCATCATCGGAAATCGCGATACGGTCATCACGGGCATCGAGCACGATTCGCGCAAGGTGCAGCAGGGCACGCTCTTCGTCTGCATCCCGGGCGTCCATGTCGACGGCCACAAGTTCATCCCGCAGGCTGTCGCAGCGGGCGCAAGCGCCATCGTGACGACGCGCGAGGATGTCGAGGTGCCGCAGGGCATCGCGGTGCTGCGCGTCAAGGAGCTGCAGCCGGCGCTCGACACGATCGTGCCGTACTTCCACGACTACCCGGCGCGTAAGATGCGCGTCGTGGGCATCACGGGCACGAACGGCAAGACGACGACGAGCTACATCACGCGCGCCATCCTGCGCAAGGCAGGCTATAAGGTCGGCCTGATCGGCACGATCCAGATCATGATCGAGGATGAGGTGCTGCCAATCCACAATACGACGCCGGATGTCGTCGAGCTGCAGCACACGCTGGCGATGATGCGCGACAAGGGCATGGACTACGTCGTCATGGAAGTCTCGTCGCACGCGCTCGACCAGAACCGCGTAGCGGGCATCGAGTTTGACACGGCTGTCTTCACGAATCTCACGCAGGATCACCTCGACTACCACAAGACGCTCGAGAACTATATGCTCGCGAAGGCGAAGCTCTTCGATCATGTGTCGGAGAAGGGTTGCAAAACGGGCAAGACGGCTGTCGTCAACATCGACGATGCGGCCAGTGCGACGATGCTCGCGCACGCGAAGTGCGATCACCTGACGTACGCTATCGAGAAGGAAGCCGACCTGCGCGCGACGGACATCCTCGTCCACGCGAACGGCGCGGAGTTCGTGCTCCATCACGAGAGCTTCGGCGAGATGAAACTCTCGCTCCACATCACGGGCATCTTCAATGTCTACAATGTCATGAGCGCCGTCGGCGCGGCTCTTTCTGAGCACATCGACGCATCCGTCATCCAGGAGGCGCTCGAGGCCTTCACGGCAGTGCCAGGCCGCTTCGAGCTCGTCAAGGCCGGCCAGGACTTCTCCATCATCGTCGACTACGCGCACACGCCGGACGGCGTCGAGAATGTCCTCAAGACGGCGCGCAAGATCGCGAAAAAGCGCATCATCGCTGTCTTCGGCTGCGGCGGCGACCGCGACCGCACGAAGCGCCCGATCATGGGACGCCTTGCGGCGGAGCTCGCCGATGTCGTCATCGCGACGTCGGACAACCCGCGCACGGAGGACCCGGCGTTCATCCTCTCGCAGGTTGAGGAGGGTGTCGAGGAGGCCATCGGCACGAAGCACCATGAGCTCATCGTGGACCGCCGCCAGGCCATCTACCGCGCCGTCGAGATGGCGGAGAAGGACGATATCGTCGTCATCCTCGGCAAGGGTCACGAGAACTACCAGATCCTCAAGGACAAGACGATCCACTTCGACGATAAGGAAGAGGCCCGCGCAGCTGTCGCTGCCAAGCTGGCCGAGAAGAAATGACGAGATTACAGAGTTGCAGAGTTGCAGGAGGGAGTTTTCCGATGCCAGCATTTACGCTTGATGAGGTCCGCGAAGCGACGGGGGCACAGCTCTACAAGATGGAGCATGAAGAGTTCACGGATATCGTGACGGATACGCGCAAGATCACGCCGGGAGTCCTGTTCCTCGCCTTCAAGGGCGAGCGCTTCAACGGCGAGGATTTCGTGCGCGATGCGGTCGAGAAGGGTGCGAGCGGCGTCATGGTCAGCACGGGCTGCCCGAAGGAGCAGCTGGCCGGCCTCAAGACGACGGTGCTCATCGCGCCGGACACGCTCGCGGCCTATCAGCAGCTCGCGCACGCCTGGCGCATGCGCTTCTCGCTACCGGTCGTCGCCATCACGGGCTCGAACGGCAAGACGACGACGAAGGACCTCACGGCTGCGGTGCTCTCGGCGCACGGCCCTGTCCTCAAGACGCAGGCCAACTACAACAATGAGATCGGCCTGCCGCTGACGCTCCTGGGCCTGCGCAAGGAGCACACGGCTGCTGTCGTCGAGATCGGCATGCGCGGCCTGCACCAGATTGAGGCCATGGCGCCGATCGCGGCGCCGTCTGTCGGCATTGTGACGAATGTCGGCGAGACGCACATGGAGCTCCTCGGTTCCATCGAGAACATCGCGAAGGCGAAGTCGGAGATGGTCGAGGCCATCCCCGCGGGCGGCACGGTCATCCTCAATGCGGACAATCCGTACGTCGCGGCGATGCGCTCGAAGGCGAAGGAGGGCGTGCGCGTCCTGACGTTCGGCATCGAGAACGAGGCCGATGTGCGCGCCAGGGATATCGAAACGGCCGGCGGCCATGAGACGCGCTTCACGCTCGACTGGAAGGGACGTGAGCAGACGTTTGTGTTTGCGATGGTCGGCCGCCACAATGTCTACAACGCGCTCGCAGCTATCGCGGCCGGCTTCGCGCTCGGCCTGACGCCTGCGGAGGCGGCCGCCGGCCTGCGCAACCTCAAGGCGACGAAGATGCGCTTCGAGGTGCAGGATGTCAAGATGTACCATGTCGTCAACGATGCCTACAACGCAAGCCCGATGTCGATGAAGGCGGCCATCGAGACGCTCTCGGAGCTGACGAAGGGACGCAAGATCGCCGTCATGGGCGACATGCTAGAGCTCGGCAGCGTCTCGGAGGAGGCGCACCGCGAGGTCGGCCGTGAGCTCGCCGAGCACGGCTTTGCTGCCGTCGTCACGCGCGGCCAGATGGGCGCTTTCATCGCGGACGGCGCGGAGGCGGGCGGCGTGCCGCAGGTGTTCCGCGCAGATTCGCACGAGGCGGCAGCCGACTACCTGCACAAGATCCTCGAGCCGGGCGACACGATCCTCTTCAAGGGCTCGCGCGGCATGCAGATGGAAAAGATCATCGACCTGCTCTGAGCACTGGCTTGAGTGGGAAATCATAAAGAGAGTGGAGACGTTAGAACTTGGATAAGATACTTCTTGCGGCCATCTTTGCCGCCGGCCTCGTGCTCTGCACAGGGCCGTTACTGATTCCGGAGCTGCACAAGCTCAAGTTCGGACAGAGCATCCGTGAAGAAGGGCCGAAGAGCCATCAGGCCAAGAGTGGCACGCCGACGATGGGCGGCATCATGATCATCCTGGCCATCGTGATCGCGACGGTGGCGGCGGCGCCGCTGACGCCGGCTGTCCTGCTGGCCCTCTTCATCACGCTCGGCCATTTCGTGCTGGGCTTCCTCGACGACTACATCAAGGTCGTCAAGAAGCGCAACCTCGGCCTCAAGGCGAAGCAGAAGATGCTCGGCCAGATCCTCATCGCCATCGTGACGATGATCGTCGGCACGCGCGTGCTCGGCATCGACACGACAATCTGGATCCCGATTGCCGACATCAATCTCGATATCGGCATCGGCTATTACTTCCTCGTGCTCTTCGTGCTCGTCGGCACGAGCAATGCCGTCAATCTGACGGACGGCCTCGACGGCCTGGCTTCAGGCACGGTGGCCATCGCCTCGGGCGCCTATGCGCTCGTCTGCTATATGACGGGCCACTTTGACCTCGCGCTCTTCTGCGTGGCCATGATGATGGCCTGCGTGGCCTTCCTGCGCTTCAACGCCCACCCGGCCAAGGTCTTCATGGGCGACACGGGCTCGCTGGCACTCGGCGGCGCCATCGCCGCTGTCGGCATCCTGACGCATACGGAGATCCTGCTGGCCGTCATCGGCTTCGTCTTTGTCTGCGAGGCGCTTTCGGTCATCATCCAGGTCATCTCGTTCAAGACGACGGGCAAGCGCGTCTTCCGCATGAGTCCTATACACCATCACTTCGAGCTCGGCGGCTGGAAGGAGACGAAGGTCGTCTTTGTCTTCTGGATGGTCGGACTTGTCGCGAGCGTCGTCGGACTGCTGATGATGCCGTAACGGGAGGTAAAGTCGGATTTTCTTGTATAGTCGGGGGGACTTGTCATGGAGTTGGATTGGAAGCAGAAGAACGTACTGGTCATTGGCGCGGGCGTCAGCGGCTTTGCCGCGGCGAAGCTCGCCCGCCGCTTCGGCGCGGCGGTCACGCTGAGCGACGCAAAGACGGAAGATGAGCTCGAGAAGCTCGGCGATGACTTCTCGAAGCTGCGCGAGCTCGGCGTCGCGCTCGCCTTCGGCCCGCAGCAGGAGAGCCTGCTCGAGGGCGTGGATACGGTCATCGTCTCGCCGGCCGTGCCGGTGCGCATCCCGCTCATCCAGGCGGCCTACGAGAAGGGCATCCGCGTCATGAGCGAGGTGGAGCTCGCCTATGACATCGCGGAGTCGCCGATCTGTGCGGTGACGGGCACGAACGGCAAGACGACGACGACGACGCTGCTCGGACTCTTGCTCGAGACGCATTACGACAAGGTCGGCGTCGGCGGCAACATCGGTGTGCCTCTGTCGGAGGAGGCCCTGCGCATCGGCAAGGGCGGCTGCATCGCGGTGGAGATCTCGAGTTACCAGATGGAGGCGACGGAGCACTTCCACCCGCACGTCTCGGCGCTGCTCAATGTGACGCCGGACCACATCGTGCGCCACGGCTCGATGGAGGTCTACCAGGCCATGAAGGAGCGCATCTTCCGCGAGGAGACGGGGGACGATTACGTCATCCTCAACTACGACGACGAGAAGACGCGCGGCATGAAGGCGCGCACGCAGGCGCAGGTCTGCTACTTCAGCCGCCGGGAAGAACTCGAGGAGGGTGTCTTTGTGCGCGGCAGCGTGCGTGACGGCCTCATCGTCATCCGCTGGCAGGGTGAGGAGCATGAGCTCTGCCGCACGGATGAACTCGGCATCAAGGGACCGCACAATGTCGAGAATGCCCTCGCGGCCATCGCCGTGGCCTTCTTCGCCGGCTGTGAGCCCGCGCTGATGGTCCCCGTGCTCAAGTCGTTCCGCGGTGTCGAGCACCGCATCGAGTACGTGACGACGATTGACGGCGTGCCGTATTACAACGACTCGAAGGCGACGAATACGGACTCGGCCATCAAGGCGCTCGAGACGTTCGACGGCCACATCGTCCTGCTGGCGGGCGGTGACGACAAGATGACGGACCTCACGGATTTCATGAAGCTCGTCTGCGAGCGCGTTGACGCACTGGTCCTCATCGGCCGCGCAGCCGCGCGCTTCTACGGGGCCGCTGTCGAGAATGGCTTCCCTGAGGAGCGGATCTATGCGGCCGGCTACTCGATGCGCAAGGCCGTGGAAATCGCGCATGCGCTGGCCAAGGAGCCGGGCGTCGTGCTGCTCTCGCCGGCCTGTGCGAGCTTCGACATGTACCACAACATGGCGGAGCGCGGCCGCGACTTCAAGCATCTCGTCCATGAATTAGAACAGCAGAAGTGACTCGACGGGAGGATTTCTCATCTTGAATATCATTGTTTCAGGCGGCGGCACGGGCGGCCATATCTACCCGGCCATCACCATCATCCGGACTATCCAGCAGAAGGTGCCCGACGCGAGATTCCTCTACGTCGGCACGAAGCGCGGCCTCGAGGCTGACATCATCCCCAAGGAAGGACTGCCCTTCACGACAGTTGACATCCAGGGATTCGAGCGCCATCTGACGGCCGACAACATCCTGCGCGCCGGCCGCGCGATGGTCGGCGTGGCCAAGGCCACGCGCATCGTCCACAAGTTCAAGCCGGACGTCGTCATCGGCACGGGCGGCTACGTCTGCGGGCCAATCCTGCTCGCGGCCAGCCTCATGCACATCCCGACGCTCATACAGGAGCAGAATGTCGTGCCGGGCATCACCAACAAGATCCTCTCGAAGTTCGTGACGAAGATCGCGGCGGGCACGGAAGAGGCCATGAAGCACTTCCCGGCCGATAAGGTCGTCTTCACGGGTAACCCAATCCGCAGCGAAGTGCTCTCGGCACAGCGCGAGCAGGGCGCGGCGTCTTTCGGCCTCGACCCGAAGAAGCTGACGGTCCTCGTCTCGGGCGGCAGCCGCGGCGCGCGCGCCATCAACCTCGCGATGATCGGCGTCATCAAGACTGCGGCAGCGCATCCAGAGGTGCAATTCCTGCATGTGACGGGCAAGCGCGGCTACGAGCCGGTGCTCAAGGGGCTCGAGGAGGCCGGTGTCGACCTTGCCGCCTGCCCGCACATCCTCGTCAAGCCGTACCTCTACAACATGCCGCAGGCGATGGCGATGGCGGACCTCGCCATCTTCCGCGCCGGCGCGACGGGCCTTGCTGAGCTCACGGCGCGCGGCATCCCGGCCATCCTGATCCCGTATCCCTATGCGGCGGAGAACCACCAGGAGCACAATGCGCGCGCGCTCGAGGAAGCAGGGGCGGCGCGCATGATCCTCGACCGGGAATTGACGCCGGAGCGCCTGAGCTCTGTGCTCACCGAGCTCTTGAGCGAGCCCGACAAGCTTCAGGCGATGGCGAAGGCCAGCCGCGCGATGGGGCGTCCGCAGGCGGCCAGCGATATTGCAGACCTCGTCCTCGATATCGCCAAGAAATAAAGAACAGATGGAACAAAGGGAAAAGGTGATTGGAGTGCATAAAGAGCTCAAAGAGCTGAAAGGCATCAAGAAGATTCATTTCGTGGGCATCGGCGGCGCCGGCATGAGCCCGCTGGCCAAGATGATGGTCGAGCTCGGCTATGAGGTGTCGGGTTCGGATCGCGAGGATTCGGGCATCATCGAGAAGCTGCGCCAGATGGGGGCGAAGATCACGCTGGGCGGCCAGAAGGCGGAGAATGTCCGCGGCGTCGACGCCATCGTCGTCTCGACGGCCATCCCGTTCGACAATCCGGAAGTCCTGGCGGCCAAGGACCTCGGCATCACGAAGCTACACCGCTCGGACATCAATGCGGCCCTCGTCAACGAGTACAAGGGCATCGCGGTTGCCGGCGCGCACGGCAAGACGACGACGACCTCAATGCTCGGCGTCGCGCTGACGCACGCGGGCGTCTCGCCGTCCGTCGTCGTCGGCGGCGAAGTCCCCGACCTCGGCACGAATGCCGAGCTCGGCACGAGCGATTACCTCGTGTCGGAGGCGGATGAGAGCGACGGTTCCTTCCTCAAGCTCCACCCGCACATCGCCGTCGTGACGAATGTCGAAGACGACCACATGGACCACTACGGCACGATGGAGAACATCATCAAGGCCTTCACGCAGTTCATCCAGAACGTCGACAAGGAGACGGGCTACGCTGTCATCTGCTTCGACAACGAGAACCTGCGCACGATGGCCAAGAATCTCGACCGCAAGTACATCACCTACGCTATCGACCATGAGGCCGACTACCGCGCGAAGAACATCACGCACAGCGGCATGGGCATCTCGTTCGATGTCTTCCACGGCGAGGAAGAGCTCGGCCACGTCGATCTCAACATCCCGGGCCGCCACAATGTCCTCGACGCGATGGCCTGCATCGTCACGGGCCTCTCAATCGGTGTGAGCTTCGAGAAGATGGCGGCGGGCCTCGCAGCCTTCCACGGTGCCAAGCGCCGCTTCCAGACGAAGGGCCGCGCAAATGGCATCTGGATCGTCGACGACTACGCGCACCATCCGACGGAGATCGCCGCGACGCTCAAGGCCGCCAAGGAGACGAGCCCGAAGCGCCTGATCTGCGTCTTCCAGCCGCATCGTTACTCGCGCACGCAGCTCCTGCACGAGGAGTTCGGCAAGGCATTCGTCTCGGCTGACGTCCTCGTGCTCACCGATGTCTACGCCGCAGGCGAAGCGCCCATCTCGGGCATCAGCGGCCAGACGATCGTCGACGAGGTCAAGCGCCAGTCGGGCCAGCATGTCGTCTACGAGCCGGCGCGCGAGAAGCTCGCCGCCTATCTCAAGGACTTCGTGCAGCCGGGCGACCTCGTCATCACGATGGGCGCCGGCGACATCTACAAGACGGGCGAGGAGCTCGTCGCGCTGCTGCAGGCTGAGTGAGAAAGCGCTGTAGAGCAGACAGGCGCCAAAGATAAGATGTCAAGGATAAGATAAAGAGGATAAAGGAGAAATTTTCATCATGAATCAGGATAAGATCGTCGTCGTCATGGGTGGTCCGTCTACGGAGGCAGAGATCTCGCGCCAGACGGGGGCGGCCATCCTCAAGGCATTGCAGTCGAAGGGCTACAATGCAGAGGGCATGGAGCTCAATCCGCCGACGTTTGCCGAGGATATCAAGAAGAGCGGCTGCGCGATCGTATTCAATGCGCTGCATGGCAAGTTCGGCGAGGACGGCGTCCTGCAGGGCACGCTCGACATGCTCGGCATCCCGTACACGGGCTCGGGCGTCCTCGCTGCTGCTGTCACGATGGACAAGGCAGCTTCGAAGCGCGTCTTCGTCGCCGAAGGCATCTCGACGCCGCGCTCGCACACATACCACCGCTATGAGATGAAGCGCGATCTCGCCGCCGAGATCGCGCAGGGCTTCTCACTGCCGGTCGTCGTCAAGGCCGCTTCGCAAGGCTCGAGCATCGGCGTCTACATCGTCGAGACGAAGGAGGCGCTCGCCGACGCACTCAAGGAAGCCTTCTCATACAACGACGAGGTCCTCATCGAGGAGTTCATCCGCGGCAAGGAGCTCACGGTAGCCGTCTGGGGCAACGAGGAGAAGAAAGAGGCTTTCCCAATCATCGAGATTACGACGGCTTCCGGCCGCTACGATTACGAGAGCAAGTACACGAAGGGCGCTTCGACGCACATCATCCCAGCCCGCGTCTCGGACGAGAAGACGAAGGAGATCCAGGCGCTCGCCATCAAGACGTTCACGGCCTGCGGTTGCAAGGGTGTTGCCCGCGTCGATATGATGCTCAGCGAGGACGGCACGCCGTACGTCATCGAGGTCAACTCGGTGCCGGGCATGACGGAACTCTCGCTCGTGCCAGATGCCGGCCGCGCGATGGGCGTGGAGTTCCCGGAGCTCTGCGAGCGCATCCTCGAGATGGCTGGTTTCCAGAAGTGAGATTGCCAAGTGAGATCGCTGATCTCGCTTTGATCTACTGATTTGCTGCGCCGGACTCTGGCATCGTCCGGCGCTTTTTTGTACAGGGGGAGAGAGATTGAAGGAGCAAGAGCAGAAAAAACATCGCAGCGGCAGGCGGCTTTTTAAGGGACTCCTGTTCCTGGCGGCCTGCGGCCTCGTCATGGCCATCGTGGTCTACACGCCGATCTTCACGCTGCAGCGCGTGGAAGTCAGCGGCATATCGTATCTGACAAGGGAGCAGGTCCTTGAAATCGGGCGCATCCACACGGGCGAGCCGCTCTTCCAGCTGCAGACGGATGCCGTGGCGCAGAACCTCATGCACGACCTGCGCATCGAGTCGGCCGTCGTGCGGCGCCGCCTGCCGGACCGCCTCGAGATCGAGGTCGTTGAGCGCAAGCCGGTCGCGACAGTCGCCTGTGACTACGGGTACCTGGACCTCGACCACAATGGCAAGATCATCGCGGCCTACCGCGCGCTGCACAGCGTGCCGATCCCTCTGATCACGGGCATGGAAGTCAAGGGGCTCTACCTCGGTGATGAGGTCAAGGATGAGAATGTCAAGAAGGTGCTCTACTTCCTGAGCCAGATTGACACAGAGGCACTCAATCAGATTTCAGAGGTCAACATCGCCAATCCCGATGGCGTCGTCGCCTATGCGAACAGCTCCGTCCAGATCCGGCTCGGCAAGCTCGACCGGCTCGACGAGAAGGCAGTCCTCACGGCTGACTTCGTCAAATCGCTCAAGACGAGCCGCCATGCCATCGATTACGTCGATTTCAGCTACGAGGCACCGTTCATCAAGCTCAAGGGATTCGATCCGAATCTCGAGAAAGAGGAGGGTAAGTCCTGAGCGAAATTTTTCACTTTGCCTATGGAAATCCGTATAGAATGATGGTAAACTGATAAAGGTATCTTTTTTTCAAGAAACAGGCATCCAGAGGATGCCGGACAATATACAGAATATGATATCGTATTCATAGATGATGGGGGTTAAGGCAGTGTTTGAACTGGATGACAACGGGCTCGATCAGTTAGCCAAAATAAAAGTAATCGGTGTAGGCGGCGGCGGCAGCAATGCCGTCAACCGCATGATTAATCTCGGACTGCAGGGTGTGGAATTCATTGCCGTCAATACAGATGCACAGGCCCTGCTCAAATCCCTGGCTCCGAAGCGCATGCAGATCGGCGAGAAGCTCACGCGCGGCCTTGGCGCCGGCGCACAGCCGGAGATTGGCCAGAAGGCCGCTGAGGAGAGCCGCGACGATATCCTCGACACACTGCGCGGCGCAGACATGGTATTCGTGACGGCCGGCATGGGCGGCGGCACGGGCACTGGTGCCGCACCCGTCGTGGCGGAGTGCGCCCGCGAGATCGGCGCGCTGACGGTCGGCGTCGTGACACGTCCGTTCTCGTTCGAGGGCATGAAGCGCCGCCGCAATGCGGAGCTCGGCATTGAGAACCTCAAGAAGCACGTCGATACGATCATCACGATTCCGAACGACCGTCTCATGCAGGTCGTCGACAAGAAGACGCCGATCACGCAGGCGTTCAGCATCGCCGATGATGTCCTACGCCAGGGCGTCAAGGGCATCTCGGACCTCATCGCCCTGCCGGGCCTCATCAACCTCGACTTTGCTGATGTCAAGAGCATCATGAGCAATGCGGGGTCTGCTCTGATGGGCATTGGCGAGGCTTCGGGCGAGAATGCCGCTGTAGAGGCCGCCAAGGCTGCCATCGCTTCGCCGCTGCTCGAGACGAGCCTCGACGGTGCGCGCGGTGTCCTGCTCAATGTGACGGGCGCAGAAGAGAACCTCAGCATGTTCGAGGTCACGGAGGCATCGGAGGCCATCGAAAAGGCCGCGGACTCGCAGGCTAACATCATCTGGGGTGCATCCATCGACGACTCGATGGGCGATACGGTGCGCGTCACCGTCATCGCCACGGGCTTTGACGCGCCGGAGGAGACGGTCGGCATCCCCGAGTTCAAGCCACAGCAGAAGGCAGAGAATCAGGCGCCAGCACAGCAGCAGGCCCCTGCCCAGCAGCCTGCACAGGATCCGTCTGTCGGCAGCACGGTCGGCACGGACAGCTTCATCGACATTCCTGTCTGGATGCGCAGAAAATAAAATAAAAAGGTGTTGACAAGTGCGTAGAGAGCCGCTATAATAATACTTGTTCTTGACGCACTTGTTGAGACATGGGTAGGTGCCCGAGTGGTTAAAGGGAACAGACTGTAAATCTGTCATCTTCGGATTACGATGGTTCGAATCCATCCCTGCCCACCACCTTGAATGCATAGCGTCGCGCAAGCGGCGCTTTTTTCATGTCCATCTTGCTCCTGACCGAGAAAAATGATACGATAACGAAGCAGAAGATGTACATCAGAGGAAAATCTGCTGATTCGAGGAGGTTAGAACGATGATATTTCCAGATGATTTTCTCTGGGGCGGTGCTGTGGCTGCCAACCAGTGTGAAGGTGCTTATCATGAGGACGGCAAGGGGCTCGACATCCAGGATGTCATGCCGAAAGGCATTCTCTCAGGACCGACGGCTGAGCCGACACCTGACAATCTCAAGCTCAAGGCCATCGACTTCTACCATCGCTATCCGGAGGACATCAAGCTCTTTGTAGAGATGGGCTTCAAGGTCTTCCGCACGTCAATTGCCTGGAGCCGCATCTATCCGAATGGCGACGATGCGGAACCGAACGAGGAGGGGCTGGCATTCTACGACCGCCTCTTCGATGAATGCCGCAAATACGGCATCGAGCCGCTCGTGACGATCTCGCACTACGAGACGCCGCTGCACCTCGCGAAGGCGTACAATGGCTGGGCGAATCACGCGCTCATCGGCTTTTACGAGCACTATGTGCGCACGATTTTCACGCGTTACAAGGACAAGGTCAAGTACTGGCTGACGTTCAACGAGATCAACTCCGTCCTGCACCAGCCGCTGCTCTCAGGCGGCATCATGACGCCGCGCGAGAAACTCAGCCTCACAGACCTCTACCAGGCGTGCCATCACGAATTCGTGGCCTCGGCGCTCGCGACGAAGCTCGCACATGAGATGATGCCGGAGGCAAAAGTCGGCTGCATGATCCTGGCGATGCCCATCTACCCGCTGACACCCGCCCCTGACGACATGATAGCGGTGATGCAGGCCAACCACTTCAATGATTTCTTTGGCGATATGCATGTGCGCGGGCGCTATCCGGGCTACATGAAGCGCTACTTCCGGGAAAACGGCATTGAAATCCGGATGACGCCGGAGGAGGAGCAGCTGCTTCGCGAGAACACGGTCGACTTTGTATCCTTCAGCTATTATGTCAGCATCTGCGAAGGTCATGGCGGAGAGAACGGCGGCGGCAATATCCTGGGCGGCAAGAAGAATCCGTATCTCAAAGCCAGCGAATGGGGCTGGCAGATCGATCCGCAGGGGCTTCGATACACGCTCAACCGCTTCTACGACCGCTGGCAGAAGCCGCTCTTCATCGTCGAGAACGGCCTCGGCGCCCGCGATGTGCTCGTCGATGACGGCAAGGGCGGCAGGACGGTCGAGGACGATTACCGCATTGCTTACCTCAACGACCACCTCGTGCAGGTTGGCGAGGCCATCGCAGACGGCGTGCCCGTCATGGGCTACACGACCTGGGGATGCATTGACCTCGTCTCGGCCTCGACGGCACAGATGAGCAAGCGCTACGGCTTCATCTACGTCGACCGCAACGACGACGGCACAGGAACGCTCGCGCGCTACCCCAAGAAGTCGTTCTACTGGTACAGGGATGTCATCGCTTCAAATGGTGCGGCGCTCAAGGCGTGACCGTGAGACAAAAAAATCCGCTCGATGAAGAGCGGATTTTTTGCTATCAGGTGTTCACGATTCGAGCGGGCAGGAGTGCGTCTGGGTTTTTGGGCCGCGCTCAGCCGTGTGCTTGCCCTCGAAGAGCGCCTGACTCACGCGGCGCATGAGCTCTTCCTCCTCGGCGGCGGCGCTGAAGACGAGCTGCTTCTCTTCTGGCTGTACTTCGCCCTCGAGTGCCGTGATGGCGAGCTGCAGGCGGTGGTCCTTGTCCTTGCGGAAGGAATAGTTCTGGCGCGTGGCGAGCCACTCTGTGATCATCTCGATGTTCTGGAAGGAAGCGTTCTTGTTGTAGTCTTTGTAGACCTCTGCGGCAATCGAGGCCGCGCGCTTCTTGTCCTCGGAGGCACCGATGATGGAGAAGGCTTTCTGCTGGCCTTCCGTGACGAGTTTCGTGACGATGTAGAGCATGGGATCATCCTTTCAATGTACGTTGACTCTGGTACGAAAAAAGCACTTGCCGAGGCAAGTGCTTCTGATTTCAAATGGTGACCCAGGAGGGACTCGAACCCCCGACCCTTTGATTCGTAGTCAAATACTCTAATCCAGCTGAGCTACTGAGTCATGTTCTTGTTGGCGTTTATCGCTGTCAACGGATATTATAATATCACCCCTTGGCGCATGTGTCAACACTTTTTTTGAAAAAAGTGTATAGAGCTGGAAAATCCCGGTTTGAGGGCCGCCACAATAAAAAGATGAATTATATTCATTTTTCTCTTTATAAAGGGAGCATTTTCCTTTATAATAGAAAGAGTCAATGATAAAGGGAATGAATTCTTATGGACTGGAGCGATGGACATGGAAGAGAAAATGGGACGCCGGGAACGGAAGAAGCTGCTGTCGCGCAAGGCAATCCTGGATGCCGCCGTCCGCGAGTTCTCGCGCAAGGGCTTCAAGGAAACTTCTGTGGCCGACATCATGAATGCCGCAGACCTCGGCATCGGCACGTTCTACAACTACTTTGAGTCGAAGGAAGAGATCCTCATGTGCCTGCTCGGCTGCCTCGTGGATGAGGTGGACAAGGCACTGCGGGATATGCGCGCAGCAAAGCGCCCCTCGTATGAGCTCTTAGAGGCGGGCAGCCGCATCACGGCGCGCTTCCTCGACGAGAACCGCTTCCTGCTGCCGCTCTTTCTCGCGGCCGCCGAGCATTCGGCCAAGCCGCAGACTGAAGCGCACGACAAGATGCCCAAGGGCATGGTGACGCCTGGCTTCAAGCCGATCTTCGAGGACATTCTGCGCGAGGGGCAGCTTGCGGGGGAGATCCGCGACGATGCCCCGGCTGATCTCATCGCTGAGATGTTCCATTCCGTCTATCAGGCTGCGGCCTTCAGCAAGCTTCCCATTGGTTTTCAAGAGAATGTGGCACTCAAGACGCGCCTGTTGCTCGCTGGGATACGCAAGGCGTGACTGAGCCGCAATGAGATGATGTTATCTATGTTTTAGGAGAGGCTTATGATCAGTGTAACGAAACTCTTATTCGCACGGGAATACTTTGGCGACCGCCTGCGCTATACGAAGAACGCGCACACGATGCGCAATGGCGCGGCAGAGGGCGTTGGCCCTGTCGTCGTCTGGAACTCGACGAAGACATGCAACCTCAAGTGCATGCACTGCTACATGCAGTCGGATGCCAAGAAATACAAGGACGAGCTGACGACGGAAGAGGCGAAGAAGTTCATCGACGACCTCGCGGACTTCCATGTGCCCGTGCTGCTGTTCTCGGGCGGCGAACCTTTGATCCGTCCGGACTTCTTCGAGCTAGCGGCTTACGCGCAGGCAAAGGGCGTGCGTCCGACGCTCTCGACGAATGGCACGCTGATCACGCGCGAAGTCGCGCAGCGCATCAAGGACATTGGCGTCGGCTACGTCGGCATCTCGCTCGATGGCCTCAAGGATGTCAACGACAAGTTCCGCGGCGTCGCGGGCGCCTATGAGAAGGCCATGCAGGGCATCAAGAACTGCGTCGCTGTCGGCCAACGTGTCGGCCTGCGCTTCACGATCAACCACCACAACATCCAGGAGCTCGACCGCATCTTCGACTTCATCGAAGCGGAGAACATCAACCGCGTCTGCTTCTACCACCTCGTCTACTCGGGGCGCGGTGAGCAGATGATGGACCAGGATGTCACGCCGGAGGAATCGCGCCGCGCGATGGACACGATCATCCGCCGCACGAAGGACTTCGAAGAGCGCGGGCTCAAGAAGGAGATCCTGACGGTCGACAATCACTGCGACGGTCCGTACATGTACCTCAAGGCACTCGAGGCGGGCGACCTGGAGACGGCAGCCCAGATCAAGAAGTACATCTCGATGAACGGCGGCAACCGTTCGGGCATCGCCTTCGGCGAGGTCGATCCCTTAGGCTACGTCCACCCGGACCAGTTCACGCAGCATCACACGTTCGGCAATGTGCGTGAGCGCAAGTTCGGCGATATCTGGCAGGATACGACGAACCCCATCATGGCGGGCCTCAAGGACCGCAAGCCGCTCCTCAAGGGGCGCTGTGCGAAGTGCAAGTGGCTCGACAACTGCAACGGGAACTTCCGCACGCGCGCGGAGGCACGCACGGGTGATTTCTGGGAGTCGGACCCGAGCTGCTACTTGACGGACGAAGAGATTGGACTGACGGAGGAGACGAAATGAAGATCATCTCGTGGAATACGACGAATGCCTGCAATATGTACTGTGCGCACTGCTACCGCGATGCCGGCTGCAAGGCAGAAGAAGAGCTGAGTACGGAGGAGGGCAAGAAGCTCCTTTCGGAGATTGCCAAAGCCGGCTTCAAGATCATGATCTTTTCGGGCGGCGAGCCTTTGATGCGCCCCGATATCCTCGAGCTCGTCAAGTACGCCTCGGACCTGCACATGATCCCGGTCTTCGGCACGAACGGCACGCTGATCACGCTCGACATGGCGAAGAAGCTCAAGGAAGCCGGTGCCCGTGCGATGGGTATCTCGCTCGATTCGCTCGACCCGAAGAAGCACGACACGTTTCGCAGCTTCCCGGGCGGCTGGGAAGGCGCCGTGCAGGGCATGAAGAACTGCGCGGCCGTCGGACTGCCGTTCCAGATCCACACGACGGTCATGGACTGGAACCAGGGCGAGCTCGAGGCCATGACGGACTTTGCTGTCGAGATCGGCGCGAAGGCCCATCACTTCTTCTTCCTCGTGCCGACGGGCCGCGCGAAGACCATCGAAGAGGAGTCGCTGCGCGCTGAGCAGTATGAGGATGTGCTCACGCGCATCATGAAGAAGCAGCAGGAAGTCGACATTGAGCTCAAGCCGACGTGCGCACCGCAGTTCCTGCGCATCGCCGACCAGCTCGGCTACAAGACGCGCTTCCACCGCGGCTGCCTCGCCGGCCTCTCGTACTGCATCATCAGCCCGCGCGGCAAGGTCCAGCCGTGCGCTTACCTCAACATGGAGCTCGGCGACGTGCGCGAGACGCCGTTTGACGAGATCTGGGCCAAGAACGAAGTCCTGCAGAAGCTCCGCACGCTCGACTACAGCGGCGGCTGCGGCGCCTGCCAGTACAAGGGCGCCTGCGGCGGCTGCCGCGCGCGCGCAGCCTACTACCACGGCGGCGATTACATGAGCGAAGAGCCGTGGTGCCTCTATCACGGCCGCCGCGGTGAGTGATCTGGAATGACAAAAACGCGATCCGTTCGGACCGCGTTTTTTGCTGTATTGTCAGCATTCATGATTTAACTTGCTTCTTGGCCACGGCTTTGATCCACTTCCAGTGCCAGATGATATGGAAGATCAGGCCGACCATCATGATGTATCCGCTGTAGGTGTGGATGTCTGAGATGATGCCCTTGAGGGCGCGGCCATTGCCGAACCCGCCGAAGAGATGGAAGTCGAGCACGATGCCCGTGGCGATGCAGATGACGCCGCTGATCAACAGCAGCAGGTCGAGATAGAAGTTCTTTTTCATGAGAATCCCTTCTTTCTGATTCGATATATCCATGTGCTCAGTTTACGGGATAGTGCTGAAAAGCGCATGGAGATTCTATGAAAATAAAATTATATTTTCTCATCTCAGTGCTCATTGCCTGAATGATGCGGTGCGGAGGCGCGGCGCAATGCGACGCTCATGCAGAGTGCCTGCAGCAGGCCGACGAAGAGAAGCAGCAGGAAGGCGCGGCTCGTGCCGAGGCTCGTCGCTGGGGCGAGACTTGGGGCGCTCTGCTGACAGGCCGCGACGATGGCGGCCGGGATGGAGGTACCGACAGCGCCGGCGAGCTGCTGTACGGTGTTGCAGAAGGCGTTGCCGTCTGCGCGGATTGCTTTGGGCAGTGCGCTGAGGCCGTACGTCAGGATGTTGCCGACGGAGAGGCCCTGTCCCATGGCGAAGAGGACGTAGATGGCAGTGAGCCCGAGCGTGCCGACTTCAGGGATGGCAAATTGGAAGAGGAGGAGGCTCAGCAGCAGCAGCGCACTGCCGGTAAGCAGGGGCTTCCTGGCGCCGAGGCTGTCGTAGATGCGGCCGCTGACGGGCGCGAACATGGCGCCGACGATGCAGCCCGGAAGCAGGATGCAGCCGGCTGTGAAGGCCGTCTCGCCCTGCACGATCTGGGAGAAGTTCGGCAGGAGAAAGCCGATGCCGAGGCAGACGAACTGGAAGCAGAGCAGTCCCATCGCCGAGAGCGTGAAGGCCCTGTGGCGCAGGATGGTGATGTTGAGCAGTGGATGCGCGCCGCGCTGGAGCAGGCGCTTCTCCTGACGGACGAAAAGCAGCAGCGAAAAGACGGTCAGGAGCAGCAGGAGGGCGAGCAGCAGCGGCTCTGAAAGCAGGTCGTGGAGATAGCTCGTGAGCAGCAGGAAGGCGGTAAAGGCAGCTCCGAGCAGGATGAGCCCACGGGAATCGAAGGGGCGCGGGCCGTAGTCGGAGGACTGGCGGATGGCGTACGTGCCGGCTGCGAGCGAGAAGAGCAGCACGGGCAGCAGGGCGATGAAGATCATGCGCCAGCCGAAGGTGCTGACGATGTAGCCGCCGACGGAGGGACCGACGGCCGGCGCGAGTGCACAGACGAGCATGGCGGCGCCCATCATCAGGCCCATCTTGTCGAGCGGCGCCTGCTCCATGACGATGAGGAACATCAGCGGCAGAGCGATGCCCGTGCCGGCGCCCTGCAAAAGGCGGCCGAACAGCAGTTGGGCAAAACTCGCGGAGGTCGCATCGAGCAAGGTGCCTGTCAGGAAGAGCAGGTTGGCTGCGAGGAAGAGCCGCTTCATGGCGAAGCGCTGCTTGAGGTAACTGGATGTCGGGATGACGATGGCGAGGATCAGCAGGTAGCCTGTCGTGATTCACTGGACGGTGGAAGTGGAGATGGCAAATTCCTGCATGAGCGTCGGGAAGGTGATGTTCATGGCCGTCTCGATGACGACGCCTGTGAAGGAGAGAAGGCCGGCGGCGATGATGGAGAGGAAAAAGCGCAGGTCTGCCCGTCGCTGGAATCCGGATATCGATTTGGAGGTTGGCATAAGTACATCCTTTCTGAATAACTCTGATGAATCGATGGGGGTATTTCTCCGCTTGGGAAATATGTATCAGTATAATAAGATTTTTAAAGTATGCGATTAAAATAAATGGGGTTGTGATATATTTTTTTGGGATTCAGGTGATTGTATGACTTTGACGGATCGCGAGAAGATCCTGCTGCCCATGATGATGTCGGCCTTCGTGACGCCGTTCACGGGCAGTGCCCTGACGCTCTCGCTGCCGGATATCGGACTCGCTTACGGCGTCTCGGCTAATGAACTCGGCTGGGTGCTCGAGATTTTTCTACTCGCTTCCATCGTATTCCTGCTGCCGATGGGCAAGATGGCGGACCGTTTCGGCAAGCGGCGCATCTTTCTCTTGGGGACGACGCTCTTCACATTGTCCTCCGCGCTCTGTGCCGTCATGCCGGATATGGGCTTCCTGCTCGTGGCACGTGCGCTGCAGGGCCTGGCGGCATCGATGCTGTATGCGACGAACATGTCGATCGTCGCGCTCTGCTTTCCGACGACGCAGCGCGGCCGCGCGCTCGGCTGGATGGTCTCGATGGTCTACGTGGGTCTGGCCTGTGGCCCGGTACTCGGCGGACTGCTCAATTACTACGCGGGCTGGCAGAGCATCTTCCTCTCCATCACGCTCGTCAGTCTTGCCTGTACCTGCGCGACATTGCGCTACCTGCATCAGGAATGGAGGGAACAGGAGGTGACAGGCGTCGATGGCAGGGGCGCACTGCTCTACGGTCTCGCGATGATCTTTGCGATGTTCGGTCTGTCGGAGCTGGCGGAACTCTCCTGGGCTTGGAGTTTGCTGCTCCTGGGGATGGTGCTTCTCGGCGCATTCCTCTGGCACGAGTGCAGGACGAAAGATCCCATCCTGCCCGTCTTCATGCTCGTCGAGAACCGCGTCTTTTCGCTGTCGAATCTCACAGCGATGATCGACTACAGCGCGACATTTGCCATCAGCTTCCTGCTGTCGATTTACCTGCAGTCGGTCCGCGGCCTTTCGTCTCGCGAAGCGGGCCTCATGATGCTGATCCAGCCTGTCATCATGGCTCTGCTTGCCCCGACCGCGGGCAAGCTGTCGGATAAATATCCGCCGGCGAAGATAGCAGCCTTCGGCATGGCTGTCACGGCGCTTGGGATACTGGGCCTCGTCGCGGCCGTACGGCTGCAGTCGCTCTGGCTCGTTGTGCCGGTCGTCATCGTCATCGGCGTCGGCTGTGCCTTCTTTGCTGCGCCGAACAACAATGCCATCATGGGGTCTGTCGCCAAAAGACACTACAGCCTCGCGACGGCGATGATTGGCACGGTGCGTCTCGTCGGGTAGGTCGTCTCGGTGGCCATCGTGACGATGGTCCTGTCGCTCGACTGGGATTCGCTGACGGAGATGGAGGAACTCGTCTACAACATCGAGCTATCGTTCATCGTCTTCACCGTGCTCTGTGCCATCGGCGTCTTCCCCTCCTGGGCAGCCCGCCTGAAGAAAAGCGAAGAGGAACGCTGAGCTGAGCAGAAAAAATCCCCGCGCCTCTCGCATGAGAGGGCGGGGATTCTTGCGTGATGATCATGCCTTCCAGGCGTCGCGCCCGGCGATGACCGTGCGCTGGATATTCATGGCATCGTCAAAAATCGTGATGTCGGCATTTTTGCCGACGCTCAGCGAGCCGAGCTTGTCGTAGAGGCCAAGTTCCGCAGCCGGCGTCTTGGTGACCGCCTCGATGACCTCTTCAATCGGTGCACCGGTGTTCTCGCGGAAGATGCGCAGGCCGTCGTTCATGCAGAGCACGCTACCGGCAATCGTGCCGTCCTCGAGCGTCGCGAGCGTGCCCTTGACGAAGACCTTCTGCCCGCCGAGCTCGGACGGCCCGTCGCCGAGTCCGCAAGCGCGCAGGGAGTCGGTGATGAGGATGAGGTGGTCCTTCTTGAGCCTGTAGACGAGGCGCTGCACAGCCGGATGGATGTGGACGTTATCGACGATGAGCTCACAGTTGGCATCCGTGTCGAGTGCGGCGCCGACGACGCCGGGATGACGCTGATGCAGGCCAGTCATCGCATTGAAGAGATGTGTGATGTGCTTGGCACCGTACTGCTCGATGGCCTGGCGCGCCGTCTCGTAATCGGCTGCCGTGTGGCCGAGCGAGACGACGATGCCGCGCGCATGGCAGTCGGCGATGAACTTGCCCTGGTCGTGCAGCTCCTCCGGTGCGACGGTGACGATCTTGACGATGTCCTCATATGGTGCAATCTTCTCGAAGTCGGCCTTAGCGATGTTCTTTTCGGCCTGGGCGCCTTTCTTGGCTGGGCTGATGAACGGTCCTTCCATGTGGCAGCCGAGCACGCGTGCGCCTTCTTCGCGCGCCATGGCCTCGCGTACGTGGCGGAAGGCGCGTTCGAGCGTCGGGAAGTCGTACGTCATGGTCGTGGGCAAAAAGGAGGTCACGCCGGTCCTGGCCTGGAAGAGCTGCATCTTCCGGATGGCCTCCGGGTCATCGTCCATCGTATCGGCTCCGACACAGCCGTGGATGTGGACGTTGAGAAAGCCGGGGGATACATAGGCCCCACGCGCGTCGATGCACGACTCAAGTGCCGCCCGCTCCGCTTCCGATACGGAGGCGGCGGGACAGATTTTCTGGATGGTCTCATCGAAGAAGAGCGCGAGTCCTTCTTCTACGGCAAAGCGCCCCGCTTTGTCTGGTACGATGAACCGGCCGTTGATGATTGCTTTCATGGATGTTCCCTCACTATCTTAGAATCGTTGCTTTTATTATACACCATCGCGCATGATGGCAGAACCGTCTGGCAGGAATTGAAAAGTATCGGCGATTCCTGCTATAATGAAGAGGAATTTTGTGGTGTTGCATCAGCTGCTGCAGGCGGCATTTTGAGATTGTGAGGGATGGTATGATCAAGATCATTTTTTCGGATATGGATGGGACGCTGCTGGACGAACATGGCAATGTCCCCGAGGGATTTGACGAGATTGCAGAGGAACTCCAAAAGCGTGGCGTCATGTTTGCACCGGCTTCCGGCCGCCAGTATTATTCGCTTGAGGACAGTTTCATGAAGTACAAGGACCGCTTCCTGTTTCTCGCGGAGAACGGCACGGTCGTCATGTACAAGGGCGAGAAGATCTTCACGTGCCCGATGGACAAGCAGATCGCGCAGCAGGTGCTCAAGGTAGTCGAGCCGTTCCCCGAGATCTACGGCGTCTTCTGCGGTACGAAGAACGGCTACGTGCTCTCGCGCCAGTACACGGATGAGTTCCTGCAGGAACTCCACAAGTACTACACGCATTCCGAGCCAATCCCGTCGTTCATCGATGTGCCGGATGAACCGGTTAAGGTGTCCCTGTTCGATCCGACGGGCTGCGCGGAAGAGACGATCTACCCGCTCGTGCGCCAGTTCGAGAAGGACCTGCAGGTCGTCCTGGCCAGCGACTACTGGGTGGACCTCATGAACCCGGGCATCAACAAGGGAGTGGCCGTCAGGGAAGTGCAGAAGCGCTTCGGCATCCGCCCTGAGGAATGTGCCGCGTTCGGCGACTACATGAACGACGCCGAGATGATGGAAGCCGTCTCGTACAGCTTTGCGATGGGCAATGCGTACCCTGCAATCAAGAAGCTCGCGCGCTTCGAGACGGGTACAAATGTGGAGAAGGGCGTCCTGATGGGCATCGAGCGCCTGATGAAGGAAGGACTGATTTAAATGCGCATGGACTATCACATGCATTTCGAGAAGGGTTCCTACGACGAGACATGGGTCGAGGGCTTCTTCGAGGCCGCCAAGAAGCGCGGCCTTGCGGAGATCGGCATCTCAGAGCACTCACACACGTTCCCGGAATTCAAGGACCTTTACTATGAAGACCTCGTACTCGATGATTCGTTCATCGGCACGTTCCAGCAGCAGTGGCTCAAGAGCAACAAGTTCAAGTACACGCTCGACGAGTACTTCGCCTTCATGCACAAGCTGCAGCAGAAGCATCGCGTCAAGATCGGCATCGAGGTCTGTAACTTCCAGGACCAGGCGAAGGTACGCGACATCCTCAAGGATTACGATTTTGACTACATCATCGGCTCGGTGCATTTCCTGCGCGGCTGGGCTTACGACTCGTCGGAAATCAAGGCGGAGTGGGAGAAGCACTCGCTCGAGGACATCTACGAGTGGTATACGGAAGAAGTGGAGAAGCTCGCGGACTCCGGCCTCTACGATGTGCTCGGCCATCCGTTCAACATCCGCCTGTTCCGCTACCTGCCGGATTTCGATGTGACGCCGTACCTCACGCGCGTGGCGAAGGCGCTCAAGAAAGCTGATATGGTCGTCGACGTCAATACGGGCACGTACTACCGCTATCCCATCCACGAGATCTCGCCGTACCCTGATTTCATGAAGCTCGCGGCTCATTATGACCTGCCCATCATCACGACTTCTGATGCGCACAAGCCCGAGGACTGCGGCAACTACAATGAGATGGCCGTCGACTACGCCAAGAGCTTCGGCTATGCGGGCAGCATCCGCTTCGACAAGCGTCAGCGTACACTTGTTTCGTTCGATTTTTAATAAATTCCGCATATTGTATCATAATTATTATTGCTTTGCCCCTTGACGAATGGAACCGGTAACGTTATAATAACATCGAACCGAGAAAAACAACTCCGCTCGAGGAAAGTCATCTGATTAGCAAGATGGTGGCACAGACTGATGAGCCACATGCGAGTTCTTCTTGAGAGCTATCACATGTAGGGAAGTTTGTCTTGTGGTCTGGATGATTGACAGAAGTGAGTCGTGGGTGTTTGTTACCATTACTGTTTTTTGTTATTCATGCAGTTTCAAGGAGAGATTATCGTGAAAGTACAGATTTATTCGCAGTGGATGGAAGAAGTTTATGTGCCGGTCCGCGTGAGACAGTTCGCCAAGGCCGCAAAGCTCATGGGCAAGAGCTTCGAGCAGTATGCTGCCGCGGATGATGTGAAAGCTGACACGGCCGATGAGCGCGAGCTCGTCGAAAGCTGGCTGAGTAAGCGCGCTGCTGCAATCGCTGCAGAGGGCGTTGCCTGAACACACGCGAAAATACAGAAGACTCGCCGTCTGGCGAGTCTTTTTTTGTATATAGAAAACCCCTGGTTAGACCAGGGGTTCGATAAAGCTTTAGC
>OLFW01000592.1_pt1 | contig 29414 bp, 19 predicted proteins | sample 1605351 | NCBI WGS metagenome assembly OLFW01 (sample SAMEA3888918, study PRJEB22519) | human gut metagenome | biome: human gut; feature: human-associated habitat; material: faeces | place: Denmark | collected 2010 | reverse complement strand
AGAACTGCGCCGATTTTGTGATGGCCTGCCTGAAAAAAGCCAAGGAAAAGGGCCTGACCGTCAGCTTTGACGGCAACTTCCGCTCCACCCTGTGGACTTGGGAAGAAGCCCGTGACTACTGCACCAAGTGCCTGCCCTATGTGGATGTTCTGTTTGGCATTGAGCCTTACCACCTGTGGAAAGACGATGCCGACCACGCCCAGGGCGACTGGAAAGACGGCGTGCCCCTACAGCCCAGCTATGAACAGCAGGATGAGATCTTCCAGCGCTTTGTGGAGCGTTACCCCAACATCAAGTGCATTGCCCGCCATGTGCGTTATGCCCATTCCGGCTCCGAGAACAGCCTGAAAGCCTTTATGTGGTATGAGGACCATACCTTTGAAAGCAAGCTGTTTACCTTTAATATTCTGGACCGTGTAGGCGGCGGCGATGCATTTGCCAGCGGCCTGATTTACGCCATGCTGCACAACTACAAGCCGATGGATATGGTCAACTTTGCGGTGGCAAGCTCCGCCATCAAGCACACCATCCACGGCGATGCCAACATCACCGATGATGTTTCCACCATCCGCAACCTGATGAACATGAATTACGATATCAAGCGCTGAGAATAAGTTTGTTTTCAGCAGTGCCCCAAAACGGTGCAGCAGGCTGCGGCTTTGCTGCACCGTTTTTGTATGGGGGTAAGATTGGTTTAGAACCGTTTAAGAATGTACAAACCTTGCATCCCGTGTTATAATAATGCCGGATCAGTAAATGAAAAAGGTGGGTAGATTATGGAACAAAACACCGTTCAAAAACCGGATTGCGCCGCCATTACGGCGCAGGCACGCCAGGCAGCGGAAGAACTGCTGGCGGCTGCACACCTGCGCGCCGGGGATATTTTTGTAGTCGGCTGCTCTTCCAGCGAGATCGTTGGCGGGCATATTGGCAAGGACAGCAGCATGGAAGCCGCCGCGGCTGTGCTGGCGGGTATTCTGCCGGTGCTCAAAGCGCAGGGCGTCTATCTGGCGGCCCAGTGCTGCGAACACCTGAATCGCGCCATTGTCATCGAGCAGGAAGCAGCCGAAAAGTATGGTTATGAACAGGTGAACGCCGTGCCGCAGCCCCATGCGGGCGGCAGCTGGGCAACCAACTGCTGGCAGGCGTTTGAACATCCGGTTCTGGTGGAGGAAGTGCGTGCCGCTGCCGGAATTGATATCGGCGGTACGCTGATTGGCATGCACTTAAAGCGCGTGGCCGTGCCGGTGCGCCTGACCATCAAGCAGATCGGCGCTGCGCCCATCATCTGCGCCCGCACCCGCCCCAAATACATCGGCGGCAGCCGCGCCGTTTACCAGGAGATGTGAACCATGCTGACACAGGAACAACTGACAATGATGGCCGAAAATGTGGCCCACATCCGTGAAAATATGGCCGCCGCCGCCCGTGAAGCCGGCCGCGACCCGGCAGATATTCTGCTGTGCGCCGCCTGCAAGACCCGCACTGTGGAAGAGGTGATTGCCAGCGCCGTTCTGCCAATTGACCTGTTTGGCGAAAACCATGTGCAGGAACTGGTGGAAAAGACCGACGCCAACGCTTATTGCGGTAAGCCGGGGCATTTTATCGGCCATTTGCAGACCAACAAGGTCAACAAAGTGGTGGGCCGTGCTGCTTTGATTGAAAGCGTGGACAGCGAGCACCTGCTGCAAAAGGTGGAGCGCGCCGCTGCCGCCGCAAACCTGACCCAGGAAATTTTGATCGAGATCAACATCGGCGGGGAAGAGAGCAAGTCTGGCGTTTCTGCCGAAAGCCTGTGGCCCCTGCTGGATATGGCAGCTGCACAGCCGCATATCCGCCTGCGCGGCCTGATGGCCATCCCACCGGCAGCTGCAACCCCGGATGAGACCCGCGCGTTCTTTGCCCAAATGCGGGAACTGCTGGCAAAAGCTGCTGATCGCCATTATGAGAACGCCAAAATGGATATCCTTTCCATGGGCATGAGCGGGGATTACCCCGATGCCATCCGCGAGGGTGCCACCATTGTGCGCATCGGCACCGCCATTTACGGCGCACGCGATTACAGCAAAAAGGCATAAGGCATTCCAGGAACCCATACCTGCACGTTGACAGCTGCAAGGTGAATAGGTAAAGCAACAGCCCGGAACCACTGCAAATGCAGGCGGCAGTTCCGGGCTGTTTTGTTAAGCGGTGGTGGGGGCGTGGGCCTCAAAAGCTTCCACCGGAGACTTTTGTGCGCGGCTTAGCCGTGCCGCCCTGTTCGACCCCCGTGACCATGCCAAAAAAAGACCCCAAAAAGCTCTGCGCCTTTTGGGGTCTTATATCAGTGCCGGTGGTGGGGGTCGAACCCACACGGTGTCACCACCAACGGATTTTGAGTCGGCCCAAGTGAGAAGAACTTGGTGGATTTTTTAGGAATTTCAAGGAACTTATTTCCTGCCCTTTTTAGTGAAAAAGCACCTATCCACGATACAATTTTTGATTTTCGGACGTACTTACGATTGGAAATCTGGCAGACCAACGTAGTTGAGAAATCACTCTCGCTTTGTGGACAATCTTTCAAAAATGGCAGACTAAAAACCACCGCATTCGGAAAGTAGAGGCACATAAAAAACGGCAGTACCCAATAGCGGACATTTTTCTACTATCTAACGGTTTGGCGACCCGCTATTATTCAAAAACTGTCATTCTGCCACTTTGTTACACTTGTCAAAACTATCCAAGGGGAAACTGTATCTTTTTATAGGAATGGGCTGCGGCGCGTTCCTCTCCCCCACACCCCCTCTCCAGCTGGCTGAAGAAGCAGCCAACTGAAAAAGAGAATATCGGCTCTTGTAAGCATCTTACCTGTCACACAGGCAAGGTGCTTTTTTATTTCAAAAATCGGAGGTCATCATGGGCAAATATCAGAAAAATATCGAAGCTGCGCGGCGTATCAGCGTGATGCAGTATCTTCAAGCCTATCACCCCGGCGAACTGGTTCGCAAAACGGACAAGGAGTATTGCACCAAGACGCACAGCAGCCTTGTTATCACGCCCGCAAATGGGCTGTTTCACTGGTTTTCGCAGAGCAAGGGTGGCAACAATGCACTCGACTATCTGGTAAAGGTCGAGGGCATGGATTTTGTCTCAGCGGTACGGTTGCTGAACGAAATGACACCGATGCCGGTCTCTGTTCAGACGGCTAAGGCAGCACCTGTGCAGCAGCAGCAGACATCCCGCCCCTTTGTGCTGCCGCCTGCGGACAGGAACGCCGAAGCTGCAACGGCCTATCTGATGCGGCGCGGTATCAGCCCGAAAGTGCTGCGCTACTGTGTGGGTAGTGGAATCCTATACCAAACTACGCGCGGCAACTATCGCAACTGCGTTTTTGTGGGCAAAGATGAAAACGGCGTACCGCGCTCTGCTTTTCAGCGCGGCTGTCAAGGCAGCTTTCGCGGAGATGTCGCGGGCAGCCAAAAACAGTATGGCTTTCTGATTCCCGCCGAATCGGAAAACTGCGATACCGTTGAGATCTACGAAGCTCCTATTGATGCTATGTCCGGCGCAACGCTGCGGCAGTACAAACATGATTCCCCGTGGCGCAGCGTCCACTACTTGGCGCTGGGCGGGTTGAACCATCAGCCGATTGACTACTTTTTGCAGCAGCATCCAGAAGTAAAGCGCGTGTCGCTTTGCTTTGACCGTGACGACCCCGGACGGAACTTCACAAAAATTGTTGCGAAACGGCTTGCAGAACGCGGATATATCGTACAGGACACGCCCCCAGCCATAGGCAAGGATTATAACGACTATCTGCTGGCGGCTCGTAGACTTATCAGCATGGAACGGTAAAGGAGTGGAACATGAAAACTATTGCAGTTGCAAACCAAAAAGGCGGTGTGGGCAAAACGACCACCACAGTAAACCTCGGCACAGCACTTGCGGCTATGGGCTACAAGGTGCTGTTGGTGGACGCCGACCCGCAGGGCGATTTGAGCAGCTATCTCGGCTATGAGGGCACCGAAAACGGCGCAACAATCAGCGACCTAATGGAATCGGTTATCAAGGACGAAAAGCCGCCAGAAGTAGTAATTCACCATGAAGAAAAGGTGGATTTCATTCCTTCCGACATTGGTCTGTCCGATATGGAAGTGAGCCTTGTAAACGTTATGGCGCACGAGAAAATCATGGAACAGGCATTGGAGCCGTTCAAGGATAAATACGACTACTGCTTGATCGACTGTATGCCCTCGCTGGGCATCATCACCGTAGCATCGCTTGTTGCGGCTGACAGGGTGTTGATTCCTGTGCAGGCACAGCATTTCGCCCTCAAAGGTCTGGTGTCCCTGTTCAAATCCGTCAACCAAGTGAAGCGCCGTATCAATTCCCGGCTGGATATTGACGGCATTGTGCTGACGATGGTGGACAAGCGCACCAACCTTTCCAAAGATGTGTGTGCTGCCCTGCGCAGCGCCTACGGTCACGCGCTGAAAATTTACCGTGCAGAAATCCCGGTCAGTACGCGCACAGCAGAAAGCGCCGCCAGTACACATAGCGTGCTGACCTACGATGCCAACGGCCCGGCCAGTTTGGCATACAAAGCGCTTGCCAAGGAGGTGACGGAGAATGAGAGAGTACGGCAGCAACATCAATCTGCCCTCACTCGATAATCTCTTTTCGAGTGAGCAGGAGCGGCAGGACGCAAAATTAGAGAAAATCCAAATTTTGCCGCTGACGGAACTGCATCCCTTTCGGAATCACCCTTTTCAAGTTCGTGACGATGACGAGATGGACAAAATGGTGGACAGTGTCAAGGAATACGGTGTCATGACCCCGGCCATTGTCCGCCCCCGGAAAGATGGTGGGTATGAAATTGTAGCTGGCCACCGTCGCTGCCATGCCAGTCAGCGGGCTGGCGTGGAGACTATGCCCTGCATCGTGCGGGATATGGACGATGATACTGCTATTATTCTGATGGTGGACAGTAACTGCCAACGAGAGCATATTCTACCGAGTGAAAAGGCGAAAGCGTATCAGATGAAGCTGGAAGCTGTAAAGAGAAAGGCCGGTAGACCGTCAAAAAATAATTCGGCCCAAGTTGGGCCGAATTTATGGGCTTCTGAAAAAGTTGCAGCTGATGCAGGAGAAAGTAGGTCACAGGTAAAAAGATTTATTGCATTGAACAACCTCACGCCAGCTTTAATGCAGATGGTAGATGAGGGCCGTCTGAAAACGACTCCCGCCGTAGAACTTAGCTACCTTACCCCCGAAGAACAAGAGGACTTCCTCTCTTACATGGAATCCGAGGGTTGCACACCATCGCTGTCACAGGCACAAAAACTCAAGGAGGCCAGCAAGGAAAGCGTACTGACACCAGAAAAAATCCAGCATATTATGGCCGCCAAACCGCCAAGTGTAAAGCCGCGTGACCCGCAGCTTATGATTCCCGTTGCAAAAGTTGAACGATACTTTCCGAAAGGCTTTACAAGCGACCAGATGCAGCAGGTTATCGTAAAACTGCTGGAAAACTACGCCCGTGCCCACCAGCACGGCAGCAGATGAGGGGGACACCGATGACAAGATTATTAGTTGTTGAACCCGGCTACTGCCCTTATCAAGCGGGTTTTCCCAGCGCGATAGCGGCTGCTTCCGAAGTTATTGAAGGCGAGAGCCAAATCCTAAAACCGTTTGGCACACCGCGAATCGGGCTGATATGCAGCAAAGCCCAAAGCCGACTGAAATATAACAGACAGGTCAATGACGAGGGCGTGACTGTGCGCGGACGCTTTCTCGTTTGCGGACTAAATGGCGATAAGGTCATAGGGCTATCCAAGGATCAGGCAGCCCGGTACAGCCGACTACTTTTTCTCCCGCAAGTCGCGGATATGGCAAGCGACGAACTGCCCGCTGCTAAGGTACGGCCCCAAGACGAGCGCTACGGAAACAAATTGTCATTTTGGGAAAGGTTGGAACGATAATGCGCGAGGAAGAAGATAATATCATTGGCTACATCGAATATCTTAGTGATGATGGAAAAATAATCGGATATGTTACTCCCTTTACGGATGTAGACAAATTTAGAAAGGAAATCTTGGAAGCCGCTGAGGTTGGTATGCCGATTACCCCGGTTGTGTTCCCTGATAAGTTGGACAAGCCATTGGGATTGCCGCGGGACATCTATTGGCCGGGCGGCTTTCGTAAAGAAAAGAGACATACTTACCCTTATGAGATATACCAAACCAATAACCGTAATTTCGTTTTCAGAAACTATGCTTATGCGAAAACCCGTATGAAGGCTGCGGATTATAAACTCGTTTATAGTGGACAGATGGAACGCTGGGATGAGCCTGAAGATATTTATATAGCGCATAACCAAAGCAACCGTCCCAATGCTCAAAAGATGCGTTCTGTTTCTATCAGCGATATTATTGTGATCCACAACAGGAGCGAAACACAGGCTTTCTATGTAGATGAATATGGTTATCGTCAGGTCAATTATCTATTGCCGGAGTTAGAGAATATGAAACAAGCCGAACCGGAACCTTATGAACGATGAGGAGTAGCAAATGGCAAAATATGAAAATATTCGTGCGCTTGCCAAAAAGCAACTGCAAGCCGTCACGGAGAGCAGTGACCGCTGGAAAGCATTTTTGCGGACAGCGGCCATTGCTTATAATTATAGTTTCCCGAACCAGCTTTTGATTCACGAGCAAAGCCCCACCGCCACAGCCGTGGCCGACATAGCTTACTGGAATAATAATGCGGGTCGCTGGGTCAAGCGCGGCGCACACGGTATCGCAGTATTTGACACTCGCGCCAATTCTTCCCGGCTGCGGTATCTGTTTGACATTTCCGATACCATCCCCCGCGCAGAGATTCCCGAAGCGCTGCCGTGGGTCATTACAGACCAGAACTGGCGGCCTGTTTGGGATAAAATCGTAGCGGATAATCACGCCGACAGCATCCAGAGCGCCCTCCTCATGCTCTCCACATCCTGCGTTGCCCAGCGCAGCGCCATGTTCACAACCGCGCTGGAAAAGGCCATAGACGGCAGCAGCTTACAGTGGGCCAAGCCGGACGAACAGCGGCAGCTATTTTTACAGCTTATCACCCAAAGCTGTCTGTATATGGCCGCGCTGCGGTGCGGCGTGGATACTGCGCGGCTGGACCTGTCAGCCCTTGAATCCGTGAACCAGTTTGATACAAACCGCATTACTCTGTGTTTGGGCAGCGCTTGCCAACAGGCGGCACGACCTCTCATGCAGCAGATCGGCAGCATCACGAGAGAAATCGACAGTGTTGCACGCGCCGAAAAAGTCCGCTATTATGGTGACAAACAGGAAGAAACCAATAACACCAAGGAGGTCAACAATGGAGTACATGATGGTGAACGGCTACCAAATCCCGGCGCTGACGCTGAACGAGCCGCCGATGCCGGAAATCGGGAAGTACGGCAACCTGCGGCGGAAATTCCTGCTGGAGAACGCCCCGATGGTGTTCGACGAGATGATGCTGGAGGGAACGCTGTACCCGCATCTGGCGGAGATGGACAACGCAGTACACCGGCAAATCGAGCAGACGATGCAGACGCTGATGCAGCAGAGCACCGCCCCGAACCGGCAGACAGACCCGATGGGCTGGACGCAGTGGATGAACGCCTTGCAGAGCCAAGCCGAGGAACTGGCGATGCAGCAGATTTACAGCCTGTAACACAAGAACCCCAAGCGGAGAGCGATACCACGCCCTCCGCTTTTTCTGTACCCATTTCTGATTTGCCGCCGCTGAGCGATGAACTGATTCTAGGCTTGCTGGCGAAAGAATCCTCCAGCCGTGCTGACAATGCGGCTATTCTGGAATATTTCAATGAGCATCCCGACCTTGCCGAGCGCAGCGCCTTTTGCAAGCACTGTTACAAGCAAATTTATACATATTTGTTCGTGGATGACCATACCGTGGGTTTTATCCGGCATGATATGTACCTTGAACTTTGGGAGGGTAACTATCTTACCAAAACAGCACAGGTCAATCTGACATGGGATGCTGTTGCCGCAAAGATTGCTGACCTTATCGAGCAAGGGCGTCTGATGGTTCCCATCAAGGCTACACCCGTGCAGCAGCAGATGGAGCAGCTTACTCTTACCCCCGAAGATTCTGAAAAGGCAGGGCTGCCGAGCCATGAGCAGCAAGAAAAAAATATCGACCTTGCGGCAGAAGCCAAAAAGTGGAACAAGCCCATCATTGACGCATCCGGCAAGTATATTTCCGAGCAGGACATTACCGATGCACTGTGCAAAGGCGGCGGGTTTGAAGATAGCAAATTCCGCATTCAGCAATATCTCTCTGCACAGGTACTTCCTATCGAGGAAGATCAAGCCCGCTGGCTGAAAAAGGAATACGGCATCGGCGGCGGCACATGGTTCTTCCGTGATGGTGGGCGCGGCTTTCTTAACCACATGGGCAAAAATCTTGAAATTACTCGACGTACAGAGGACGGCGAGTATCGCCGCGTTTTGAAGTGGAAAGAGGTTGCCCAACGCCTGCGGCTTTTGGTTTACAACGACCAGTATCTGACCGATGCCGAAAAAGCCCCCTATCAGGCATGGGCAGCAGAACAGCAAGCCGCCCGCGCAGCGAACGATGCCGCCCTCGACCATGCAAAACACGCCATCACGGATTTCTGCGAGAATGAGGGGCTAAACGAGCCGAATTTCTCCGACTTGACCCGCGTGGAGTTTGCTTACTCTACCACCGAGGACGATGAGCACGAAATCCAAGTGTATGCCAATCTTCTGCGGAACGAAATCCGCTATGAGGTTGACGGTAACATTGTCCATATCGACTACTTCCAAGATAACCACGAGCTTGCTGCGCAGGGCATTGAAAACAGCGCTTTCTCGGATTTTATCAATACCGCCGAAGCAGAGTTTGAAAAGCATCATCCGACTACAAGAAAAGTCGAAAAATCACCTGTAACTATCGGCAGTACGGTTTATCTGGAAGATGCCAGACCCTTTACCGTCGAGGAAATCGGCAGAGAAAACATTCATCTGCGGGATGAAAGTTTCCCGCTGGTAGGCCGTGCCGTCAGCCATGAAGAATTTGCGCGGCTGCTTGCGGCCAACCCCAAAAATGCAGCACTATCCGCCCCGGAAGTTCCAAGTCGCCAAGAGCAGCCGGAAGAAACTGCCGAACCCATCGTGGGCGAAGTCATCGAAGAACCCAGCCCCTTTGTGGCACAGGTTATGGCGGACGCAGAACGGCTTTCGGCAGAAGATGAACCTTACCACCGTGAACCCATTACCTATGAAGCCCCTTATCTGGATAACCTGCCGACAGCACCGCGCGAAAAATTTGCAGCCAATATTGCCGCCATCCAAAAGCTGAAAGAAATTGAGCAGCGCGTAGCGAACGGCGGCAGCCCTGCTTTTGAGGATGAACAGAGAATTTTAGCACAGTACACGGGCTGGGGCGGGCTTTCGGATGCGTTCGACCCGAACAAAAGTACATGGTCGAACGAGTACAGCCAGCTGAAAGCAGCATTGTCTGAATCCGAATACGAAGCTGCCCGCAGCAGCACCCTGACGGCGTTTTATACCCCCGCCACCGTTATCCACCCCATCTACCGTGCACTGGAGCGCTTCGGCGTAAAGGGCGGCAAAATCCTAGAACCCAGCATGGGCACAGGCGCATTTCTCGCACACGGACATTTTGGCAGCAGTGATGGCAAATTCTACGGCGTAGAATTGGACAGCATCACAGGCCGCATCTCAAAGCAGTTGTATCAAAAGGCCAATATCCAAGTGACCGGCTATGAAAATGCGCTTCTCCCCGACAACTATTTTGACTGCGTTATTGGCAATGTCCCTTTCGGTAATTTTCAAGTCAATGACCCGCAGTATAACCGGCTGCATTTTCCCATTCACGACTATTTCTTTGCCAAGAGCATCGACAAGCTGCGCACCGGCGGCATCATGGCGTTCATCACCTCCAGCGGCACATTAGACAAAAAGGATGACCGCGCCCGCAAGTACATTGCCGAGCGCTGCGACCTCATCGGTGCGGTGCGCTTGCCCAACAATGCGTTCAAGGGCAGCGGCACAAAGATCATGACCGATGTAATTTTTCTGCAAAAGCGCGATACGCTGCGCCAGCAGGACGAGCCTTGGCTGCACCTTGCAGAAGATGCCAACGGCATTACCATGAACCGCTACTTTGTGGAGCACCCAGAAATGATTTGCGGCAGAATGGAGATAGTCTCCGGTCCGTATGGCCCGACTCCCACCTGCCAGCCAATAGACCCCGATGCGGTGGACCGTTTCGGAAAGCCGTTGCTGGAAACGCAAATCGACACTGCTATGCAGCACTTGACCGCCACGCTGACAAAAGCCGAAATTCCCATACAGGAGGAAAGCGGCGAGGATACCAAGTACATTGATGCCGATCCCTTTGTGCGTAATTTCAGCTACACGGTAAAGGACGATAAAATCTATTACCGCGAAGGCGCAGTCATGCGGGAATGTAATCCCAACGCAGCATCTGCCGAGCGTATCCGCAAACTGGTGGAACTGCGCGATACCACCCGCGCTCTGATCGATGCGCAGTTGCAGGACTTGTCGGACGAGGAAATCCACCGTCTGCAAGCCCAGCTTAACCGCCAGTATGATGCCTTCCGCGCCAAGCACGGCCTAATCAACAGCCGCAGCGCGGAGTTGTCTTTCCGGGATGACAGCAGCTACTATTTGCTGTGTTCACTGGAAAATGTCGATGAAAAAGGAAACTTTATCAGCAAGTCGGATATGTTCACCAAAAGGACTATCCGCTCTGCACAGATACCCGACCACGCCGACACGGCATCGGACGCTCTGGCACTGAGCATCGGGGAACGTGCCAAGGTCGATATGCCCTACATGATGCACCTTACCGGGAAAGATGAAGCGACGCTTGCCAAGGAACTGGCGGGCGTTATTTTTGTAGAGCCTTTCCGCAAACAGGAGGACGGCAGCCCTGTTTACCTTATGGCGGACGAGTATTTATCCGGCAATGTGCGCGAAAAGCTGCGCATTGCTCATGTTGCAGCCGACCAAGACCCGGCATTCCGCATCAATGTAGAAGCGTTGGAACAGGTGCAGCCCAAGGACTTGACGGCGGGCGAGATAACGGTTCGGTTGGGTGTCACATGGATCGAGCCGGAAATCATCAAGCGGTTTGCCGATGAACTTTTTCAGTCAACCTACCGCGAACAGAAAATAGCTGTCCGTTACAATGAATATCTGAATAATTGGTATATTTCCAACAAGAGCCAGGGCAACGATAATATCCGCGTCACGAACACCTACGGCACAAAACGTATCAACGGCTATCATTTGTTGGAGAATGCACTCAACCTGCGGGCCACCAAAATTTACGATACAATCTATGACGAAAACGGCAAGGAGCAGCATAAACTCAATGGTCCTGCCACCGAAGAAGCACAGGCCAAGCAGCGGATGATAGAAGATGCTTTTAAAGACTGGATTTTCAAGGACCGTGAGCGCCGGGAAAGTTTGGTGGCGCTGTACAATGAAAAGTTCAACTGCATTCGCCCCCGTGAGTACGACGGCAGCCACATCCAGTTTTTCGGCATGAACCCGGAAATCGCGCTGCGGCCCCACCAGCGCAATGCCATTGCACATATTTTGTACGGGCACAACACACTGCTGGCGCACGTTGTCGGCGCAGGAAAAACCTATGAGATGGTCGCCGCCGCGATGGAGAAAAAGCGATTGGGATTATGCAGCAAAACACTTGTCGCCGTGCCAAATCATCTGACAGGCCAATTTGCCAGTGAAGCGCTGAAGCTATACCCCAATGCAAACATTTTGGTAACAACGCAGCGCGATTTTGAAAAGTCAAACCGTAAACGGTTTTGTGCCAAAATCGCCACCGGCAACTATGACATTGTGGTAATCGGTCACAGCCAGTTTGAAAAGATTCCACTTTCCGATGCCAGAAAAGCCGAGTTTATCCGCAAGCAAATTGACGAACTGGAGATGCAGTTGGAGAGCATGGACAACAGCGACAGCCGTCTGACCGTCAAGCAGTTGGAAAGTAAGAAAAAGCAGTTGAAAACCAAGCTGTCAAATTTGCTGGACGCCCCGAAGCGGGATGATGTGGTGACTTTTGAGGAACTAGGCGCAGACTCCCTCATGGTCGATGAAGCACACAATTTCAAGAACCTCATGACCGTTACAAAGATGCACAACATCGCGGGTATCAGCACCACCGAGAGCCAGAAGGCCAGTGACCTGTTTATGAAGTGCCAGTACCTTGATGAAATCACCGGGGCGCGGGGGGTAACATTTGCCACGGGCACCCCCATTTCCAACAGTATGACCGAGCTGTATACCATGCAGCGCTATTTGCAGCAGTACACCTTGGAACGCAACGGCCTTGCAAACTTTGACAGTTGGGCGGCCACCTTTGGCGAAACCGTCACAGCCATCGAACTTGCGCCGGAGGGAACCGGCTACCGCACAAAAACGCGCTTTGCTCGTTTTTTCAATCTGCCGGAACTTATGGCAATGTTCAAGGAATGCGCCGATATTCAAACAGCAGATATGCTGAAACTGCCTGTCCCTGCTCTTGTGGGCGGCAAGCCGACCAACATCCAGCTAAAGCCCTCCGAAATACAAAAGCAGATGGTGACAGAATTGGGCGAACGGGCCGACAAAATCCGCAATAAAATGGTAAAGCCCTATGAGGACAATATGCTGAAGATCACCAACGACGGACGCAAATTGGCGCTGGATCAGCGCTTGATCGACCCCGACTTGCCCGATGATCCTGACAGCAAGGTCAATATCTGTGTGGGCAAAATTTATGAGATATGGGAGCAGACCATGCCCCAACGCAGTGCGCAGCTTGTTTTCTGCGATCTGTCTACGCCCAAGGCGGGCGTTTTCAATGTCTACGATGACATGAAAGCAAAGCTGATCGAACGCGGAATCCCCGAAACAGAAATTGCCTTCATCCATGAAGCAAACACCGATGCCCGCAAGACGGAACTTTTCGGAAAAGTTCGCAGCGGTGCAGTGCGTGTGCTGATGGGCAGCACGGCCAAAATGGGAGCGGGCACCAATGTGCAACAGCGTCTTGTGGCGCTGCACCATCTGGATGTACCGTGGCGGCCATCTGATATTGAGCAGCGTGAGGGCAGAATATTACGACAGGGCAATGAAAATAAGGAGATCTATGTTTTCCGTTATGTCACCGAAGGTACATTTGATGCCTACTCGTGGCAGCTTATCGAGAATAAGCAAAAATTCATCGGGCAGATCATGACCTCAAAATCTCCTGCTCGCAGCTGCAATGATATGGACGAGGCTGCACTGTCCTATGCCGAGGTAAAAGCATTGGCGGCTGGCAATCCGCTTATCAAGGAAAAGATGGACTTGGACGTGCAGTTGACCCGTCTTAAAACACTGAAAGCTGCCCATGACAGCCAGCGTTATGAACTGGAAAATAAAATTGCCATCGGCTTCCCGGCTGAAATCCGAAAATGCAAAGAACAGATTGAAAATGCCACAGTAGATGCTGTAACCGTAAAGGAACATTCCGTAGTGGATGCGGACGGCAAAGATGTTTTCTGTATCCAGTTGGAAAAGAAAGTTTACTACGAAAAAGAACCTGCGGGGAAAGCCCTGTTAGGTCTGCTGGGCTTGGCACTGAATAGCGAAAAGCCCGTACCTATCGGGTATTTCAAGGGTATGGAACTGCAAATCCAACATCTACCTTTTGGCAACGAGTACCATGCAAGATTGGCTGGCTCTGGTACATATAGCACTCAACTGGGAGCTGATGTTCTAGGCAATCTGACACGCCTTTCCAATTTGGCAAATGGTATTGAACCGAGCATTGAAAAGACCCGCAATATGCAAATCCAGTTGGAACAGCAGCTTGCCAGCGCCGAGGAAGAAGTCAAGCGGCCATTTCCACAGGCAACGGAACTGACTGAAAAGAGTAAGCGTCTTGCGGTGCTGGAGGGACTGCTGAACATGAACGACAAAGACATTGTGACCGACACCGAGCCGGAACAACAGTGTCAGACCGACAATCGACAGCGTGGACAGGAGGAACGATAAATTTTATGATTAAAGGCAGAAAGACAAATCGTATACGCGACCACCCCAAGGATGAAAGGAGTAGTTTTTATGAAAAAATCTATTGTTGCATTGGGCATAGTATTGGCGCTGTCCGGGTGTGCAGCGGCAGCGGATGAAACGCTTGCGGCTGAACCGGCTGCACTGGTGGAAATCTCACCGGCCACCGAAGAAACTGCGCAGCCGGTGGAAGCTGCTGCAACTGCCGAACCTGCGCAGACAGCAACCCCTGCGCCGACACCAGAACCGACACAGGCCCCCAAGCCCGCGCCGACAGCAGAGCCTACGGCAGTCCCCACCGCAGAACCCACGCAAGCCCCGGTGGAGGAAACCGTAGCCGCCACTCCGGCACAGGTTAGTATGAGTTATGGTGCGGTGCCGTTCGACCTTGCAGCCGGTACGGAGCAATGGTGGAGCATCGACAGCAGCGACAGCGCATACTGGGCCGTGCAGGAGAACATCAACGCCATCCGTGCGGCGTCGGGACTTTCCCCGCTGGCAATGGACGGCGGGCTGAGCGCGGCGGCAGATGCCCGCTGCGAGAGCTTTGTCGCGGGCGGTGCGTTCGACCACAGCGGCATGACCACCCGCAGCGAAATCTGCGCAGCCGGTCCTATCGGCTCAGCCAGCAGCGTATGCAGCTATTGGCAGAACAGTCCTGCCCACTATGCCAACATCACCAACGCCAGCTTTACGAGCATGGGTGTGGCCTGTTGGTTCTGCTCCACCGCCGAGGGGCAATATACCTACTGGACTGTCACATTCAACTAAAACTCCTACTTGTTTTCATACAGAAATTATGATATAATTTCTGTATGAAAGAGAGGTGCTATCTATGCCGAACATTCGTTCCAGCGCAGATTTGAGAAACAACTACAATGACATTTCCTCTTACTGCCATGCCTACAACGAGCCGGTCTTTATTACCAAAAACGGTAAGGGCGACCTTGCCGTTATGAGCATGGAAACCTATGAGGAAATGGCGGGCCGCATTGAACTGTACAGCAAGCTGCAAGAGGGCCTTGCCGATGTGGAAGCCGGGAACACGCGCCCCTTTGCCGATGTTATGGCTGATTTGCGCCACCGCAGGGAGCGCAGATGAAATACAACATTCATGTCACCCAAGCCGCCGAGCGCGATATGGCGAACGCCTACGACTATATCGACCTTGTACTGAAAAATCCAACTGCCGCCGACAAGCTGTTGGACGTGGCCGACGAAAAAATCGGAGCACTGGCAGAATTCCCGCACAAATTTGAAGTCGTTTCCGACAAACTGCTTTCCTTATGGGGAATCCGCTTCACCATCGTTATGAATTACCTTGCGTTTTACACGGTGGACGATGCCACGCAAACCGTGCATATCGTGCGGTTTCTCTACGGCAAAAGCAACTGGATCACCATTCTGAAAACAGATGCAGCAAACGGAAGTTTACCGGTGTTCTCATAACCGAATATTTTATCTGGGCGCTCACTTTTGTGGGCGCTTTTTCTATTGGAGGAAAACATGATTTATGACGAACTTATTGAAGAATTAGCGTTGACCCTGCTTACAAAGGCAAGGTATGAGGGCTGTATTAGCGTTATAGACGGTTTCTCACAGTGCGAGGAGGATAAAACTCGCATAGAGTATCCTATTGACGGTGTTATGCGCATCATGCCGGTGGGCAGCGAAATCTGGCCGGAGGAGTGCGAACCGTTACTGAAAAAAATCGGTGCTGAAACGATTGGAGACGTTGCCGATTATCTGAACAAAAGCAAATCCGAAAATTCAAGTGCCGATGATGTTCTTTTTACTGCGTTGCTCAAAATCTGCTATGAGAATATGGACATGGACGGCAAGATGGTATTTTGGGAAGATATGCTTGAAAACAACTCCTTGGAATGGAGAGATGTTGAATGATTTGCATACACGAAGTGATTTATTCAGTATGCAGTCGTAATTTTTGTGGGATCTTATCTGCTTCGGAGGATTTTATGACGCACGATGAAATGATGAGCTTGCTGGCAAACACGCTGGCAGATGCAGCCGGACACGCGGGCTGTTTACCCATTTTGGACTGTTTCAGCCCGCATCCGGGAGAGGAAGTAACCGTAAGCATTCCTATGTGTGACGACACGGTGGATATTGTGCTGGAAGATCTCGATTTTCCGCACGAGTGGGAAGAATTGTTGGAGAACAGCGGTGCAGATACTATGGGCGACCTTGTTGATTACCTGTGCTATTGTTCGCAAAACAATATTTCTCTTGCCATTTCCCCTGAAGATGAGGAAAAGCTGTATGCAACGCTGATTGATGTCTGCTATGAAAATATGTCTTATGACAGGCAGGTCGATTTTTGGCGTCATGTGCTGGAAACCAATTCTTTGGTGTGCGAGGTAAAAGAATGACCCCGCAGGAGCAGCTCTGCGAAAAAATGCGGGTGGAGCAGAGCGCCTATTGCTTATGGCTGACCGCACAGCCGCCAGAAGAAATTCTACATCACGCCTACGAGTACAGCGTCCGTGAGGACATTATTCTTGCAACGGAAGAAATGAACCTCACCCCTGCACAGGTGCGGGCGCTGCTGAAATCTCCCGTGCCGCTGGCGGATGCGTATAAGGATTTTTCCAAGCTGGAAACCGATTATATGAGCATTGTGGCTCAGTGCGTGGAAGACCGCGCAGATGACTTGCTGAAAGAGGAACAGCAGCAGAACCCACCCAAAGTATATCGACAGTCCGTCACTTATGCCCGCGAACACGGCGAATTGCAGCAGTACCATGCGTCTTGCCACTTGAATGAAAGGTGTCGGGACGAGATTGACGCAGCGCTTGCACAGCGCTTTGATGGTATGCGGCTGGGCGCTGGCGCTGTTGAACAGGTAGTGGCGGAATATGGTTTGGAGCGCACAAAATATGTGTTGGCAGCGGCCATTCAAACCCGTGATGGAGATGGTCGCATTTCGCGCATAAATAGAAAATGGGCAGATTCCATTCGCACGATCAAAGATATGGATCGCCGTGGATTTGACCGTTCCTGTTACTACGCTGACCTACAAGCGCATACCTGCCTATTGGACGGTTTTGTAAGCCAAGTGCGAAAATTTGAAAAAGCAAAAGGCCAGCCCGCCCAAGATACCCCCGAAAGATAACCGCAGCGTCTGCATTTTGCAGGCGCTTTTTTTCGTGAAAAAATCTCTGTTTTGAAAGGATTTCACAATGAAAGAAACACATTATAAATTGAAGCAACGCGTTACCGCGCTGTTTGCGGCGGCGGTAATGCTCTGCTCCATGCTGCCCGGTGCGGCGTTTGCGGAGGAACCCACACCGCAGCCCACCGAGGAAACCGTGCAGATGGAGCAGCAGACCGAGCCGTCTGAAACAGACAACGGCCAGACCGACGAGAGCAGCCCCGACCCCGGTGAGGATGTAACCGAAGCTACCCCGGAAACGGCAGAAGAGCAGCCCGCTGAAGAAGAAATCTCTGCTGCCGTTGTCGGCGCGGAACTGTACACTGACTTGCCCGATACACCCATTGGTTCCTACATCGGCAGCGAGGGTTTGCCGGTTGCCACTGGTGAAACTAAAATCGGTATTTCCGAGTGGCCCGAAAGCCAACTGGAAGAAACCAGCGACAGCTATCTGACCGCCGCTGCACTGGACAATGACGGTCTTACCATGGCAGCGCCCCTGTTGGACGGCGCAGACTATGCCATTGTTCCCATTATGGCGCAGGTCGAATATCCCGCAGACGGCAGCAGCACCGACATGATCCTGCCGGATGGCGTGACCTTGCTGGACTTTTACGGCGAACCCGTCGCTGATGCCGATGCCTTGCTGCACAACAGCTACCATGAAACCTCTGCCGCCGTCATGAGTGTATATGTACAGGCCGCTGCAAACTTCGCCGTACAGCTTGTCTACACCGGCCCGGACGGCAGCACGCAGACTAAAACGCTGTATGTTACCATTGACCGTGAACACACGGTGGCGTCTCCGTTTGCTGATGCCGGTATTGTTGCCTACGGCGAACGCCCTATCCCCGACGTAACAAGCGGCAAAATCACCAAGGTCGCCAAAGTCAACGGCACTTGGCTGATTTGGTTCAATGGTGACGAGGCGTACTGCTGCACCCCCGGCGCGGACGGCCAGCCCAAGAACTGCCCGCTGTACACTTACGTCGATACTTCTATGGTTGGCGCAGACCAGTATGTACCCGGCGACCACTATGGCAACCAGTACAGAATCTGGGGCGGTTTGACCCAGCTTTCGCTCGGTATGCAGGAGCTCCCTCCGGTTGCACTCTCCGCAGAAGCGCCGAGTTTGCTGGATTCCTGCCGCACGATCTATACAGATGCGCAGATGCAGATTATCGAGAATTATCCTGACAGCACTGCCGCCAAAATTCTTATTGGATCTGCGCAGACGCTGTTGGAGGGCACAGACGCTTACGCATCCGCCCGCGGCTACTATACCTATATTTATCAGCCGGGCCGCGCGGGCTGGCAGACTGTGGCTGTGATTGGCCCCGAAATCTCCGATGACGAACCGAATCCCAAACCCATCGTGCAGGAAATTTACGCCAACTGGGAAGCCCCTGCGCAGACCGCAAGCGGCAGCTTTGATTTTGACTACGGCATCATCACCGACAAGGTGCAGCTTAAAACCAATGAAAAGGTGGACGGCGCGACCATCGAGATTGAACCCATCACCAAAAGCGGTACTATTGACGGCGGCACATGGAATATTTCTCCCGCAGATAAACAGACCGTTACCACTTCTGGCCACACCAACGATGACAATTTCCAAAACAATGGCGGTGCTGCATCCGCAAGTTGGACGCTGCACTACTCCGTAAGCAAAACCACCGACAGCCGCAGCGGGCGAGTAGGCCCCTACACCACGCAGGATGAAGCCGATGCAGCCGCCGACAGCGCCCGCGATGCTGCGATTGCCGAGTTGCAGGGCGAGGCGCAGCGCATGGTGGACAATGCGGTTGCATCTGCAAAGGCAGAACTGGCGAACGTCAAATTCCGCTATGAGGAAGTGGGTGTTCCTTACGGTTTTGCAATGTATTGGGGCAGCAACGGCAGCAACCAGACTATTTCTGTACCGGCCAATTCCAACAATGCCTATCTGATGAAAAACGATGAATGGTCCTTGCAGGTCAACATCAAGAAAACCGACAGCGAAACCGGCAATCAGATTGCTGCCGACGCGCAATATGAGATTTTCCAGTGGGATACTGTAACAGGCAAATACCAGCCCACCGGCGGTTACAACACTTACAGTGTGCAGCGCCAAGGCGATGGCACTTATGCGGTCATCAACAGTGCGGCCTATGCGACCACGGATTCCATGCGGCATACTCTCTACTACACCCAGCGTAATACGGGCAAGTTTATCATCGTGGAAAGCAAAGCGCCCACAGGCTATTTTGGCGATTGGACAGACATCAATCATCCCGGCATAGCCAACACTCCGCTGGGCAAGCGCGGTTACTATATCGAAATCACCGAGGACAGCGACAATTCTGTAATCTGGCTGGACAACGCTGACTATAATGCCGATATTGCCGCTACCGACAAAGGCGGCACCAAACTTGTCACCAGTACAGGCGTAGAAACCACCGTTACCATCTACGACACTGCCAAGGATCCCCGTCGTACTTATAACACCGACAATAGCGGCAAGGCGGCCAATGAGGACAGCTACACAATCACGCCCTCAGACGGCGTTATGAAAAATGACCGCACCTTGGGCGAAATCAGCATCTCCAAGGTTGACCTTGATGCCGTGCGGTATGTGGGCGGCAGCACCGCCCACGGCACAGCCCTTGCCAGCGGGCAAGCTCACGGCGATGCCGCGCTGGACGGCGCGGTGTACGACCTTTACGCCGCCGAAGATATTACGCACCCCGATGGCGTGACCGGCGTAGTGGACTACTCCAAAATCGTGGATGCAGACGGCAATCCCATCTGGCACACCACAATCCGCGACAACAGCGGGCAGTGGGTGTCTGATTATTTACCCGTTCTGAAAAAAGACCACCTTGTAGCCAGCGCTAAAATCGAGAATGGCTGGCTGTGCTTCAGCAATTTGTACCTCGGCAAGTATTATGTCGTAGAGCGCTCCACCGGCGTGGTTATCCCGCTGCGTGACGGCGCTCTTGTTGTTTCCAGCACCTATCCCACCGTGGACAGTCGCACCAAGGCAGCCACCGGGCAGACCGCCGCGCTTGCCAAGAACGGCAGCGGGCAGTACACGGATTGGGTGTACAAGAACCAGTTTTCTACAGTCTCTAAAGGTAAAGCGTTGGATGGCTCTTGGACTTACGATGCCTATTACCTGTCCTTTGCAGATGGCTACCTCTGCGATGAGCATAATTACTACATCACGCCTGCCTATTCTGATGAGGGTTGGTATGTAGAAAAGACCACCTTTGCCGACAACCGACAGGCAGCCGGTGAACAGATCGACAAGACCAGTTACAGCGCCAATTACCACATCCATGCTGACAATGCACTGGCCGAGAGCCAAGACCAAGTAGCAAAAGGCAATGTGGAAATCAGCAAAATCGTATCCTCCAGCGGCCAAAGCAACGGACTGGAACTGGAGGGCGCGGGCTTTACATTCTTCCTTGTGTCCGACCTGTCCAAACTGAAGCAGTTTGAGCAGACCCGCAGCGGCAGCTACACCCTGCAAAGCATTTTGGATGCCTACATTGATAAGACCTACGATAACGAGCATCCGAAGTGGGATTTTTCTGCGGAAACGCAGGCCATCGCAAAGACCTATGAGGTCAACGCTGACGAAATTGCCGCGTACAACAAAACGTTGACTGCCGCAGGAGAAAACAAGAACGGTAAGGGCGATGGCTGGCAGCCCACCGGCAGCGCCAACGAATACCAGCTTTCCGAAATCTTCAGCAATGACACCGGGAATATTCGTGTGCAGGGTTTACCCTATGGAACATATCTCGTTGTCGAAACAACTGTGCCGCACGACCTGTTCCAAGCTGAGCCTTTTATTGTCACCGTTGACCCCGAACAGGATAACAACCCGTGGGGCGCTATGGCCACCCCCAAGGACAGCGTAATGACAGGCTCTGACAGTTATCAGAAATTCACCGTACTGGACGAGGAAATCGAAGTTTATCTCCGCATCACCAAAGTTGACGAGGAAACCGGCAAACCGGTACTGCTGCCCGACACCGCTTTCCAAATCTACTGGCTGGACGAGCAGGGGCATTACCGTTATGACAGCAACGGCAACCCGAAACTCGTCACGATGACCGATACTGTCAACGGCCATCTGACAAAAGATGTAAACACTTTTCATACCAACGGCGAGGGCATTCTGACCTTGCCCGAAAAGCTGCCATTGGGCAAGTATCGCATTGTAGAAGTCACCGGCCCGAACGGATTCTACAACGAATGGCTGGATTCTGCCAGATATGAAAACGGCATTTTGGCCGACGATGCAGATGGCATCTACTATGTGGATTTTGAAATCACCACAGACCGCATTTATGCAGCCACCGGCGATAAAAACGAGAACGGCATGGATACCCTTGTGATTGGTGAAAACTACTCTAACCATGAGACGCTGGGCAAATTGACGATCCGCAAAACAGGCGAGGTCTTAGCTGGCTGGAAAACAGAAGTTGGCGCACTTGACCCGTGGATGACCGGCGAGGCCGAGGACGGCAATTTTGTGTATGAAACCCGCCCGCTGGCCGGTGCGGAATACACCATCACCGCCGCCGAGGATATTTATACGCAGGATCGGCAGACCGACAATTATGGCAACCGCACGCTCTGGTATGCCAAGGGCGATGTAGTCGCCGTAGTCACCACCGGCGACGGCAGCGCAGACATTGCCGCCTTTGCCCCTGCCCGCACCAAGGCCACCTACGATTTCCTGTCCGTAATCCATGACGGCACGATTGGCGAAGTCAGTGTGACCCTGCCGCTGGGCAGCTACCACATTGAGGAAACCAAGCCGCCTTACGGCTATATCGGCACCACTGAAAGCTATGATGTCACCTTTGCATGGGATAACGAACTGAACGATGTGGTTATGGCCACGAGCATTGCCAAGGTTGACGGCGCTGCATCTTCCCAGAGTTTTGAGGTCGTGCGCAGCAAGGATGCCAACGCAGATTTCACCGAGCAGCAGACCTTAAAATTCTACAATGACCGCGAAAAGGCCAAAGTAGGTGTTTACAAAGTTGACCGCGAAACCGGCAAATACCTTGCGGGTGCGGTATTCAACCTGTACGCTGCCGACGATATTTACAGTGTGGACGGAAAACTGCTGTTTGCAGCGGGCGAACTGGTCGCCACCAGCCCCGAAACTGGCGCAGACGGCTACACCTATTTTGACTGCGATATTCCTATTCGCGGCGAGTATTACGGCAGCAGCATCCGCAAGGACGCCACCACCAACAGCGGTAATTACATCGTCAAGGAACTCCGCGCCCCTCTCGGCTATTACGTCAACGAGGAGCCGATGGAAGTCACTTTCACCTATGATGGACAAGCTATTATGGTGCTGGATAACACCTGTGCCAACAAGCCTACGGAAATGTGGGTAAGCAAACGTGACCTTACCAACGATGAGGAACTGCCCGGCGCCACCCTTGCTATCAAGGACATGGACGGCAATACCGTAACCACATGGGTGTCCACCGATGAGCCGCATCGCGTGACCGGGCTGCATTTCGGTGAATCTTACACACTGACGGAGATCCGCGCCGCTGATGGGTACGCACTGGCCAATGATATTACTTTCCGCCTGATTCAGAAATCCGATGAGGACGGCAATCATCTGGAGGAGTGCGAAGTTTACTATCTGACCACCAAGAACATTTTGTTCTGGAAGTGGGATGATTGGAAACTGCTGGACGATGCGACCGTTATTATGCAGGATGATATTACCAAGGTGCAGATTTCCAAGAAAGACCTTACTACCAAGGAAGAACTTCCCGGCGCAGAACTGGTTATCAAGGACAAGGACGGCAAGGAGATTGACCGTTGGATTTCCACAAACGAACCGCATTATGTGGAAAAGATGCCAGCAGGAGATTATACACTGACGGAAATCACCGCACCCAACGGCTACAAGGTTGCAGAAAGTATCGACTTTACCGTTCTGCCCACCGGCGAGATTCAAACCGTGGTAATGAAAGATGCCCGCGAGGACACACCGACACCTACCCCCGATAACACGCCGACCCCGGACCATACTCCGCAGCCCACGCCGAACACGACCCCAGCGCCGACACCCGTGCCCGCTGCACCCACTGCAACACCCACGCCGCTGCTGACGATTCCTAAGACCGGCGACAATTCTTCGTTGGGACTGCAGCTGGCGATTGCGGGAATCTCTCTTGCAGGGCTGGCCGTTCTGGTCTACAAGAGCGCCCGCCGCAAAGATATTGCGCCCCGTGACGATGATGACGAGGACACCGAGGACTAAGGAATAATCGGAAAATGAAATATACTTTTTTACAGGGAGGACCGCGTGGCCCTCCCTATTTTTATAGGAGAGAAGATGGCAAAACACATTTTAAGTTGCAGTTTCGGAAAAGACAGTATCGCCACCGCGTTGCTGGCCTTGCAGCATGGTGAACCGCTGGACGAACTTGTGTATTGCGAGGTCATGTTCAGCGAGGAAATATCCGGCGAGCTGCCCGAACACAACCGATTTATCCACGAAACGGCAATCCCGTATTTTGAACAGCGCGGCATCCCGACACGGGTTTTGCGCTCCGAAAAGACCTATCTATCCTGCTTTTACCATGTTGTCACACGAGGAAAAACCAAGGGGATGCTTTCGGGATTCCCTCTGAGTGGGCGCTGTACAATTCAGCGGGATTGCAAGCTGCCGCCGATCAAGGCATATCAGAAGGCATTGCCCCCGGACACGGTGCAGTACATCGGCATCGCCGCAGATGAACCCAAGCGACTGGCACGATTAAAGCCCGGTCAGATTTCTTTGCTGGACAAGTACCATGTGGCCGAACCAGAAGCGAGGTCTATGTGCGCAGCTGAGGGGCTGCTGTCCCCGCTGTATGACTTCACTAAACGCGGGGGTTGTTGGTTTTGCCCGAACGCATCAATCAGCGAACTGCGGCATCTCTACAGATACCACCCCGAACTCTGGCAGCTTTTGCTTGAATTACAGGACGTGCCGAATAAACCCACCGAACGTTTTAGTTGGCGACGCACTTTTCGTGAGATAGACGAACGATTTCGGCAGGAGGGCGAACAACTAAGTTTTTATGAGGAACGGTGAACAATGGACGAACAGAAAAGACCCCGCGCGTGGGTGTACGCGAGAATTCCTGGCGACTACGATGGCACAATGAACAGCTATAAAGTTTGCTCAATGCAGGCGCTGCATGACGGCTGTGATATTGTCGGTGGGAGCATCGACGAACGCGGCGGCTGGCTGCTGCGTCCCGGCTACCGTGATATGCTGCGGCAAATTAAGGCCGGAAAAGTTGACCGGGTTTACATCTGCCGTATGCGTCAGGTCAGCGGCAAGGAGCGCCACTTGTACTCTTTTTTCAAGCGGCTTATGCAGCACGGTGTACAGGTCACGGCGATGGAATACAGCCTGCGTGACCGGGTTAATATGTTTCGGCTGGCTCGTCGTGTCGAACGTTATGCGACCCGAAAGAGGCGGCAACTGCCGTGGTGATTTTCAGCAGGCGGCGTACTGTGCCTATGGCACAGTACGAGCAAGCATGTCATTTTGCTGTCATGACAGCAAAACGACCACTTGTTAGGGGGCCCCCCTAAGACCCCGTGGACTTTGCCGCCGTATTTTACAAAAAAGGAGGTGCGCGATTATCACAAAACGAAAAAAGCAGTTGACTGTCCGTTTCACGGAGGAAGAATATGCAGCCTTAAAAGGAAAGTGCGAAATTGCGGGCATGAAAATGGAGCCGTTTGTTCGTGCGCTGGTGGAGGGGTGCAGAATCAAACCCGCACCACCCAACAGCTACAACAAGCTGCGCCAGCAGTTGGCGGCCATCGGCAACAATTTGAATCAGTTGACCCACATTGCAAATGCGACAGGCCGAGTAAGTGCTTCACAGTTGGACAGAGCGCAAAGCCTACTGGAAGATATGTGGCGCTGTGTGAGGGATAGTCTTTGATATGGCATATACCAAAATTATCAAGGTGAAGTCGAACTTGAATCTGTGTTTAGACTACACAAGCAATCCAAAGAAAACAGATCGCCGAAGTGCAGAGGACTTGAACAGGCTGCTTAGTTACACCCAAAGCAATGATAAAACCGAACACCAATTATATGTAAGCGGATTTAACTGCATACCGCAAAACGCCTATGAAATTATGATGGAAACCAAACAGCGCTGGCGCAAGCCTGTAAAAGACGGCAACATTTTGGCCTATCATATTATTCAAAGTTTTTCTCCCGGTGAAGCCACGCCCGACCAAGTGCACCAAATCGGCTGCGAGTTTGCGCAACGCTTTCTCGCAGATCGGTTTGAATGTACTGTGTCAACTCACCTTGACCGAGGGCATCTGCATAATCATATAGTTGTTAATTCTGTGTCCTATGCTGACGGCAAAATGTTCCGAAGCGATTTCAATACCTATTATAAAGGAATCCGCGAAACTTCCGATGAACTTTGCAGAGAGAATCGGCTGTCCGTAATCGAAACGGACGGCAAGGGAAAATCTTATGACGAGTGGCTAAGCGGTCAGACCGGCAAGCCTACCATTCGTGGTATGGTACGCAAAGATGTGGAACAGGCTATTGCTGCCGCCGACAGCTTTGATGGCTTTATCACGGAATTGCAGAACATGGGCTACACGGTCAAATATGGCCCGCGTGTGGAACACATGGCTGTGCGCCATAAAGACGCCCAGCGAAATATCCGCATTGACCGGCTCGACCCGCGCTTTTCTGAAACAGCGCTGCGGGAGTACTACCATAAACTGCACCGTATGCCCACCGAAATGCAGCAAGAATACCGGCAGGAAAACGCCCCGGCAAAACCGAAATGGCAGCCCACAGAATTACAGCCCACTGTGCAGCGGGCGAGGTATCGCGGCAAGCTGCCGCGCCGGTATCCGAAGGTATCCGGCTTTATGGCTTGCTACTATCACTACTGCGCCCTGCTGCGGAAAGCCTACCACGGCAAGGCAACAAAGCGCTGCTACTTTTTGCTGCGTGAGGATTTTCTGCTGTTCAGCCGATACCAGCAGCAAACGAAATTCCTATGGGAAAACCATATTGAAACTATGGATGAACTGCTGGCCTACAAGGAAAATGCAGAAGTCCAAATCCAACAGCTTGCCCGCCAGCGCAAAGTTCTGTATCGCCAAAAACGTGAGCCGGAACGTGCCGCGCGGGAAGAAAAAATCAAATCACTGACCCAGCAAATGAAAGCCCTGCGCCATGAGGTTTACATCTGTTCCGACATCGAAACAGATGCTGCCGAGGTGCAGGAAAAACTACGGCAAGCAGAACTTGCCGCACAGGAAGAACGAAATGAGGTGAAACAAGATGAACAACGGAGGCGAAGCAGCCGATCAGATGGTGCGGGAAGCCTTACAGGTTACCGAAGTAGCCATTAAGCTGTCTGCGCTGGGCATTAAAAACGCACTGGCCTTATCGCTGGCCTATGCCAAGGAAAATCCTAAAGTGAAAGGCAAAACTAGCCTTGACCGTCTGTTGCGGGAGGGAAAGGAACTAAAAATTATTGCCCTGCAAAGCAAAGACGTGGGACAGTTTAAGGAATTGGCCAAGCAGTACGGCGTTTTATTCGCGGTCATCAAGGATAAGGCACAGAACGAAAAAGTTGACGTCATGTTCAAAGCCGAAGATGTCGCCAAACTGAACCGTATCTATGAGCAGTTGGAAGAATTACCGGATTACCTGCTGGACGACTTGGACAGTTTTATATCCTGCTATGGAAGTCTGGAAGAACTGGTGGAACATAAGGACGACATCATTCTGTATTCCGGCTGTGAAACGATGACCGATTTAGCCTACTATCTGATTGATGAAGAACAGGTACTCGGAGAAATCCCGTCCTCTTTACAGAACTATATCGACTATGAAGCCTACGGGCGTGACCTCGATATAGAGGGGACATTTATTGCAACAAACGCTGGTATCTGTGAGGTACTGCGTTAAGGGCTGGCAGATCAGCACCGCCACTGGTGCTACTGTCAGCTTTTCTCTTGGGGGCAGTCTGGAAAATCCGGCTGTCCCTGTTGTTAGGAAAATGAAGAAAGGAGCATTTACAAGTGAAGAAAATCCGAAGTTATACAAGTATCTGGAACGTGGAAAAGGTTCTGTATGCCATCAATGATGTCAACCTGCCATTCCCTGTAACCTTTACCCAGATTACATGGTTTGTGCTGACGGAATTTATCATTATTTTGTTTGCAGATGTACCGCCACTTTCCATGATTGAGGGTGCGTTTTTGGAATATTTCGGGATTCCCGTTGCCCTCACATGGTTTATGTCACAGAAAACCTTTGACGGGAAAAAGCCATACAGTTACATCAAGACGATGGTTCTGTATGCCCTGCGTCCCAAAGTGACTTATGCCGGAAAAGCCGTGAACCTGCATAAGCAGAAATTTGAGGAAACTATCACGGCAGTAAGGAGTGTGACCTATGTTCCCGATTAAATATATCGACAATAACCTTGTCTGGAACAAGGACAATGAGGTGTTCGCCTACTATGAGCTGATACCATACAACTATTCTTTTCTATCCGCAGAGCAGAAATTTATCGTGCATGACAGCTTTCGACAGCTAATCGCACAGTCCCGTGAGGGTAAAATTCATGCGTTGCAGATAGCGACGGAAAGCTCTATTAGAAGTATGCAGGAGCAGTCAAAGAAGTTAGTTACGGGGAAGTTAAAGGAAGTTGCTTATCAGAAAATAGACGAACAGACCGAAGCGTTAGTATCTATGATTGGGGACAATCAAGTGGACTACCGCTTTTTTCTTGGCTTTAAGCTCATGGTTACGGAAGAACAGCTCAATCTGAAGAACATCAAAAAATCGGCGTGGCTGACGTTCACAGAATTTCTCCATGAAGTGAACCACACGCTGATGAATGATTTTGTTTCCATGCCGAATGATGAAATCAACCGTTACATGAAAATGGAAAAGTTACTGGAAAATAAAATCTCCCGTCGCTTTAAGGTGCGTCGCTTGGAAATCAATGATTTTGGGTATCTCATGGAACATCTTTACGGCAGGGACGGTATCGCTTATGAAGATTATGAGTACCAGCTACCAAAGAAAAAATTGAACAAAGAAACGCTGATAAAATACTACGACCTTATCCGTCCGACAAGGTGTGTGATTGAAGAAAGCCAGCGGTATTTACGCTTGGAACATGAGGACAAGGAAAGTTATGTGTCCTATTTTACCGTCAATGCGATTGTCGGCGAGCTTGATTTTCCGTCAAGTGAAATCTTCTATTTCCAGCAACAGCAATTCACATTCCCCGTTGATACTTCTATGAATGTAGAAATCGTGGAGAACCGAAAAGCATTAACGACCGTACGCAACAAGAAAAAGGAATTGAAAGACCTTGACAATCACGCTTATCAAGCAGGAAGTGAAACCAGCTCAAATGTGGTGGACGCATTAGACAGCGTGGACGAGCTGGAAACAGACTTAGACCAGAGCAAAGAAAGTATGTATAAGTTAAGCTACGTGATACGGGTGTCTGCACCCGATCTTGACGAGCTGAAACGCCGTTGTGATGAAGTCAAGGACTTTTACGACGACCTCAATGTAAAGCTGGTGCGTCCTGCTGGGGATATGCTGGGGCTTCATTCTGAATTTTTACCTGCCAGCAAGCGATATATCAATGACTATGTGCAGTATGTAAAATCAGACTTCTTGGCAGGGCTTGGCTTTGGAGCGACCCAGCAGTTAGGGGAAACTACGGGTATCTATATGGGCTATTCCGTTGATACGGGAAGAAATGTGTACCTGCAACCGTCTTTAGCTTCGCAGGGCGTAAAAGGTACAGTTACCAACGCTTTAGCGTCTGCTTTTGTCGGTTCGCTTGGCGGTGGAAAGTCGTTCTGCAACAATCTTCTGGTATATTATGCGGTGCTGTTTGGCGGTCAAGCACTTCTGTTAGACCCTAAAAGTGAGCGTGGCAACTGGAAAGAAACGCTCCCAGAAATCGCCCATGAAATCAATATCGTAAACTTAACCAGCGACAAGGACAATGCAGGACTTCTTGACCCATTTGTGATTATGAAAGACAAAGAGGACGGAGCGACGCTGG
>OLFW01000591.1_pt1 | contig 29444 bp, 28 predicted proteins | sample 1605351 | NCBI WGS metagenome assembly OLFW01 (sample SAMEA3888918, study PRJEB22519) | human gut metagenome | biome: human gut; feature: human-associated habitat; material: faeces | place: Denmark | collected 2010 | reverse complement strand
TGGAGTATTCATCAAACATATTGAGGGCGGAATGTTCGCCGTATTTTTTAATTGGGAGGATGCCAGTCATGTAGGCTAATGCAATGTATGATTTTCCCTTGAGCCAGAAACGAAGGAAATCCAGATACCGGATATGATCCTCATGGTTATCCGGGTATTTGCGGAAAATACAATCCCATTCATCAATAATGATTACAAATGCGCGTTTCGTTTCCGCATAAATGGTCTGCAATACTTCCACCAGATCATTCCAGTCAAAACATTCTAATTGTCCGTATGCTTTCTTTAAATCCCAAAGAATCCGACGTTGCAGATAATCTATCATTTCTTCGACAGAAGAAGTGCGTGTCATGAAATCAATCATGTTAATCTGGATGACATTGTATTTATTTATATGCTCCTCAAAGCTGCTGTCTTTGCTAATCCTGTAAGGTTTAAACAATGCATGTGAATCATTTTCCGCGCCATAATAGGCAGACAGCATGTTGGCTGCCATGGATTTCCCGAAGCGGCGGGGACGGCTGACACAGATGTTTTTATGCTCACCAAAAAGACAGGCATTTGTGTATACCAGCATCCCCGTTTTATCTACATATATTTTAGACTTTACCACTTCATTATAAAATTCTTCATTTCCCGGATTTACATAGATTCCCATTGTTTTTTCCTCCAGCTCAATCCACAATCAACACTGTCCCCACAATCCCACCATTCCTTTATAAAATCCGTTTTATCAACATAAAAATGATGATTTTCAATTAATGTGGAGAAGTCCTGTACTCCGATTGCTATATTTGCAGACATTTGCAGTCACCCCCTGTCTTTGCCTTTTTTCATATAGTATACCCTATCCTTAAATGATTGAAAAGCAAGCTTTTCAATCATTTATTTCCATCAACTCCTGAGGCTTGCAACACAACACCTGCGAAAGTTTAATAACATACTCCGCCTGCGCTTTATTAATGTCTTTCCTCCGTTGTTCATACTGCTGAATCGTCTTGACGGGAATCCCTGTTTCCTCCGCAAGCTGGCTCTGACTGAGTCCGGCTCTTTTCCGTAACAGCTTCAGATAACTTTCTACCCTGCTCTGCTGAGCAATCTCTCTTAATTTTTGCACTCCCTGCGTAATATCCATCTCATGATATGGATGATATAAATCACGAATTTTCTCAACCGGGACTTCTTTTTGTATCACCGCAAAGGTTTTCCCACTCATCCATTGATAATATGCCAACAACCATCCCGTCCAATATTCCGGGCTTTTTTCAAAATAATATCCCGGCGCAACAATTTCGTCATCCGGCACATCCATCACACGAATGGCCAGCTCTGCCCCTGACATTCCCGCAATTACAAATGGGTCTCCTTTTGAAAAACGCTCACTGTATGAAGATTCTGTAAAAAGCCGATAATACTCGTTCAACTCATATCCGCAATCATATACGGCATAATTAAGCATCTCGCCCAGTACACGCTGTGCAATTCTTAAATATACTTTATCGTAAGAATAAATCATCGCTTTTCATCTCCTCGTCAATGATTCTGGAAATATACAATTCCCCCCTGTGATAGATTTCCTTTTCCATGGCCTTATATCCGTTTCTGGCATTCCGATCCCTCAACAGCTTTTTCGAATACCACTCGGCAGAAGGGACGTGTTCTTTCGCTATAAATTTAAGATGCTGAAATGCCTTTTCCGTTTTAAGGCAGTACTGCTCTCCAAGGCTTCCCAACTGCATAGCTTTCCCTAATTGCTCGTACGATATAACACCGCTGATGAAATCCCTTGCATAAGAAAAATAACTGTCATCTGCGCGATATCCTATAATTACATCCACTCCTGCTAATGAAACCGGAAAACAATCGGTAATGTACCGTTTTGCCTCCCTTTCCAGCGGTGTTGCCAATACAAACGCGCGGTTATTCAACAAAAGCCCCATCCAGTGTAACAAGGTAAAGCTGCCATCATTTATATTTAAAATACGCAGGTCATTTGTCTCTATCTCATATTCATTAACATATCCGTCTTTTTCCTCCGATACCGCCCATTCCTTTGCCAAGGCAATATCTTCGGTGCAGTAGAAGTGCAAATTCTGCTCGAACGGTACGCTCATTCTGAAATCGGCGGTACATTTATTCTGATTTAGCGGTATGCGTTTTCTGCTCAGATCGGTACGTTTTTCCTTTATTATTGTGATGTAACTATTATTCATCACAGTGCAAAGGAGGAACTATTATGCACGACTACAATACTATTCTTGGAGTCATAGAACTTCGACTCAGTAAAGTCAGTTATGACACCGTACAAAAACGTTACCGGATCGGACGGAGCGGGATCGCATTGATTATGAACCGCTACAATGATTCAGGATTATCACTGGATGATCTTCGGCAGATGCCAGCCTCAAAGGTGGTTGATCTCATCTATCCAAAAGAAAACCTTCGACATAAGGACATTCCATTACCTGATTTTGAGAAGATACATGAGCAGATGATCCAAATGGGAAAACATGCCGACCTGAGTTTTTTATGGATTGATTATAAGAAAGAGCATCCCAATGGTTACCAGCTTGCTCAGTTTTATAAGCTGTATCGTGATTTTATGATAAACACTTATGGTACTTCCAAAACATCTATGCCTGTGGAACGAATCCCTGGTGAAAAGATGTATATTGACTGGGTAGGTGACCAGCCGGAACTGTTACTGGACACAACTACTGGCGAACTTCGGAAAGTTCACATTTTTACGACTACACTTGGATTTAGCAGTCTTGTTTATGCAGAGATCTTTCTGGATGAAAAGCTCCCACATTTTATTGCTGGTACAGTACATGCACTGTCTTATTATGGGGCAGTTCCTAAATATCTTGTCCCGGATAATCTGAAAACAGCTGTTACCAGGCACAGCAAAGATGAACTGGTACTCCAGTCAGCATTTTCAGATCTGGAAACTTTTTATGATACGATCATTCTTCCGCCACCGCCAAGGAAACCGAAAGGCAAACCAACAGTTGAAAATCATGTGCGTTTCTTGGAAACACATCTGGTAGAAGAATTAAAGAAAGATACTTATACCTCGCTGGAAGCCTTGAATGCTGCGGTTAAAAAGATCGTAGAGGACATCAACCAGAGTCCTTTCCAGAAAAAATCTGACATTCGGAAATCCCGCATGAATGGATTTGAAAAGTACGACAAACCGCGTATGAACCAGCTTCCAGGCGAAAGTTATATACTTTGCGATTATAAATACTTTCTTAAAGTTCCGGATAATTACCACCTTGAGTATGATGCCCACTACTATTCTGTATTGTATACCTATAAGGGGAAGCCTGCAATTCTTAAGGCTACAATGACGGAGATACGGATCTGCGATGAGTATAACCGGCTGATCTGCCGTCATCCAAGATCTTACCGTGATTTTCCTCTTTACATTACAGATGACAGTCATATGCCTCCGGAACATCTGTATTACAAAGAAGTAAATGCACATGACGGAGCTTATTACAGACGGTGGGCATCTGTCTATGGAGAATCCATGGTAACTCTTATTGACAGGATACTCCGAAGTTCAAAACATGAGGAACAGGCATACAACAGCTGTGCCGGTGTACTCCATTCCTGTAAGGATGTTCCTCACAGGCTGATCCAGGAGGCTGCCGAAAAATGCGTGGAAACCAATGCCTGCAAGTATTCTTATTTTAAGAAAGTACTTGGCATGGTCCAGAATAATCATTCCAGCAGCGGTATAAACAATGGAGCAGGAAAACTTCCTTCCCATACAAACATCCGTGGAAAGGAGGCATACAAATGAGTTCATCCCATGACATTACATTAACGCCTCAGGAACAGGCTCTGATCATGCGCCTGAAGAGTTTCCGTGTTCCAGAAATGGCACATATCCTGGAAGAACAGTTGAAAGATCCCAATGCAGATCTGAACACTTTTATGGAACGCATGACAGCAATGGTTGATGCAGAGTGGCAGGCGCGGGCAGATAAACGCTTTAACCGTCTGATGAAAGAAGCGCATCTGCGATACCCTGCGGCGGATCTTGATGAAACCATTTACCGTCCAGAACGTCAGCTTGATACCCAGACAATAGAACAACTGAGTACCTGCCATTGGATAGAAGAGGGAAAAAATCTCATCGTAACAGGCTCTTCTGCCAGTGGAAAAACTTATCTGATCAATGCTTTTTGTGTAACTGCAATGAAGCAGTCTAAGAGTGTAAAGTATATAAAAGCGAACACTCTTATGAGCGAAATGGAACAGACACGCATCAAATCCACAAATCTGGATTACCTGAATAAGCTGACCAAACTAGATCTGCTTGTGATCGATGATTTCGGTCTTATGGATCTTGATCTTGATAAATGCCGGGATCTCTTTGAAGTTCTTGACACCAGAGATGGGAGAAAATCAACTGTAGTTATCTCGCAATTTCCAGTCAGTACATGGTTCGATATGTTTGCTGATAATACCTATGCCGATGCGTGCCTTACACGTATCACCGATAAGCACCATACGTATCGTCTGGAGATGAACGGTATAAATATGCGTGAAACAGAATGATGTAACCTAGCGGTACTTCGTACCGTTAAAAATGGAATAGCCGTTCCGCAGTAGCGGAACTGGCATTCCGTTTAAGCGTAATTTGCACCCGTCAAATCTTTGATTAAAATATTTCTTTTCAAAAGCTTTACCGATAATTCTTCGCTGGTATGTCCATCCAGAAGTTCACACACAAAATAATTTGCCTGAGATGGATAAACTTTCAGCGATTTAATCTGACTCAAGGCCTCAAAAAACTGCCTTCTCTCTCCATATAATCAAGTGTTTTTTTCAATAAATTCGATACTTTTTGATACTAAATTAAATGTTATTTTTTAAATCATATTTTTGCTCTATTTCCACAATAGTTTTTCTACACACACAAATCAACAATAATCCACACAAATACGAATGCGTCAATCCACGAACTCTTCATAAACTATATAGGTAATAGGTATTATTTTATTATTTTTTAATATCATTTATATTTTTACATTTTTCTCCGATATATATATTTATAACATATTTTCATGGGAGATCAAAAAATGAACCTTATTTTATTCGGAGATATACAAAATTGGAATCCATGCATACAATTACTTCAAACCTATCGTCCTGATATTTTCATCATTGGGCTTTCCAGTCTTGACTTGGGACAATTTGCTTCTTCACCCGTCACTTACACCTTAGACGAAACAGCTAACCTGTATCACAATCATCAGATTGATGGTGTTATTAATATACAGGGAGAAAATCCATATTACTTCCAGCTTCTTGAAAATCTTGGCATTAAAGACATCTATGTTATCCCCAGCATTATTTTTCGCAAGCTGGAGCTTAACGAATCAATTAAGGCTGATTCTATCCTGTATCCATACCACGAGGTTTTACCAGAACTCATGCAGATAGAATTCCATTTGGCAGATCACTGTAATTTAAACTGCAAAGGCTGCAGCCATTTTTCTAATCTGGTTCCTGCACCTGTTTTCGCAGATAAAGAACAATTTATTCGTGACTTAAAACAATTAGCTGCTTATTTTTCCCAGATCCATAACTTTTACCTTCTTGGTGGAGAACCTTTACTCAATTCAGAAATTGGGGATTATATTACTGCTATACACAAAACATTTCCTTATACACGTATTATAATTGTTACAAATGGACTACTTCTTTTGAGTATAAAAGCACCGTTGATACAAATAATAAAAGAAAATTATGTCCATATCAGTATTTCTGATTATACGTGTCTTGACCGTGACAAAATAATTGCTTTTGTGCAACAACATTCCCTTTCCGCTGAACTCCGCGAAGGAAAAGAATGCTTTTCAAAGTATCTGAATCCACAAGGTGATTCCAGCGAAAAGAAAATCTTCCCACAATGCATTCGAAGAAATTGTACATTCCTTGCCAAAGGTAAAATGGCCGCCTGCTGCCAGCCATTTGTAGCACATTATTTTAACGAGTATTTCCATGAAACCCTTCCTTAAAATGAGGGGATTGACTTATACGAATCCGGTCTTGATGGATTGGAAATTCAAAAACGTCTGATAACCCCTATGCACACATGCCGCTACTGCAGTAAAGATGTTCCGTTTGACTGAACCACCTCCAAAGCTCCTTACTCCAAAGATGACTGGTGTGTAAAATAACATTTTATTGTAATAGTTTTTCCAATAATTGTACTATTTTTTCTGTAACACCAAGACAATCTGCATCCCTTAAGATCACCTCCAACCTATGATTAAAAGTATCTGTTGCAAGATAATCTGCTTTGTACTTTGCAAGCAGCATACAGTTTGCAATAAGATACTGGCTGTTGTCACCGGCAGATACCCCTGTTACAGAATAATTTGCATCCACATAAATCTCATTCAAAAATATAGACTTATATTTCTTAGCTACCCGAAGTGCAAAATCGTAATCTTCCAAACAATGCAACGATTCATCCATTCCTCCCACAGCTTCTACACATTCTTTTTTTTATCAATATGGTCGGCATTTCCACAAGATTATCCCATAAAAGCTGCCTGTAAATATCTCCGCTTTTGTTTTCCAACGGAATCTTTTGGTCTAGAAGCGTCATACTGCGTCCTTCGCCAAGATCATGTCGAAATTTATGATAAACCATCCCCACATCCGAAGCTGCATTCTTTATCACCTTCATCTGCACTTCAAGTTTCTCCGGTCTCCACAGATCATCGCTATCCTCAAATGCCAGATAATCATACTTTGCCATCTGTATTCCACAATTTCTGGCTTTTGACTGCCCTTCATTTTCTAACATACAATAATAGCTAATTCGTTTATCATTATACGATGCTACTATCTGTTCTGTCCGATCTTTAGAACCATCATCTATAATCAGTAACTCAAAATCTGTATATGTCTGTGCTAATACACTTTCAATTGCTTTCCCAATTATGTTAGCACGATTATACGTTTTAAGTACAATACTAACAGGTTCTTGTTTCATAAATCATTTCCTTTCCAGCACCGATTTACTACCCTTTAATATCTGAATTTTATCTTTGCTTTGTTCCTTTAATATTTCCTCAATAGTCACACCAAAGTTACCTTCACTATTTAATAATTCTTTCGATCTAATTATCGCCATTTCAGATTTATCACAATAAAATTTATGATTTGATATATATTTTAATATTTGATCCCGCATTATAGTATAATCTTTTACCCAAAATTCTTTTCCTGCGACTACAGATACATCTCCAACACCTAATGTTACTATTGGAATTCCCTTGGATAATGCCTCCGCAGCAGAACTTCCACCCCCACTTCTTTTGGGATTAATATATAAATCACAACACTCTATTACTGCTAACGCATCCATCTGTTTTCCCAAATTTATGCTTTTTTTCTTCAATTTTGTAAATTTATTGAGTTTATCACCATATGTATCAAATTTTCCCATAAAAGCAACTTGAACATTTGCATTCTCATTCAAGACTTTTTCCATCATATTCAAAAATTCGTCTGTTATCTCTTGATCTAACCTCCATCCAACTACCAATAATATAAATTTATCATCTTCCAATTTCAATTGCTCTCTATTATAACGATGAGTTTGTTCTTTGAAAGAAAATGTAAATATTGTTTTCTTTACATTTTTTGGTTCTACATTTAAAATCGCCAATTCTTCTTTATCCGCTTCAGCCAACTCTTTATCGACTATCTGATATTCGCCACATGATATAGCTATTTGGGAAAACACCGTACTAATCGTAACTTGTGGAATAAACATTCCGCATAAATCTGCACAAATATCACTTCCACCTATACATATAATAAGTGCTGGTTTCTTCGACTTTACCCTCTGAATAATATCTGCCATAATATCAAGATCTGGCATTCTATTATCACATTGATAAAACCCAAACGTTTCCCCTTTAAATTCTAATTTATTTATTCCACTCAATTCATCTGCATATGTTGCGTTTACCAATCGGTAAAAAGGTGCCTGTCCTTTTGCTGGAATCTGCATTGCAGTGTTAATAATAACAACATCTTTTTTTAATTGTTTTTTTAATACATAACAACGATCTAACAAAGTTTTGGTCGGAGCATGTTCCATACCCAAAACCTGTGATGAAAAAACAAATATTAACTCTGGAGTTCGCTCATTCCAAGGAATATAGGCTCGTTTGCCAATACCAAAAGCATTTTTAAATACACGAAGAAGCTCAACATACAATAAATCTATCCTTTTATTTATATTCGATGTCTGTAACTTTGGATTTAAAAAGCGAACGGTACATATTTGCCAAAAATGACTTAATTTATTATATTCTCCAATTTCATCATAACTTGCATTTAAAATATAGTCTAATAACTTTAAAGCATATTCTTCTTGCCCACTGACAAACATACAAAATGATAACATATGAACTCTGATCCATGGGGCTGACTTTATTGTTTCTTCCATTATTTTTTCTAAAATATAATTTTTGTCATCCAAAGACTCTTTTTGGATTTTGTTTTCTATTTTCTTTAATTGTTCTTCTATTTTTCCAAATTTTAAAAAATAGACTTCCATAGAATATTTTTTTATCTTGCTTAGGAACTCTGTTATTTCCATATTTTAACCCTTCACATATACTAGTTTCACGTATGTATGCAACATATAACCACTTTATAATTTTACAAAGAATTTAAATACGCTTTCAAATTTTACAGCCATCGTATCATCTATACACAGAAATATAGAATATGGCTACAAGAATCCTAAATTAAGCACAAAAAATCTTCTTACAATTCCATTCATAAATGTAGGTTTATCCGCTTTTGCATAGAAGCAGACATAATAAAACTCATTCAACGACTTTACGATAATATCAAATAAAAAATCCTCTAACACATTCTATAATATAATCTACTAATTCTAAAGTTAATCCATAAAATAATGGCAATCTTAATAAACGCTCACTTTCTTTTGTTGTATATATATCATCTCCTACAAATTCTCCGTATATCTTTCCAGCCTTAGAACTATGTAACGGAACATAATGAAACACTGCATAAATTCCTTTTTTACGAAGGTAATTCAGCATTTTTGTTCTCTGGTTTAAATCAGCCAACTTTATATAAAACATATGTGCATTATGTTCACATTCATCTGGAATATATGGCAAATCAAGATAACCCCGACATTGTAAATCATATAAACCATTATAATACTTATTCCAAATGGCAAGCCTTTTTTTATTTATTTTATCTGCAACTTCCAATTGTGCATAAAGATATGCTGCATTTAATTCACTTGGTAAATATGATGAGCCAACATCAACCCACGAATATTTATCTACTTCGCCACGAAAAAATTGAGATCGATTTGTTCCTTTTTCGCGTATAATTTCACCACGTTCAATATATTGGGAGTTGTTAATATTAATCGTCCCGCCTTCCCCCATTGTATAATTTTTGGTTTCGTGAAAACTATAAGAGCCCAGATCACCAATAGTACCTAAGTATTTACCTTTATATGTTGACATAACAGCCTGCGCCGCATCTTCGACAACAAGCAAATGATGGGTTTTTGCTATATTCATAATTGTATCCATATCACATCCCACGCCTGCATAGTGAACCGGAACAATTACCTTTGTTCGTTCTGTAATTGCGTCTTCTATTAAATTTGCATTTATATTCATTGTTTTCGGATCAATATCAACAAATTTCACACGAGCCCCTCTAAGAACAAACGCATCAGCTGTTGATACAAAAGTATAGGAGGGCATAATTACCTCATCTCCAACTTGAATATTGCATAATAAAGCAGCCATTTCCAAACCATGTGTACAAGAAGTTGTCAACATTATTTTTCTTGTATGGAATTTATCTTCCAGCCATTTTGCACACATTGCACAAAATTCTCCATCACCATTTAAATGTTTATTAACAAGAATTGCCTTTTTCACATACTCCATGCTTTTTTCCAAATAAACAGGCTCATTAAAATTAATCATCTGGCAATGCCTCCTCAATTTTGTTTAATAATTCCGCAACATACTCAATCGATTGTTCTTTTAAATTCTTTTTTGCAATATTTTTTGCAATACTTTTCTGTTCTTCATAATACTGCTTATCCTCTGCATAATGTAAAACATATTTTGCAATACAATCTTCATCAGAAACAATAAAATTTTGTGACACATTATATGCCACATCACAATTTGGTAAAGTCACAACCGGAAGTCCTGCTTGTAATGCAATTGCACTACTCCACCCTCCGCCCGTACGCTTTGGATTTAAATATAAATCTAATACACGATAAACCCCTAATAGATCTTTACAATAACCTAGAAAATGTATTCGATTACCATATATGGTCTGTTTAAATTTTGATTGAATATCTTTTGTTTCCCCAATTATTACCAAATCTATATTAGAATTTTTCAAAAGAATTGTAAACAAATGTTGCATAAAATTATCATCAATTTCTTTATCCAAACGATTTCCTACAATACAAACTAAAAATTTATTATCTGGAAGTCTTAACTCTCTTCTTGTGAATTTATGGTCTGTTGTATTTACTATTACGGGAAATTTTGTGTCCATAAAAATCTGTTCTTGACACATCCCAAGCATATTTTCATCCTTATTCCTCGTAATACGGCTTCCTGCTCGAACCATAATATTAGCTTCTGAAACCGGTAGTTTTGTTGACATATTTCTTACAACAACTGTAGTAAAATCACATGGCAAATCTGCAATTGGATTATTCACCCCAGCATTCAAAACATATATTGGATTAAATTCGTATATTTTTTTGAACATTTCCCTATAATCATTTAATGTACATGATTGCATTGGATATTGATATACTGACATAACCTCATCTTTATAAGACCATTGTTGATATCCACAACCACTAGAGTAAAAGAATGTTCCACCTAACCAAGTAGTAGATTCTATTGTTAGATTACTTGTACAAGTGAAAATAAGAACTTCATAATGAAAATATTTTTTAAGAATATATGACAATTCTAAAACCATTAAAGTGGGAGCATGATATCTATTAAGTAATTGTTCTGTAATAATTGCAATTCGATTCTTTTTTCTTCTTTTAATTGGTATAAATGAATAGTTTAATTTCAGTTCATTTTTTATCAATTGAATATTTTTTTGATGTATTTTACGTCTCAGTGAATAATCTATATTATCTAAAAACAAAAGTTGCATTTCCAGCATTATTGACACAAAGCAATCATACTTGCCAGCATATATCTGTTCTGCAACATCTTCTGTAAAGCTTTCAATCTTCAATATATTTATAATATAAGATAAAATAAACACACTATCCTGCGTTTCAAACTGTTCTGTCAATAACGTGTGAACCAACCGCTGTTCATACTGCGTATAACCTTCAAATGTATTTTTATAAACTACTAACTCTACCTCTTTATCTTTATCGTAACCATGGATAACACATTCCAAACATCTTTGTGTTACTTGTTGCACCCATTTAACAGGTGATAAATCTTCCATTCTATTCCTCCACCGCCCCAAATTTTTTAAATATTATTTTTTTTCAATATCAAAAATTTTTCATTTAACTCTCGCATTCCAATTGCCATCGAATATGGGCATATATATTTTGGAACCTGTTTGTCATCAAGAATATCTAGCCACCACCATACATCGTGAAATTCAAGCATGTCCCGGTACCGGACAGTACCAGATATCCGAGGGTTTATTTCAAAAATAATATATCTTCCGTCTTTTTCTTTTAACTGCACATTCAGATAACCATCAAAGGAAAAGACTTCCGCCACTCTCTTTGCCAGTGCATAAATTTTTTCATCATTAACCAGTTCTACCTTATTACTGTAACCATTTTTTAGTTCTCTCTTAAATGAAATTATATTTACAATATCTTTGGAGCAAAAAATACCAACCGTATATTCATTCACGCTATCAATATATTCCTGAATAACGCAATTCCTCATATCCTGATGTTCTAACTCATCTTTTTTCTGAAATATAAAAATATTTTTTGAACCATTCGACTTTCTTGGCTTACATATATATTTTTTATCATCAAATAAAATATCATCCACAGTCAAATAAGTTGCTGGTACATCAAAATCATGTTTTTTCAAGAAAACAGCTGTCATATATTTATCTAAACAAATCTGTAATACTCTTTCAGTTTGCAATAATAGTTTTATATGGAATTCTTCAAACAAGTGTCTGAATCCCGATATCACTTCTATTTCCCTCTCATTGACCGGAATAAGGTGCGTGATACCATATAATTTACACTTTTCCAATAACTGCTGAATATACCCCTCTTCCACTGCATACTTGCATTGCCAAAACTCCTGCACCAAATCCATCCCAACTGCAATATCATTAACATCACATCCATATAAAATACAATCTTTTGATGTCTGTAGAATCTTCAAAATACCATTGCCAATATCTCCACTAATGGCTGTAACTAATATCTTCCTCATTTTTACCCTCTCTCAAGTACATACTTTAATTTTTTCAGTTCAGGATCATACTGATCAATCTGACCATACAATCGCGTTTGATCAAACTGAACATTGCCAAAAATGACACTCATATAATTTGTATCAAGAATGCAATAACCATATCCACTTCCATCCCGAGGCTGTCCAAGTGAACCGGGATTAATTATCAGAGTTGATCCATCCAAACGAACCATTCGACAATGTGTATGACCTAAAATAACAATATCAAACTTCTGGTAAATCTTATGATTATTTATGGCGGTATTTGGATACAGCCTGCCCTCTAGCTGATTATCCGGCGTTCCATGAAAAATTCCAATTTTACATTTTCCAACATCCAACACTGCTTGGGAAGAATGACTTGCAATAATATTTGCATCATCATCATCATAAACCGAATGTATGTGATCATAAGAATGTCCGTAATTTTCAATATAATATTGAGCATCTATATCACCACGATATAATTTCAAAAAATATTCATCATGATTTCCATTTACCCAAACAAGGTTTTTTAATGTAAGCAATTTTTCTATAATTTTTTTCTGATTATAATAATAGCCAAATATATCACCACAAAAAATTATTTTGTCGAATTCAAGATCTTGCATTTTATCAAAAAGCGCATCTAAAGCATCCGAATTCCCATGAATATCCGAAAAAATCAGTAATCTCAATGTCTACTCCTCCATTCGCTTTAGGTAGATCCATTTCAATGTATCATCCAAATTTTGTTTTGGAGCAAATTGAAGTTTCTTGTAAATTTTGTCAGTCGAAATAAGCCATTGCTTATCTTCCTCTGGATCACTTCTTTTTCCCCATGTAATTTTTGATTTTGAATTCGTAACTTTTTTACATAAAAAAGCAAGTTCCTTATTGGAAATACTTCTTGTACCAGCAACAAGAAACAAATCTGAACATTGATACTCAATTGCCAGCTTTACAGCCTCTGCGACATCCCGTACGTCAATATAATTTTGTATCCGCAAACCTTGTCCAAATAATTCAATATCCTCATTCTTTAAACATTTATCAAATAAAATTGATAAAAAGTTATTTGGATTCATACCTATCCCAACCGGAGACGGAATCCGTAAAATAATTTTTTTCATAGAAACAGGACAAAGTGCATTTATCATTTGCTCTCCCATATATTTTGAAATATGATAAAGAGTTTCCGGACAAACCGGATGTTCTTCTGTTATTGGAACTATTTTCGGCGAACCAATTACAGGAATGCTTGAAATATAAATAAATTTTTGAACAGATAACAATGATGCAAGCTGTATTAAATGATATGTTCCTGTACTGTTTACTGAAATTGTTTCATCTCCCGCATCCATTTTTAAATTAGCTGCCAGATGAATTAAAATATCACAATGTTTTATCTGGGTGGCAACCTGCGCTATCATATCAGGATCAGCAATATCTGTCTGAATTACTTCAAAATCCTGCTGTACACTGCACTTTGTATGTGCTAATGCAATAACATGATAATTTTGAGCTATAAGTTCTTTTGTGACATATTTTCCGATAAATCCAAACGCACCTGTTACTAATACTGTTTTTCTCATATATATTCCTGACTTATAAATAATCTATGCTCTTTTTTTCATCTAAAATAGTACTTTTTGCAGGAACTACAACTCCATATTCCGGAATATTTTTAGATGCATATGCTGCCGCACCAATTAACACATAATTATCCAACACTATATGATCTCTGACTGTAGATGCAGCACCTGCAAAGCAATTATTATTAATCGTAACTGCTCCTGCAACAACGGCTCTCACCGAAAAAGTATTAAAATCTCCAATCTCTGTTTCATGAGCGATCAGACTGCCTCCAAAAAAGAGATTTGCATTTCCAATATGAACACTTTCTTCAATGATTACTCCTTCTAAAATATTATTTCCCTCACCTAGAATAGCATTTGAAGATATAATTGCCGTCGGATGAACATAATTTGCAAACTTATATCCAAACTCTTTGCATTTTTCAAAGAGTTTCCTGCGAATCGTTCCCATCTTCAAATAGCCAATACCCATAATAAGCTCATGGTCAGACGTAGGAAAATACTTACCAAGCTGCTCAATAGAAATAACAGGAATATTCTCCAGAACAGGCTCTTTTATATATTGTTCATCCACCGCAAATGCATATACTGTACCAAACCCTGTAATTTCGATATAGCGTTTCATCATAAGAGCATAAGAACTATTGCCAATAATTACATATTTCTTTTCCATGCTGTTTACTCACTTAACATTGCATTATTGTGTTCATAATTTTTTTGAACCGGACATCCATTTTCATCAAAACGTTCTTCTCCGATAATTGTCCAGTCTGTACATGTTTTACATATATCCGGGAGCTCATCAAATTTATGTTCCATATGCTTTGATACCATATTTTTGTTTCTGCGCAGCCATATACTTTTTATAGACTCTTTCGTCACATCGCCACACACATACTGAGCATCCACATCCATTACACAATTAACAGCTTTTCCATCCCAGGTAATTGGCAAAATTCCCACCGCATTTCCACATGCAATACGCTCAGTTTTTGCCTCAGGACGAATGTCATCACACATTCCAGCCCATGAAATCAACCTTCTTGTAGTTGTCCAGGCACCTCTTGCTCGCCAATATTTTAGAATATCATCAATTTCTTCTTTGTTTTCCTTCATTTCCATGACTTTTACTTCAATAATAGGTTTGTCTAATCCAAGTTCCTTTTTTCTCTGTAAAATATATTCTATATTGGCATAGGTTACATCTCTATCTGCTCCCACTCGAATTTTCTCATAGGTTTCTTTCGTAAAACCATCGCAATCAATACTGATAAAACTAATTTGTGAGTCTAATAACATTTCAGCCATTTCCTGATCTAACAAAGTTCCATTCGTATTTAATTCAATATTTTTTAAACCCTTTTTCCGGGCATAATCAATCATATAATATATTTTAAAGCGTTGTAATAACGGTTCTCCATAGAAATCTAACCATACCCGCGTATAAGGATTTTCCTCGGCTATTTCATCAATAATCTTTTTATATAATAAAATATTCATCTGTCCTTTTGGTCTTTTAAGACGATTATTCGCACAGGTGGTACAGTTTAAGTTACAATAATTTCCGGGTTCCACAATTACATTTAACGGGAAATCACTTACTTTAAATTTACTTTCAAGATTACTTAAATTTTCGTACATATTATAATCTCCTTCATTGTACACACTCTTTTACTTTTTCTATTACGTACTCCTGCTGCTCATCAGTAAGCCTTGGATATAAGGGAAGGCTGATAATGCGCGAGTATATTTCTTCTGCATTTTTACAACATACACCCTCATATCCATTTTCCTGATAATATGAATGCTGATAAACCGGAATATAATGTACATTTACCCCAATTCCCTGCTCTCTCAGTTTCTCAAAAACTTTCTTCCGATCACAGTTTTTCACCTGTACAATATACAGATGCCAACCACTGTTTGTATCCGGAAGCTGATATGGAGTTACAATGTTTTCACAATCTGCAAATGCTTCATTATATCGTTTTACCAGTTGACGCCGTCTTGCAAGAAAACAATCCAGTTTTTTCATCTGGCTGCATCCAAGTGCCGCCTGAATATCGGTCATTCGGTAATTATATCCCAGAAACAATTGCTGATAAAACCAAGGACCATCATTACGTGTCATAATGTTTTCATCCCTCGTTATTCCATGGCTTCGAAACAGCATTAGTTTTTGGTAAAATTCTTCATTGTCTGTCATGATCATTCCGCCCTCTCCGGTAGTAATCGGTTTCACCGGATGAAAACTGAACGTTGTCATATCAGATAATGAGCCTACCTTTTTCCCCTTATATTCAGATCCTAGAGCGTGTGCCCCATCCTCTATCACAAGCAGATTATGTTTTCTTGCAATTTCGTGAATTGCATCCATATCACATGGCTGTCCAGCCAGATGTACCGCAATAATTGCCTTTGTGTTTGAAGTGATTTTTTTCTCAATATCTGCCGGATCAATATTATAAGTTTTCGGATCAACATCCGCAAATATCGGTGTACCTCCACAATATAAAACACAGTTTGCAGAAGCTGCAAACGTTAATGGTGTTGTAATCACTTCATCTCCAGGTTTTATTCCTGCTGCAAAGCATGCTGCATGAAGTGCCGATGTTCCATTGGAAATTGCTACAGCATATTTTGCTCCAACATAATCTGCAACCATTTTCTCAAATTCTGCAATTTTGGGACCTGTTGTCAGGTAATCCGATTTTAAAACCTCTACAACAGCCTGTATGTCATCATCTTCTATAGTTTGTCTTCCATATGGTATCATAATTCATTCTCCTTTATAGCAACTCTACATATTTATCAGTGCTTGTGCCAATCTTTCTGCACCCTTTCCGTCTACAATAGTCTGCATTCCATTCGAGCTTTTTTTTCGTAATGCAAAATCTTTCCGAAAACGATCTATCATTTTTTCAACATTTTCTGTCACATCATCTCTTCTCAAATCTCCTGCATATGCTATAAGTCCATCCTCATCAAACTGTCTCACATTATCTAATTGGTTATCTGCAAATGAATATGATATAGTCGGAGTTCCAACTGCACATAATTCATACAACGTTGTTCCACCTGCCGATACTGCTAAATCTGCATTCTGCATATATTTTTTCATATCTGATACATTTTTATAAACCTTTACATTCAAATACTTTCTGTATTTCTGACATAAAATTTCATAATTAAGATTATATCTTCCACAAACTACATCTACTCTCCTGAACTGTCTCAGTTCTATTTTTTGAAGTATTTTGTCCAGGAAATTATACGGATCCGTTCCTCCCGATAAAAGCAACAGCGTTTCCACATCTGCCCGTATCTCTTTTTCTGTACAGTTCCAGAACGCTTCTCGTAATGGCACATACTTTGTCCCTAATAAAAGTTTTTGTTGCAACCGGTTTGCATTATAACCAAATCTTTTCCAATAATTTGCGTAGCAAACAATAATATCCACTGGATACTCAAACATATTCAAATCATCAATATACATAGTTTTTACAGAATCGCTTAACCTCCGTAAATAATTCTGTGTCACTTGATAACTGTCAATTAATAGTTTTGATATATTAAACTTATGAATTATTTTTTCCAGCATTGGAATCTCTTCATCCATATTGTTCCAATCTGCTCCTAAAATAATGCTTGAATATCCTCGTTCTTTTATAAGAGCAACTGCGTTTTCATCCGCGACTATAAATTTAACAGATTCACCTATTTTCCGTAACCCATCTGCAATAGAAAGACATCTCATGATATGTCCCGTTGCAATCTGATCATTCATATCAGTTCGAATATATATCATTATATATTCCTCTTCTCAATCTCATAAACTCTATAAGCTTCTTCATACCCAGCTGCCGAAAAAACTTTCTGCGATGCAATATTGTCCGTTTTTACTCTTCCTATTACCTTGTTGATATTTGGGAAATCATTCCATGCCTGCTTACTTATCAGAACAAGCAATTCCTTTCCATACCCCTTTGAACGCTGTGCCGCACATATGCTATATCCAATTTCAGCAACATTACCCTGCACCGTGATTCGAGCCTGTCCCACCGGCTGATCTCCACACATAAAAATATATTGCCTGCACTGATTATTTTTCAGCATATTTCGATACCAGATAACATGCTCTTCATATGTGATTTTTCTGGTTGAAAATGAATTTTTTCTTACCATTTCTTCATTTGCCCAGGCAAAGATCAAATCCATATCTTCCATTTCTGCTAATCTCAAATATCTATCTTTCATAATGTCTTAATTTTCCCATATCAATTACCAATCATGTCAAATTGTAATGGTGTACCTCTTCTTATATCCTGTAATGCTTTTTGTCCCATTATCTCATTGTAATACTTTGGAACAAGTCCATATCCTGGGCGAATAATACGCACATTATCCCTCGTTATTTTTTCCCCTTTTTTTATATCTTTTACACAAAAAATGGAACGTCGAAATTGAAGATTTCCCATTTCCTGTCTTGTCGGGCCATATTTAACGCACCCGATTGCCATCTCAGCCTGACGGACATCTTTTACCATCTGTTTAAACTCTGATGGATTCATAGAAAAAGAAGAATCCGGATTCTCAATTGCACGATCCAGGCAAAAATGCTTTTCAATAATACTTGCCCCTAATGCAACTGCTGTCACCGCACCAACAGCCCCCATAGAATGATCTGACAATCCTACTGGAACTCCAAATGTTTCCTTCATATTTTGCATTGTGCGTAAATTCATTTCATCCGTAATTGCTGGATATGCACTTGCACAGCGTAAAAGTGCCAGATCATCATTTCCCTGTCTGCGTACCGCTGCAACAGCTTCATCTATTTCTGCTAATGTAGCCATTCCAGTTGACATAATAATAGGTTTTTTCTTTGACGCAACATACTCTATCAAAGGAATATCCACCAATTCAAATGATGCAATCTTATAAAATTTAACTCCTATTTCTTCCAAAAAATCAACAGCTGTATTATCAAAAGGCGAAGAAAAGAAATCTATTTGCAGCTTATCTGCTTCCTCTTTTAATTCTCTCTGCCATTCCCATGGTGTAAATGCTTTCTGATATAATTGATATAAATTTTCTCCGTTCCAGGTTCCATCTGATATATGAAAATATGGCAAATCACAATCAATTGTAATTGTATCCGGTGTATATGTTTGTATCTTTATGCAATCGGCTCCCGCTTCTTTTGCTGCATGTATAATCTCCTTCGCACGTTCAATATCGCCTGCATGATTGGCCGACATTTCAGCAATAATATATGTTGGATGACCGTTTCCTATTTCACGATTTCCTATTTTCATATTTATATTTTGCCTTTCTCCTTCAGTAATCGATATTTTGCTTCCGCAAGTTCCCAGTCTACCTCATTATCAATATCCTGAACCTCTAATTCTGAAATCACGATACCTGCTGTATTATCGGTTACCAGTTTACGTTCTCTTATAAAACTTGCAACCTGAAACGCATAAAACTGACCACAATCGTGATAGATCTCCTCCAAATCCTGTGATCTGGTCATTGCATACTCTGGCCATTTATACTCAAGCTTGTCATCTTTTATGGTCATTCCTCTTAATGGTGGAAAAGAGAAAGCGGTGACCGGCATAACGCTATGCCTGTTATCTTTTTGAAGTATAGCCATTGCATTCTTTAACTTCGCTGCATTCACAAATGGAGCAGTAGGATAAATACAACATGCATTTTCGAATGTTATCCCCATCTTATCATATTGTTCTATAACTTCTAATAAAACATCTGTAGTTGTTGCATAATCATTTGCGGTTTTCTCGCTTCTCATAAACGGGACCTCAGCGCCTGCATTTTTTGCAATTAGTGCTATTCTCTCATCATCAGTAGATACCATAACTGTATCAAAGACCTGTGCATCCAACGCTGCCCTGATAGAATATTCGATAATTGGTTTTCCGCAAAAATCTCTTATATTTTTATGGGAAATTCTCTTGCTCCCACCTCTTGCAGTAATAATCGCAATATTCATTTCAGCCTAATGCTCCTTTACATTCTTCAATAAATCCTTAAGATCATCAACTGACAACCACTGCGAATTATTTCCAGAACTGTATTCAAATCCAGGTTCTACCTTCTTTCCGCCCGCCTGAATCTTATCTGTATTCCACCAGTCAAAATGCGGATATACAATAAAATGCTTCTCATATTCATATGTCAGCAACGAATCCTCTTTCGTCACCATCACCTCATGAAGTTTCTCCCCTTCACGTATTCCCACTTCCGGCATCTCGCATCCCGGCAGAATGGCCTGTGCAAGGTCTGTAATCTTAAATGACGGAATTTTGGAAATGAAGGTTTCTCCGCCTTTTGCCTCTCCTAAAGCCTTAATCACAAGCTGAACCCCCTCATGCAGACTGATCCAGAATCTTGTCATACGATAATCGGTAATCGGAAGTTCCTTCCCTCCATTCGCAACAATATTTCGGAAAAATGGAATTACCGATCCACGACTTCCCGCTACATTTCCATAACGAACAATCGAAAAGCAGACATCTTTTGCTCCCGCATATGCATTGGCAGCAATAAATAATTTATCCGATACTAATTTTGTTCCGCCATACAAATTGATTGGATTTACAGCTTTATCTGTAGATAAAGCAACAACACGTTTTACTCCGCAGTCAAGTGCTGCATCCACAATATTCATAGCTCCGTTGATATTTGTCTTTACCGCTTCCATCGGATTATACTCACAGGATGGAACCTGTTTTAATGCTGCTGCATGTACCACATAATCCACTCCATCAAATGCCCGGTAAAGTCTCTCCTTGTCCCGCACATCACCAATAAAGAAACGCAGTTTATCTTTGTACTTTTTGAATTTATTTGCCATATTAAATTGTTTAAATTCATCTCTGGAATAAATAATGATTTTTTTCGGTTCGTAATGAGTTAATACATATTCCGTAAACTCATTTCCAAAAGATCCGGTACCTCCGGTTACTAGAATTGTCTTTCCATTTAACATTTTGTGCCTCCTGCATATACTATTGCATCCTGCAATATTGTTTTATCATATTTTATTTTTTAATAAACTTTTTTAATAAACTTGTGAAAACATTTTTTCAAGTCTTTCCTTAAAGGTAAAGTCTCTTTTTACCCTCTCATACCCCGCCAGTGCAATACTTTTACGTTCCTCCTCATGGGTTAAATAATATTGTGCTTTTAAAAACAAATCCTCAATGTTTTCATATACTACACATTCTTTTCCAATGTCCAGATATTCTTCCATTTCTTCCTGATAATTTGATATCAGGAATCCGCCGCACCCCAGTACATCGATCACACGTAACGGAATTCCCGTAAGAATTGTCTTCAGGGATATATTCAAATTAATACGACTCTGTGAAAACACCAACGGCATCTGCCGATAATAATCCGCATATCCACGATAGTGTACATTTTCCAGTCTCTGATCTTTATCGGTGGAATACAAATCCACGTGAAAATGACCGGAAAGCAACGCAAGCGCAAGATACCGTTCCCTGCCTGTTGTCTCACACGTCAACATAAATTCCAGTTCTCTGCGTCCCATCTGAAAACCATCTGCCGCAATTTTTTGATATTCCCGATTCATCCGGTCAAGAAGATTGTCCGTAATCAGATCCGGTATCAGATATCCACCATATAATTTCATCTGAGAACTCACAATTCCATCCAGATATCCCCGCAAATATTCACTCAATGGTGCTGTAAAATATGTATATTCTGTCCGATACATTTTTCCAACAAATGAAATATCTGTCCGATATTTTTCTGTATCTTTATTGATCCGAAAGCCCTCTGTATCTACGGCCAGTGGCATATGAAACGCATGTATTCCCTGCTTTTGATAGTTTTCCGCCTGTCCGCGGTCAAAGAAGAAAATACGATTGCAGTCATTTTTCATATTCATAGTATTCCGGATATGGACTGGCGAATCATAAACCCACGCTGTATAAGGAATTCCCTGCTCTTTGCAAACATCCGAGATCAGCGGCGCATAATTAACGGAAAGTACATCTGTATAGTGTGCATTTTTTATTTTTTTCTGAAAAAGCTGCACAAATTTATCATCCTTCTCCCAGTCCGTAAACTGGTAGAAAAATACATCATACTCCCATCCCAATTCTTTCAACGCCCGCTCCATTCCCTGATTCATAAAAGAATGCCATTGAAAAAATAAAATTTTTCTCATGTAATGTTCCTTTTTCTATCAATAAAAGAACCCAGCTCCTGTCTCACAAAAGCTGGTTTTCCTTTCTGTTTTATTTAATTACTTCCTTTGCACTTTCTCCAAGTTTCTCAAACATCGGGATGATAGCCGTAAATGCCTGCGCCATCTTTGCATCATCTTTTGCATTAACAGCATCGCTTAATGCTACTACCGCATCATTAAATGTCTCTTTGTTTACACGCTCTTTACCATCATTCAAAACTTCCATAGTCCCATTGACTACCTGAATTTCCCAGTTCATTGCATCCAGAATAGATTTTAAAAATTTGTCAGTATCTTCCAGACGCTTACCGGACAATTCCTTGACAATAATCTGCATGTTGTTTACCAGACGATCATTGAATTCTGTTAATGTCTCCAACGCTTCCATCTGTTCTTTTCTATTATCCTCCATGATCTTTGTTCCCTCTGCCATCCCAGGCACCTTTCTGTCATTTTAGTAAATATATCGGTCATATACCGACAATTCCTTAGCTTTTTCTTACAGTTTTCCCATATATCGCTGTAACTGATCCTCTTCCATTCCGTCTGCCACAAGGCGGTAAAGTTCCATCTGTTTTGGAATCATCTTTGCATATGGAGACTCCGTATAATCTGCCACTTCTCTTTTTATGGTCTGTTCCAATTCGGTATACAGGCTCCATGGCATCTGAAATGCTCTCTGTTTTGCAAAATAGAGTGTCTCATAAAAATAACTGTGCATAAAATATAATTTAATTTCCTCATAAAACACTCTAAAAAACGGAGTCTGTTTCATAAAATTCCAGGTAGCAAGCTGTACCTGCATATGCATCCGTAATGTCTGTGCATTTTCCATATCGTTGTGCATGGTTCCCTGCTCATTTTGCCTGTAATAATAAAACGGTTCCTTCATAAGAGCAAATGTTGTTCCATAAAACAGTAGCGGATATACAAATAATGGTTCTTCATATATGACATGTTCTGCATATTTCACGCCTGCCCGTTGAATTAATTCCCTGCAATACAGTTTATTCCAGCAGCCATATGTGAGTTTTTCCGCCATCAAAAAGTGTTTTCTTTCTTCCTCTGTCCGAACCGTGATCACTTCCTCTTTTACTGTTCTGCCGGAATCCACTGCCCCAAGCCGATCTGTGTAATACACATACGCAAACTGTACAATATCCGCATCCGTTTCCTTTGCCCGTGTGTAGGTCTTTTCCAGAAAATCTTCCTTCACAAAATCATCCGCATCCACAAATGCAATATACTCTCCCGATGCATATTGCAATGCAATATTTCGCGCGCCTCCCTGCCGCATATTTTCCTCTAAATGAATCACAAGGATCTGCTCCGGATATGCGCGTTCAAACTCCTGCAACATTGCATAAGTAGCTCCATCATCTGTAGAAGCATCATCCACGAAAATAAGTTCCAGTTCCGACATTCCAATGGTTTGTGATACCAATGTCAAAAAACACTTCGGCAGCCACTTTGTGGCATTATAGCAAGGTATAATCACACTAACTTTCTTCACACACTTCTCTCCTTTAAAATATGTAAAAACTGTTCTGCACGTTTTTCCCATGTATGCTGTTGTAGCATTTTTTGTTTTCCGTTTTCCGCTATTTCTTCACGCTTTTTCTCATTTTGCAACAGATACCGTATTTTTTTCGGCAACGCCGACCGATCCTCTAATGAAAAATCTATAAGGTCCTCATCGGTATAGTTTCCATCCAGATACGTTGTATGATCGGTTACGAGTACCGCCCCTGCCAGCATAATGTTTGCCATGCGCTCTGTAAAACCATCTTTGTGCCAGGACATGATATTCAGAGAAAGTTTTGACTGCTGCCACACCACAAGACTTTCTTCTACTGTTACATTCGGGTGACAGACCAGATTCGGATATTCTCTTAATGGACAGTTCTCCCAACTGTCTCCAAACACGTCCAACCGGATACCACTCTTTAAAATTCCCCTTAGTACGCGATCCCTGTAATAATGCATCACGCCATAGATCACGCGCCGGAAACGGTAAAGCAGATCCAAAAATTTTTCATCCGATACACGCAGTTTTCTTTCCCGTAAAACTATTTCTAACGCATGTTCTGCAGTAAAATCCGGATATTTTCTCATTACAAGTAAAAAATGGTTTGCCAAAAACCGGTCTTTTCGTTCCATCTGATGAATGCGCACGACTTCATTCCAGTAATTTCCATAAGTTCCCACAAATGTCAGATCATAGATCCGCTGCACCTCTTGCTTTTGTTCTGCCATCATCCCCGCCGGTGGAAACAAAATTGCATTACATTTATAATATCGCTCAACAAATTTTACGTAATTCCGGTCATGCGTCAACACATAAAATTCAGGATAATGATGCTGTAAATGTGACCTCATCCATACCGGATGATCAAAAATAAAATTATATTTCGGTCCATGGATGTATTCATGAAGATAATGCACTTCGTCTTTCATTTTTACAGAAAACAAAAATGACTGCACTCCGATCACTGCCTGAAAATGCCGGTTCATATATATTGTCAGTTCTTGCAGTTTCTGTTGTTCACTGTCAAAATATATTACCTGTTTTCCTTTTTCCTGTAATGCCTGTCCAAACTGTTGAGCAAATACATTGAGCACATTATGGCATACATCATCGCCTTTATAGACCAGAATCGGGCAGCTTCCTTCCGCCAGCCTCCAGTAATGCTCATCTCTTCGTATCATATGCTCCAGAAATTGAACCGTATCATTTTCTCTACCACATCCCTGTGCTTCTGCAAGAATCTGCGTGATTACCTCATCCAGTAACCCCTGTTCCTGCAATAATTGGCTATATCTTCCTGTCACATAGCAATCCGTCTGCCATCCATTTTTATCTTTAATGATTGCATCATCTTCTTCCAGTAAAACATACTGCTGCTCCGGATTCAGTTTTTGCTCCACAATGCAGACTGGTGTTTCCATTGCCATGCGAATCAATAATTCATACTTTTGTTTTGCAGGAAGGTACGAGTTAATTCCTCCCATGCGAATGAGCCATTCTTTTTCTATCCAGACCGGACCTTCACACAATGTCTCGTCCAGCAAAAGCTCCAACCCTGAAATTCCTTCCGGTGCCGCCTGTAATACTCTCGCCATAAATACACCTTTTCTCTTGTAAACCTTTTGTTAAATAGTATATAATAATGCTATCAAAAACGCAAATTATTCGAAAGGATCTGCACATGAATATCCTGATTTATCGATATGGAAGTATCTGCGAACCAGATGTGATTACAGGTTTCCAGACACTCGGCAACCATGTTTCGGAAATTACCACCGAAATATACAATAAAAATCTGTCCCCTGCTGAGGGAGTTACCATTCTGAAAAATGAGCTTCTGGCAAGCAATTATGATTTTGTGTTCAGCATCAACTTTTTCCCATTCATTTCGGAAGTATGTAACATTTTCAAAATCCGTTATATCTGCTGGACAGTAGATTGTCCGGTCATGGAACTATATTCCAATTCCATCCAAAACCCATGGAACCGGATTTTCATGTTTGACAGAGCACAATATGAAGAATTTTATGCCCAGAATCCTTCCGGTATTTTTTATCTGCCACTGGCAAGCAATCCTGCACGCTGGGAGTCCGTCATTGCAAATGCTTCGACAAAGGATATCAATAAATATTCCTCGGACATTTCGTTTGTTGGTTCCCTTTATACCGAAAAAAGTGCTTACTCACGTCTGCACAATGCTTCCGATTATTTAACCGGATATCTGGACGGTATTATGGCTGCGCAGCAGGATATTTATGGCAGTTATTTTCTGGAGGATGTGCTCCCGGACTCCATTGTATCGGAATTTCGTGAACATTTTCCAAATTTTTATACCGCACCGGAGCCGTCTTTTTGCACGGATCGCATCACGCTGGCTCAGTTGTATCTCGGAACCGAGATTTCCGCCCGTGAACGTGTTGCTACAATGAAATCTCTGGGCTCCCATTATCCCATTGACCTGTATACCGGAAGCGATACCAGAGGACTTCCGGTTCACAATAAGGGACTTGCAAAGACTCTGACGGAAATGCCGCTGATTTTCCATTTCAGTAAAATCAACCTGAACATTACCTCAAAATCTATCCGCACCGGTCTTCCACTTCGTATTTTTGATATTTTAGGTTGCGGTGGTTTCTGCCTCACTAATTATCAATCAGAACTTGCTGACTATTTTACCATTGGACAGGATCTGGAATGTTATACCGACGCAAATGACCTGTTAGAAAAAGTCACTTATTATCTGTCACATGAAGAAGAACGGACAGAAATCGCCCGAAACGGTTTTGAGACTGTGCAAAAATATCACAACTACCCGGAGCGTCTGTTGCAGATGCTTACACTTGCCTACAATATAAAAGAGGATAAATGATGCGAATATTATTTTTGGATTCCCCTGCATTTGCAAAGCAGGATATGATTGATGCATTTGAAGCGTGCAATATTACATGTGATTTATTTTTTCATAAAGATTATCAGGAACGGCAAAGTGCAGATTTTGAGAAATGTTTTCTGAATGCTTTTCAAAAAAAAGATTATGATTTTGTATTTTCTTTCAATTATGCTCCGGTCTTATCCCGCTGCTGCCAGAAAGTAAACACAAAATATGTCTCCTACGTCTATGACAGTCCTCTGGTTGCATTGTATTCCTGTACACTCATCAATCCATGTAACTATGTATTTCTTTTTGACAAAGCGACCTATCTGACGTTTCACAATGCCGGAATTTCAACGGTACATTACCTGCCGCTCGCAGCAAATGTCAAACGCCTGACCTCCATGGTATGTCCGGATGCAGTCCGTGAAAAGATTTCTGCGGATGTGTCTTTTGTCGGGTCTCTTTATAATGAAGATCACAATTTTTATGACCGGCTGCATACCATTTCCGACTATACGAGAGGCTATCTGGATTCTATCATGGCAGCCCAGCAGCAGATCTATGGTGCTTTCTTTCTGGAACAGTTATTAACGCCTCCTATATTAGAAGATCTGCAAAAATGTATTCCATACTCCCCTATGCCGGACGGCACAGAAAGTGCTGCATATGTGTATGCAAACTATTTTTTGTGCCGAAAAATCACAAGTAATGAGCGCCTTTCTTTATTAAAAGCCGCTTCGGAGCAATGTTCCTTAAAACTTTATACCCATCAGAAATGTAACGAACTTCCGAATGCAGAATTTATGGGAACGGTGGACTATTATGATACGATGCCTTTGATATTCCAAAACAGCCGGATCAATCTGAACATCACATTAAAAAGTATCCAGACCGGTATTCCTCTTCGCTGTATGGATATCATGGGAAGTGGCGGATTTCTTTTATCAAATTTTCAGAGTGATTTCCTGGATGACTTTGTTCCAGGAGAGGATTTTGTCTACTACGAAAGCGCAGACGATTTTACCAATAAAATTTCCTACTATCTGTCACACGAGACAGAACGCCAGCAGATTATGCAAAACAGTGTAGGAAAAATGCGCGATGCCCATACCTTTGAGCACCGCGTTCATACCATTCTTAATTGTTTATAGGATCTTCATCATTCATAATGATCTGGTCAAAATCTTCTAAAAAGAGCTTTGCTCCCTTCTGGTAACCTTTCAGGAGGGCAAGGCTTTTTTCTACGAGTTGTGCCGGTGTGAGATCTTCATCGGCATAAATAGAATCACCTAATTCGTATTCTTCATTTTGTGCATATAACGAAATATAATCCAGAATATCGGATTCCTCTACTGCTTTATTTTCTTCCGCTAATCTCTGCAACTCTGTAGTTACTTTTGAAGTATCATTCCCATTTTCACTAACATTTTTCAGAATGATTTCTTCCTGCTCAATGGTCTTCTCAACCTTATTTTCAAATAGTATAATATCGTTTCTTATAGTTTTCATAGTTTTTAGTAATTCCTGTTGTTTTTCTTCTGAAAACATTGGTGGAATTTTTTTTTCAATATTATACATAGAAAATTCCTGTGTACATTCTGTTTGAATCACATTGCTCAGTGTTTGAATTTCTGTTCCTTCAATTCTCGCACCACCTTCTGTTGCATCAATCACACGAATACTCTCTTTATTGATACGAATTGCTTTCTCAAACCATTGTTTATATATCCACATCTGATAATCAGTCTGCAACAAGGTTCCATCAATGCCTTCTACTTCAACAAGGTGACGGCTCTTTATATATTCATCGTTATCTCCCAATGCATCCCCTACTCCTTTTGTATGAGTCACTCCTCCTGTAAATGCCAGATCCTGCCCTATCAGCACAATCTTCCGAAATCCCAGATGCAATGCAAGCATAAATGCTTCTGTTGAAACAGATCCACCGGAAGTAATACTCGGAAAATTATATTTCAATTCGTCTTGCATTATATTATCCCACCGCTTTCCAAAAGAGCCATAGTAAAAAATATGCTTCGCATATTTCTCCAACAGTATTGGATTTGACAATTGATTGCAAGCCCAAAATATTTCATTTGTATTCGCTCCTGTAAAAAATCGTTCCGGAGAATTTGGATCAATACTGCAAAGCAGGTCCGGACGCACCCCAGCCTGCAGAACTGTACGAATAGAAGCATCCACCGCAATAATAAATGCTTTTCCCTGCGCCTTTTTCAATTCATGAATATTTTTATCCAGAGAAGGACCCGCGGAAACAATAATAACAGGAATGTCTTTCACAACTTTTTGATCCAATGCTTTCTTTAGCTGCATTAGATTGGAGCTAAAAATCATTCGTTTTGTATTAGACAACATTCGCCTTGGTATATCCCTGTCAAAGGTTAAGTGCGTCGCCTTGTTTACGATGGCATTTTTCATACAATCCAGTACATTATCCATAAACATTTCACATTCTTCATGATATAGCACATCATATCCCGGCAAAATACAAAAATCCAATAATTTCATTCTACTATAGTCTACTAAATGTTGCACTAATGTTCCCGAATCCTTTTCCAGTTCCGGAAAATATAAAATAATTCTCGAATTATCCAGAAGATCCTCTAAATCAATAGTATGGCATGCTGCCGCAAATACTTTTAAATTTGGTTCA
>OLFW01000563.1_pt1 | contig 30372 bp, 26 predicted proteins | sample 1605351 | NCBI WGS metagenome assembly OLFW01 (sample SAMEA3888918, study PRJEB22519) | human gut metagenome | biome: human gut; feature: human-associated habitat; material: faeces | place: Denmark | collected 2010 | reverse complement strand
CAGTCGCTATTGTTGTATATAAAGGTTTAATACCTGTAGTTGGCCGAATACTTACTTTTAAGGAGATATTCGTGTAAAGACAAAGTAAATCTGTATAAGAAATATAGATGATTGAAAGTGAACGAGTTAGAAAGATTACCTTGATTTTGGGTAATGATTTGGCAACAGTTACTGTATTTTACTATGAATAATACTATTGACGTATTTTTATAACTTTCCATTTACCCTGTCCAGCATATATAACATCGGCTGTAACATAGCAGTCTTTCGTGATATTATACTTACAAAGTATAGAATGATGAACATAGTAATTACCAATGAATGCAAAATCAGGAGAACCATTGCAAAAATCGTTTTTATATTTTAATTCTAAGTGACCTTGAATAGTCTTTATTGCATTTGAGTTTATTTCTGTTGTTTCTTCTATATTAAGTACAATAGGCCTTTTTTCACCTTTCTTATTTTTTGTTACACAATAGAAGATTTTTAAGCATTGTCCTATTTCGGGGCGAAGATTTGTATCATTAAAGGATACAATACCGCTAATTTTTCCTTGACCGAAAGTGTAATGAAATAATTCTTTTTGCTTGTTTATATCATCAACGGCCACAATGCCAGTATTAAAGTTTGGTAAAGCAGTTTCTTTATTTACTTTTTCTATATTAGTAATAACAATTTTCTTTTCATGCTTTTTTATAGTTGTATATTCTCTAAAGCTGACAAAATTCCCTTTTAAGATAGTACCCCATTTCTCTTTAAATACTTGAAATGCTTGTCTGGAATCTTGTGTTACAATATGTAGAATTTTCTTTTCTTCATTCAAATATTCTACATATCCAAATTTTTCAGGAAGACCTATCCATAGCTTTGTTTCGATTCTATACATGCAAAGAGGTATATATTTAATTTCTGTTATCTTTGTTTTATTCCAAGATGAGACATCTGTCTGAATTTGCTTTTCTTTTCTCTCCATATGGAACTTAACTCTAAAAACAGAACCAAACATAGCATTCTTCAAAAGAGGAAACCGTTTTACATCTACTTGAAATATAATCTCTACGCCATTTGTTAAAGTGCAATAAGTTTTTCCGTCTTTTTCCCATCTATCAACCAACGTAACTTCTTTGGGGGCTATTTCTGAAAAAACAAATTCTTCAGCAATAGTAGCATATTTATTATATAATAATTTATTATTGTTGGGCGGAATAACTGATATGTCGACTTGTTCAATGTATTCTTGGTATTTGGGGGAAGTTTTTTCATGAAATTTCTTATATGTGTTTAATTCACATAAGGCTTCAGGCATTAAACCTTCTTTTATGAGTAAATCGGCTAAATTCAAGTGAATAGAACCAAGAAAATCTTCATTTCGTTCAATGAGTAGAGACTTGGAGAATAAAGCTATTTTTAATTCATTATTATCTTGTATACAATCTGCCAATTCACTCCATACATAATATTTTTCGCTCATTTCAAGTAGTAAGGATTTATACACTTTGATAGCAAGGTCATATCTCTGTTGCCATGTATATATGATTGCACGTTGTCTTAATATCCATTCATCTTTTTTAGTACGTTCAATCAGTTCATTATACAATGAATCTAACCAGGATACTAATCCAGCATCTCTTGGATGTAATTCTTTGAGATATTCATAACATTTCTTTGCTGCTTTAACAGCTAAAGGTTTATAGATATTACCATTATTATCTATTTCTTCTTTCCAATCAATATCTATGAGATTTTCATATCCCCAATCTTTAAAAAAGTAAATAAATCTCCATGCTTCTTGACCACTCATATAACGCTCTGCAATTTTCAGTACTTCAGAATGCCAATGAGAAGCACCATAAACAGCGTTTTTTTTATTATAAGTAGAAAAAGCTTCAAACATCTTATGTGTTTTACCTTCTTTATGAAGGTTCATAATTTCCCAAAACTGAGGTTCACGTAACAAATCAAGTGTTTCTGATTTTGGAAGGTTTATCTTTTCACATAATTTTTCTATATCGATATTCTCACCGCTGCTTATAATCTGACGACATATGCGGGAGATAAGTGATGGAATTTCACTACCATTGTAGTAACTTTTGTTTAAATCCTCATAACGTAAATTTTCCGGTTCCCAAAGCAGGAAAAAGCGGTAAAGGCTAAAATCGGAATGTTCCTTTGAGAAACTCAAAGCAAGGTTCAACATTTGAGAATGAAGCATTGAAGGGCGTTCATTTTTAAGATATATATAATCTTTTAGTAATGTTCTTACTTCCAACGATGTTAAGTTTGAAACTTCGGCCTTGATATAACGATAAATTACCCAGCCTAAATCTTCATGTAAAGCTGAATCTATTTTATTTGCGGAGTCGATGTAATTCTTTGCCAGAACATATGCTCTTGAAGGATTATTCTTTGATAGTTCGACTGCTTTTGAAATAGCATCAGCGTTAGGCTGTATTTGTTTAAACAAATTGATATAAGCTTTTTTCCCTGCACCACTATCATCCATCATTGTAGGAAGCAATAAAGACATCTCTTTTAAACAAACCTTAGCTTTATCTGTGACGTTTCTATTGCATAGTTGCTGACATATATCACGTAGGACCCAAAAGAGAGACATTTGTGCCCATGAATTATTTTTATCTTCTTTCAGGTCTTCAATGGCCATCTTGTATGCTTCTTTTAACTTACCACTTTTACGCAATAATGTTACTTCTTTTACAGACATAAGTAATCTTTTATTATGCTAGTTTTTCTATGAGTTGAGACAATTTTATATCAGCTTCTCCTATATCAGAAAGTGGAGCAGCATAGTTAATAAACCCTTTTCCATTAAAGAAAAAAGTTATAGCAGCATAGTTTCCAGAAGCTTTCATATAATATACGAGTTGATAATGTTCTTCTATTACATTTGTTAAAATGATACCACATTCATCACACAAAGAAATCATGCGACAATGTAATGCCTTTAATGATTCAAAAGATGGATGATAGTCTATCTTATATTTAATATTTTCTTCATTTTGGAAAAAATGCAATAGTTCTGTGTCATTGAGATTAGTTTCATATTTTGTAAATAGACCTGCACTATTATATATAGCATCAACTCTTGCTATACCGATTGGTGTATTTACTTCATAAATATCTCTCCATGGTTTACATATAACATTCTTTATCGAATATAGAGTGCCATCCATATTCTTTATAACAGACCAATATTTACATTTGACTGAAGGTAACATTGATGCAGGATGAAAAGGTGTATTCTCTATATTGTCAAAAGATAAAGCATTAATAGCTACTTTTGCTGTTTTATTGATAGGGGTTATTTTTAATGCTGTAATAGGTGTTACATCAGGAAGATTAATACACCATAATAATTTTGAAGCTCGAGTTATTGCTGTATATTTCCAACGAAGACTATCCACATCAAGCCCTGTACGTTTTGAAAAGTCTACATAAACAGTATTCCATTCACCACCCTGTGATTTATGACATGTAAAAGCATAGCCATACTTTACTTGAAGGGCATTGTAGAAGGGATCTTCCCCTATGGCCTTAGCAAATTCTTCAGATTTAGGATTAGTTAATCCTTTTTCCGTACGCATACGCATTACCATATTGATGTAAAGAGCTTTCATTTCATCAATCGTCAGTGAAGGTAGCTTATTTTGGAGTAGTGTATCTATAATATAGCGTTTATAAATATTGCCATCCTCTGCCTGAAAACTGATTTCTCTAAAATCAAGAGTGATTATTTCTTTCAGTTTCTTTCCATTTCTTTCAGTCCAAACAGGTGCAGATTGAGAGATAATATTATTTGATATTTCTACTACGGTTATAATATCACCATTCAACAATTCACATTCACTATAATAGCTGTTACATACTACCATCAATTTATCTCCTATCGCCACATGATTTATTTTCGGAAATAGGATAGAACGAATTGCAGTATTGTAATCAGATGCTTGTTGATTTGAGAAGCAAACTATGGCTGACAATCTTTCTGTATCTTCGCAATATTTCTCAGCAACTTTCATAGCTCCTATATCCATTACTTCATGTTCCTTTTTCTTGAACACAAGGTGGTTTCGCTCTTTTTGCTGAATCAATTCACGAATCATTGTTGCATTAGATAAAATACAACTATCCTTATCTTGACGAACAATGTCTGTGAGTTCATAAGAATACACATTCATTTTTAGTTCATGGAAATAAGTTTCATCTAATGCCACAGAACGATTATCACCTACTGGAGGTAATTGCATGGGGTCACCGATAAAAATAATTTTTCCACCGAAGTTTAATCTTGCATAACTAAGTAGATCATTTATTAATATTCCTGTACCAAATTGAAAAAGTTCATTATTTGATTTACGTGAACTAATCATAGAGGCCTCGTCAATAATACAAATAATTCTATCGTGGTTATCCTTAAGAGGGAATACATATTTAAGTGTTCCTTCAGTCTCTTCCACTATAAGATGAGAAAACTTATAGATACTTTTATGAATAGTCGACGCATCATAATTTTGTAATTTTGAACGTAATATTTTTGCAGCACGTCCAGTCGGAGCCATTAACTGAACATGTAAAGATTGAGTAGATATATAATCTGTAATGCTACGAATCAATGTAGTTTTGCCTGTACCTGCATATCCTTTTAAGATAAATACTTGACTATCTTTATCAGCAATGAACTTTTTAATCATTCTCATTGCTTGTTCCTGTTGCTCAGTTAATATCATTATATCCTATTTTTATGTTATTCATATCAGTTACCATAAAATTTTACTAAAGAAGTGTGAACTGCAAACCTCATTTTTATTGGGAAGTTGTAGAAAACTAATAGTAGTCCACGTTTTGCATGAGAATCACTCTTACTATTTAAGTGCACAATTTAACAATTTCCTACGTTCCCCAATATTTGATGTGCATAACGCTTTTTTGTATAATGTATTGGAAAGAGTTGCTTTAATCCGAATACAAAAGTATTAAAAAACGTGATGTAAAATTCTACTATCACGGATTTTGTTTTTGGGTTGTTCTCGTACCATTTGTTAAGTCTTTCCTATTTCTATATTTTTATCATATTTTCGTGTGTACTAGAAAACACGATACGGATTGTCTTTGCTTACTTAGGTGTTATCTTTTGTTCGATATTTGCCATATGGGTGTGGTGATTTATTGTTTAGGGGCAATCATATTTTTTTATTAGGGAATCTCATCTTTTCACGGTTAAGATAAAAATATGTACAAATCTATGTTCTATTGGTTAGATACACTTGTGTCAGTCGAATTTTTGGCTTTGTTTCCTTGGGTATCTTCAAGTTTTCATTGATTGTCACCTGTCCCATTGATAGGGATAATGCTTTTCAACTGTTTGCCCAACTTCTGCAATTTTCTTCTAACTCTCTAATTCTCAAATTCTGTTGCGTTAATCTGCTGCAATTCGTCGGATATTCCAGAGTTTTTCCGTAAATCTGTATAAGGAATATAGCTATTTGATATTAAACGAGTTAGAAGGATTACCTTATTTTGGGGTAATGATTTAGCAACCGTCTTAATTGCTGTGTTTTGCTTTACTTTACGTATCGATAACTCTTTGCATACAAAAATAATACAATTTTCAATACCAAGCCAATATTACCAAATAAAATTTTGTACCTTTGTCACATTCAGACAAAAACGGCATATATGAACCGAATAAAAGAGGTATTAGATGCTAAGGGCATTAGTCAAACGGAATTGGCAAACAGGCTTGGAAAGACTTTCAATATGGTCAATCTATATGCTACGAACAAGGTACAACCTCCCATTCCTGTTTTGTATCAAATTGCAGACATTCTGAATGTTGATGTCAGGGACTTGTTAATACCCAATAAGATTAGTAGATAGCTTAGTAAACAACGAAAAGAAGAAACGATGGCAAATAATAATTTGAAGGAAGCGAAGGCAGCTAAAAACGATGAATTCTATACTCAATTCCACGACATTGAGGTGGAAATGAATGCATACCTTGAATATGACCCAAACGTGTTCAGGGGCAAGACAGTTTTATTACCTTGCGATGACCCTGAATGGAGTAACTTTACCCGTTATTTCGCCGCCAAGTTCGATGAACTTGGATTGAAAAAGTTGATTTCTACAAGCTATGCACCAGATGCAAAGAAAATGAGGCTATTGTCTGAACCCACTTTGTTTGAAATAGATGCTCCACAATTTGACCCGTCAAAGGCCCAAACAAAAGGAAAGATATTCATTCTTGATAAAGATTTATCTGGTGATGGAAGAATAAACATTGATGATCTGCATTGGGAATATCTTAATGGAGATGGTGATTTTAGAAGCAAAGAAGTTTCAGAATTACGTGATGAAGCAGATATTATTATTACTAATCCTCCATTTTCTCTCTTTCGAGAATTTTTAGCTTGGATTGTTTCAGCTAATAAAAAGTTCATTATTATCGGAAATATGAATGCTGTAACATACAAAGAAACATTCCCTTTAATTAAAGAAAATAAAATGTGGATGGGATATTCTATTCATAGTGGAGATAGGGAATTTGAAGTTCCCGATGAGTATCCTTTGAATGCGGCAGGATGGAGAATTGATGAGAATGGGAGAAAGTTTATTAGGGTAAAAGGTGTACGGTGGTTTACTAACATAGACCATGGGCGGCGTCATGAACCACTTCCTTTGATGACCATGGCAGACAATCTTCGTTTTTCAAGACACAAAGAGATAAAAGGGAAAGTCTCTTATGACCATTATGATAATTACGATGCCATAGAAGTTCCTTTTACAGATGCTATTCCCTCAGATTATGATGGCGTTATGGGGGTTCCTATTTCCTTCTTGGATAAGTATTGTCCGGAGCAATTTGAAATCTTAGGGATAACAAAGACATGGTTTGGTAGTGCTTCTAAAATTTATCCCGAACAAATCCAAGTTGACCGTCAAGGGAAAAAATCCAAAGTAACAAAACTCAATGATGGGGCTGTATTGCATCATCCACAAATCCCTCAGAATGAGACTTATTATATAGTTGATGGAAAGTATTACACTCAAGTATATGCAAGAGTCCTTATCAGGCATATCGGATTATAATTTGCGAATGAGTAATCGAGCATATGTTGAAGTTAAGGAGCCATTATACCTGATAGCACCTCTCCGATTCAAATCTGTCCAATTAGGAGTATCAGAGATGACATATTCTTTGGTTTTTAACCCCCATTCATTTCCTCTATCAGTTATCCCTAAGATTTCAAAGAACTTCATAACTTAGTAATTCTCCTAATTAGTACACGTGCGTATGGTTTTTGAGGTATTCCATTTTCCATATAATAGAGCTGACCATCTCGCAGACTGGGATTTAGTTTCTTCAATTCACGAGGATACGGACGTAATCCAAGCTCTTTACCAGAATCACCTTGTGTCTGACCTAAGATTTCAACTTAAAAACAAAAAAATATATGAAGACAACATTACATACAGAATGGACAGTTGCAGATGTCTGCAAAGGTTTTACATACAATGAATTGGAAGGTAAGGGACTATTCGGACTTGATGGGCGACTTACTATTCAGCCAGAGTTTCAACGTCATTATATCTACAATGACGGCAAACGGGATGTGGCAGTCATCGAATCATTACTGAAAGGTTATCCAATAGGACTTATATATTTCAATCGCACAAATGATGGTCGTTTTGAAGTTCTTGATGGTCAACAACGTATTACGTCTTTCGGTCGGTTCGTCACAGGGAAGTTTGCCATAATTTATGGAGGTCGTGAAGAATACTTCAGCGGTCTTCCCGTTGAAGAACAACAAAAGATAATGCAATCTTCATTGCTCATCTACGAATGCGAGGGTGAAGAAAGAGAAATAAAGGAATGGTTCAAAACCATTAACATTGTAGGAATACCGCTTAACGAGCAGGAACTGCGCAATGCCATCTATTCGGGCGAGTTCGTCACGGCTGCAAAGCGTGTGTTCAGTAATTCGCAAAATGCAGAAGTTCAAAAATGGAGCCACTACGTAAAAGGGGATGTGAAACGACAGGATTATTTGGCTGAAGCCTTAAAATGGGTATGCGCCAGCAAGGGAATGACCATTGACGCATATATGAGTTTGCACCGTCGTGACAAGTCCATAAACGAACTTGAAAATTATTTCCGTTCCGTTTTAGACTGGGTTTCCACTACATTCACTATGACCGAACGTGATATGTGTGGTCTGGAATGGGGGCGGCTTTATGAAACCTACCACAACACCCCTTATAGTCCCGACCACGTAACGGAGCGCATCCTCACCTTACAAGCGGACGAGAGTATCAAATGCCCACGCAATATCTATGAGTATGTATTAGGAGGCGAACAAGATAAAAGTTTGCTTCAAATCCGTCTGTTTGAAGAATCGACAAAAAAGGTGGCATACACTCGCCAAACCGAGGCGGCGAAAGAAAAAGGCATATCCAACTGTCCGTTATGTGCCATCGGTGACAATGCCAACAAGACACGGATTTACAAGCTTAACGAAATGGATGCCGACCATGTGACCGCATGGAGCAAAGGCGGTGCTACGTCTATTGAGAATTGCGAAATGTTGTGTAAGACGCATAACCGTTCAAAAGGTAACAAATAATGTGATATATTATAGAATATACGTATTTTGAGGGAGTTATGACATTATTAATTCTCTCAAAATTGTATATGCAGAAAACATTTCAAGAAATTTCAAAAAACTGGTGTGAAACAAAACGCCCAATTGTAAAGCACTCTACCATGTGTGCTTATTTGCTGACACTTCAAACCCATTTGCTGCCTTATTTTGGCACAAAGACATTCATTACGGAAGATGATGTCCAACAATTTGTCATTCACAAACTTTCTTGCGGACTTGCACGTAAAACCATAAGGGATATGGTAGCCGTATTAAAATCAGTAGCCAAATACGGGAGAAAACATAAAATTTTCCCATTTGAAGATTGGGAAATAGAATATCCTACAAATACGGAAGTGCCCCGATTGCCTACCTTGACAATAAAGCATCAACGCATACTGATGCGGCATTTGATTGAAAAACCGACAGCACAGAATATAGGGGTGCTATTAGCTCTATGTACAGGCATGAGAATAGGAGAAGTATGTGCATTACAATGGCAAGATGTGGATTTTAGACAACGAATTATCACAGTAAGGCATACTGTAGGGAGAGTTTACAATTGCGAATTGAAGGTCACAGAGAAAATACACTCATCGCCAAAGACAAGGAACTCATATCGGGATATACCAATTTCAAAACACTTATTTCAATGTTTGAAAACGGTCAAGAAAGTTTCTACTTCTCCGTATGTTGTCGGATCATCGGAACATTCCAAAGAGCCTCGTTCATATCGTGATTATTTTTCCCGATTATTAAAACGTCTTGAAATACCTCAAATCGTATTCCACGGACTTCGGCACACTTTTGCAACTCGGTGTATAGAAAGTCAATGCGATTATAAAACTGTGAGTGTAATACTCGGTCATTCCAATGTGTCGACAACACTTAATCTTTATGTGCATCCTAACCTCACTCAGAAAAAGAAGTGTGTTGAACGTATGAGCAAGTTTCTTGGAATAGCGGAACTGTAATTTAGAAGTAAGGCTTTTAACTTATGAGAGAATCGTAAATCAGTTTTGGGCGTACCCAAACACAAACTTACCATTCTCTCATTGGTATTGTTTATAATCCCATACCCTTGCCTTTTTTGAGTGGCGCAACTGTTCTGCGTACGGAAGAAAACAGTTTATTAAATTGTTCCTTGAACCACTCTCCAATAGGTTTTCCTTCGATACAAAGTACAAGTTTCGACTTGTCTTTCGGGTTTTTTACAACTTGGAAACCTGCGTTTTCTGTCTTGAACTTCCGTTTATGTTCCTCCGAATAGAGTTCGCCCTCGTAGAAAATCGGCTTGCCGCTTATAAGCGTGGCAGTTTGTCTTTCGTTGAAGCCGATTTTGAGGCAGAACTTCTCCATGTACACCAACTCTTGGAACAGCGGGAACCACTTCTTGGCTTTCTGGATGATTGATTTCAGGAATGACACTTCTTCTTGGTGTGCCGCTTCTTTATCTGTCATCTCCCTGCGGTGCTTGACTTGCAGTTCCATAAGTTGGCGGTTATGTTCCTCCTGCTGCCGCTGCATCTGCTGTTGCAACAACTTGATGCCCTCATCACGGGCGGCGACCTCGCCTTGCAGGATGCGGTTGTCGGCTTCCAGTTCTTTCAATTTACCACCGCCCAAAAGAGAACCGACCTTTGCCACGAATGCGGCTTTCGCTTCCGTCTTGGCTGCTTCCAGTTTCTCCGATTTGACCTCCTGCCTTACCTCGTCAAGTTGTTGCTCTGCCTGTTGCTGCTCAGTCTGTAACTGTTGCACATTGGCTTCAAGTTCACCCGTCTGTCGTTTCAAATCACGGTAGTATTGGGCGGTTGTCGTATGCCGTGCTTCCGAGCCACGCACACCACGTTGCAAGCCATATTTCTCCATTGCTTTTGCATAACTGTCGTGATATGTTACCAGCTTCTCACGTGTCAGCACATCATCGGCACACAGGCGCACGGTATTGGCTTTCTTGCGGTAGGAGCGTTTACCTTCCGTCTGCTTTTTCTTGGCTTTCCTGCGCTCTCCTGTTACTATCGGTACGATCGTGGCATGAATGTGCGGTGTGTGCTCATCCATGTGCAGGACTGCCGAAACGGTATTTTCCTTGCCGAAGGTGCGATGAAGCCATTGAAGGTTGTCATCACACCATTCGTCAAGTCTGCTCTCGTCCTGTATTTTCATCATATCCTCGTGCGTACCCGAAAGTACGATTCTAATTGCCCGCACTTGGTCGGGGGTTATCTTCCGCTTGATGCCAGCCGTGCGGATGCGGTGGCTTATCGCTTCGGTACGGTTGGACACTCCATCGGGAAACTTCACCAGTTCACAGTTGAGATGTGTACGTGTAGGGTCTGCGTTCTTGGGTATGGTCTTACGTTCTATGTGGTCGGATGCGCCCGTGTCAGCCGAGCCTTTCGCTTTGTTGATTTGAATGCTTATATATCCCATGCTTGTTTTTCGTTTTCAGGTTTGACAATCTGGTTTGTTGGTTTCCGTCCGCTGCGGTCATGCCGCATGGCAAACGGGGGTGTCCAGAGGGGTGTAACCCCGTTGGCTCATTGGGGCATTTTTAGCTGTGCTTGCACTGCGTAAAGAAAATGCCCTAATGAGCTATGGCTTTTCTGTTTCCAAAAGCCTGTGAGAGTACCAGCGGTATAGGCAGACCTTTTCTTTTCATTGATATGATACGCCTTCCCTTGTCGGCTGGTCGGACAGCAGGCAGGTCGGATGTCCGACCAGCCTGCGGATAGTGGCATTTTCTTCCATCCGTTTGTCCCACAGACTTGTTGGCGAATGAAAATCCGATGAATTGATGATTTAATGGTATAATACACTGACAACCAGAATGATATATATTCATCATCGTTTCATCAAACCGCTCGCCAAAAGAAAAGTGATGTAGAGTGCGGTGTGTCCTTTCTCTTTTCATCAGCCCGATTCTCTTGTTGAAAGGTTGATGAAAACATAAGTTGCTGTTTTTCTTTACGTTTATATATACTTTCATCATTTCATTAAAATATCAGAATTTTTCCAGTTGTGTTTTGTTTACCGTGTTGTAGCGTCCTATTCCCCTTATCGGCGAATAATGACAATCCCGATTTACAATCTTGTAGAGAGTAGAACCTACGCAAATGATTTCTTTTTTCTTCATGTTCTTGATACAGGTTTTAGTGCTGCCTACATTCTGTCGGCAACGGATTAAACATGGTTGCAAAGCTACGGAAGTGTCGGTAAAACTTGATACGCAAATCTATGCGGAACGGCGCAAAATAGGTCATGCCAAAAGAAAATGCAGTATAAACGGGTGGCTCTTTCAGGTAAAAGGAGATAAAAAAGCCCGAAGTCGTGGAATATGCACTTCTTCGGGGACTGGTTGTTGCAGATAATTACAGATTGACTGACGCACTGATTTACAGATTTAATGACTTCATGTCGTCACTACGTCAGATTAAACCGTTAATCATCAAATGGCTGAACATTAAAACTCCATTCTAACATTCATACGGCATCCTGTTATTCATTGACACCAGTAGGACTTGTTTTTCTTTTCGTCGGCACAATCTTTCCAGCAGGGCATTGCGAACCGTTGCGGCACCTGACGTGTCAATGCGGAAAGCGAGTGCCACCACCATCGGCAAGGCATACATGTCCGCATAATAGCCGTTGGGTAGCTTGATACGTTTTTCAGCTTCAAGAGGATTAAAAATTCCACACTTGTACACGGCACGAATGGCGGCACGGAGCGTCGGGGCGATTACCCCGAACAGCTCTACCAGCTCCATTTCATTCATCCATATATTACCTGTATCGGATGGTATGGTAATTCTACCATAGCTGTCCGTTGTGATTATTTCCCGTTTCATATCCCTGCCATTTTCACGTTTCCGAATGATTTGCTCAGTTTGTCGCCCAGCATCGTGAGGTCATTATCCAATTTCTGCACGGTTATCTTCGCATAGATTTGCGTGGTCTCAATGTTCGTATGTCCCAAAATACGGCTGACGCTCTCGATTGGCATCCCTTTGCTGAGAGCCAGGGTCGCAAACCCATGCCTTGAGCAATGAAAGCTGATTTTCTTGGTGATGCCGCATTCCTTTATCATCTTTCCCATACGCTTGCATATTGACCAATAGTTGAGATTGGGGAATACAAGATTGTTTTCCTGAAAAGCCTTGTAACGCTCGATTATCTGCAAGGGAATATCCAGCAGCTTTACCTGAAACGGTACACCCGTCTTGTGCCGTTTGGAAATAATCCATTTCTCACCGTTTACTTCCACAATCTGGTCGTTGCTTAATTCCTTTATATCCACGAATGAGAGGGCGGTAAAACTGGCGAAAACAAAAATATCACGGAGATAGGAGTTCTTGGGGTCTTTGAATTGAAATTCCATCAATGTTTTCAGCTCATTCTCCGTCAGATATTCACGCTCTTTCGTGTTCGGGCTTATATGGAACTGGGCAAACGGATTTCTCGGTATATGCCCGTTGAAATGCGCCCGCATCACCACACCTTTCAGCCACATGCAGTTTTCCCATATCGAACCGTTGTGCAGTCCGGCTTCGTTGGAAAGGAACACGGCGAACTCCTTGATGAAGTCGGGCGTAAGTTCAGGCATGGAGATGTCGTTCCGCTTGTAATGTGACCTGATGAATGCCGCCACATGGTTTCTTGCCCGTACCCTCGCCATATAGGTAGCCCTGACCCTGTCTTTTCCGACACGCTTCTTGAACACTTCATTTTCCTTGTCGAAAGCACCGAGCAACGTTTCATACTCACCGCCCAATCCCTGATAGGCATTGCGTACCATTTCTGCCGTTACATACGCTTCACGGTCGGATATACGCTGGTAATGCTTGATGATTTGAGCCTTGATGTTGTCAAGCGCAAGGTTGGTTTCCCTCGCTTCCATACTCTTGCCCTTTGCCTTGTTCCCTTTGGCATCCCAAAGCTCTTTCGGGATAGTCCGCTTGCAGCTGAACTGTGCTACCGTTCCGTTGATTGTAACCCGCCCCATGATGGGGACAATTCCGTTCTTTTCCTTACTGCCGTTCACGTAGAACAGCATCTTGAATGTGCTTCTTGCCATACTCGTTTCTTTTTGGTTGCAAAACTATAAATCAACGAGTTACCTATTGATAAGCAAAGCTGCGCAGAACGCCGCAAAATGAAACAGGGACTGTTAAATCTGCACTTTCATCGGGTAATGATTAGGAAACCGTTCTTTTGCTTTAATCTGCTTTAAGACGGTTTTCAACTGTCTGCCCAACTTCTGCGTTTTTCTTCTAACTCCCTAATTATCAAATCCTGTTGCGTTAATCTGCTGCAATTCGGCGGATATTCCAGAGATTTTCCGTAAGTTTGTCCCTCAACATAAAAACTTACATTATGAAACGATTTTTTCTTGCATATATCTGCCTGTTACTTTGTGTTTCAGGTAATTTACCGGCTCAAAGCTTGGAAAAAAATATTGAACAACGCTTGACGGACTATTTCATTAATTACCAGACGAGTTATGCAAATATCGGTACATGCAAACTCGACCACTTTACAGTCGATCATGAGCACAAGACTTTGCAAGTATATGCCAATGATAATTTTGGTTACCAGCCTTTTACAGAAGAAAACACACAGGCTATTTACCGCTCTCTGAAACAGTTATTGCCTGGACCCGTAAATTACTATCGGATAACTCTGTATGCTGACGGTCAGCCTATAGAAAATCTGATACCTAACTTTCTGCGCAAGAAGGGAAAGGACAAGGAACGTCTGTATGGAAAAATAGAATATAAAGGTGATGCATGGACGCAGAATATCTCGAAACCGTTCAAAATCAGTCAGGGATTACAGGACCGGCATATTGCCGTATGGCAAAGTCACGGAAAATTTTATAAGAACGACCGTAACGAATGGCGCTGGCAGCGTCCACGCTTGTTCGGTACTACCGAAGATTTGTATACTCAGTCTATCGTAGTACCTTATCTTATTCCGATGCTCGAAAACGCCGGAGCAGTTGTTTTTACACCACGTGAGCGCGACTGGCAAAAGAATGAGGTGATAGTGGACAATAATACATGTACTCCCGGCAGCCGGTACTTCGAAAAGAATTACAAAAAAAATGTATGGAAGACCACCTCGCAACCGGGGTTTGCTCAGAAATATCTCCGATATCCCGACAACTATAATCCGTTCCGCGACGGCACGGCACGCTTTATCTCTACCCTCTCAAAACCAGAAAAAGCTTTTGCTGAATGGATTCCCAATATTCCTGAAACAGGAAAATATACTGTATATGTAAGTTATCAAACTTTGCCTCAGAGTGTTTCGGATGCCAAATATCTGGTATTCCATAAAGGAGGCGTCACCGAATTTAAAGTCAACCAGCAAATGGGTGGCGGAACGTGGGTGTATCTGGGTACATTCGAATTCGACAAAGGGGTGAACGATTACGGTATGGTAGTACTGAGCAACGAGAGTTCACAAAAAGGTGTAGTTTGCGCCGATGCTGTCCGCTTTGGAGGTGGTATGGGAAATATCATTCGCGGCGGAAACGTCAGCGGAGTGCCACGTTATCTGGAAGGAGCGCGTTACTGGGGGCAATGGGCAGGAATGCCATACGAGGTATACAGCAAGAGTCAGGGGGAAAACGATTATAATGATGATATCAATGCACGTTCACTGATGACCAACTACCTAAGTGGAGGTTCGGTGTTCAATTCCACGGAAAAAGGTCTGAAAGTTCCTTTCGAACTGACTTTTGCCATGCATAGTGATGCCGGATTCAAAACTGACGATGCGCTAGTTGGCTCACTGGGTATCTATACAACCAATTTCAACGACGGAAAGGTAAACAGCGGGATTTCACGTTATGCATCACGCGACTTGACAGACATGGTACTGACCGGATTGCAAAAAGATATCAGTTCACGCTTTGGCATACAGTGGGCACGACGCAGCATGTGGAACCGGAACTATAGCGAAACTCGCCTGCCGGCTGTACCTTCGATGATACTCGAAACACTTTCGCATCAGAATTTCACCGATTTGAAACTGGGCTATGAACCGGAATTTAAATTTACGGTAGCACGTTCTGTTTACAAATCGATATTGAAATACCTCGCAGAAATGCATCATAGCAACTATACAGTTCAGTCGTTGCCAGTCAGCCATTTTGCAGTGACTGAAGGAAAGAAGAAAAATACATTCGAACTGCGCTGGATTCCAACAGAAGACCCGTTGGAACCAACATCAAAAGCTCAAGGATATGTGGTTTATACGCGTATCGGATATGGTGGATTCGACAACGGAACATACGTAAAAGGGACCAGTTTTACTGTAAAAGCAGAACCTGGGCTGGTTTATAGTTTCAAGGTTACCGCTGTAAATAAGGGAGGTGAAAGTTTCCCTTCAGAAATTTTGTCGGCTTACAAGGCAAAGAGAAGTAAAGGTACAGTACTCATTGTAAATGCATTTCACCGTACAAGTGGACCGGAATCAATGAATAACCTTATGATGCAAGGTTTTGATATTCAGTCCGACCCGGGATTGCCATACATCAGCACGACAGCATTTTGCGGCTACCAGCAGAATTTTAACCGCACAAAAGCCGGTATTGAAACTGAAGATGGTTTAGGTTATAGCGGCAATGAACTGGAAGGAATGCAGATTGCCGGAAATACATTCGATTATCCGTTTGTGCACGGTAAGGCTATCCAGACAGCCGGACGCTATTCGTTTGTGTCATGCAGCAGCGAAACTGTTGAGAGTGGTTCTACTGATTTAAGTCCGTATTACATGGTAGATATTATTTATGGAGCAGAAAACAGCACTTTGAGCAGCCGTATGCAACAGGCTCTTACCAATTATTGTCGAGATGGAGGAAAATTGTTTATCAGCGGTTCTTATATCGGTAATAAGCTGGGCGATACAAACTTCACCGCCAATGTTTTGAAATACACATACGGAGGAAGCATGAAACATGTACGCTCGGGAGAGATTTTCGGAACGAATATCAGGTTTCAGATTCCACGTGGTGCCAATGAGCAGACGTATGCTGTTCCTGCCCCCGACTGTATTCTTCCAGCTGAACAAGCTTTCCCTGTATTTTGTTATACAGAAGGAAAACAGTGTGCCGGAGTGGCTTATAAAGGAGCGTACCGTACTTTTGTTTTGGGCTTCCCTTTCGAAAGTATCGTGAATGCTGACCAGCGGACACATGTCATGAAAGCCATGCTGCACTTTTTTGAGGAGAAATAATGCTCTCTATTCATTTAATTTTTTATCTTTGCTCATGTAAACGTTAAAAATAATCAAGACTATGTACACAATACAAACAAACGTATCTGGCACACGCAGCATGGAGATATCGGAAGAACATCTGAAAACAATTCAAAAATATGCCTTGTTCCAACAACTGATAGACAGCAACGGTATTGTTGATGAATCGGTTCTTGACAAGCTGAAACTGAATGTCCGTTCGCTTATCGCATCCATGACAGAGAATTGTAAAGATTTATTAGATCTTTGCATTGATGTTATTTACCACAATAATATGAAAGCATTCGGGCTTCATCAGTTGATTCTGCTTTACATTAAGTGGGAAAACGAACAACAGACAACAGAAGAAGAAACAGAAGAAGAAGAATAATAAGAAAGAGCCTGTTTTAAATTTCATACCGGTTTATTTTTTTAGTTTTCCATAAAAGAAAGCTGTAAAAATGCCGGAAAAACACATATCCGAAATTTTAAAACAGGCTCTTTCCTTGTTTTCTGACAAGGAATTTAAGAAAAGGGCAATGCCTGTGACTAACTAAAAATATTGAAATTTGAAAGAGTATAAACTAACCGACTGGTTGCCTACAACCAAAAAAGAAGTAGAATTGAGAGGATGGGATGAACTGGATGTTATCCTGTTCAGTGGAGATGCATATGTAGATCATCCTTCGTTTGGTGCTGCCGTCATCGGTCGTATGCTGGAAGCACAAGGACTAAAAGTGGCCATTATTCCCCAGCCTAACTGGCGTGACGATTTGCGCGATTTCAAAAAACTGGGACGACCACGATTGTTTTTCGGTGTTTCTGCCGGATGTATGGATAGTATGGTCAACAAATATACGGCCAACAAACGTCTGCGCAGTGAAGACGCATATACTCCCGACGGACGACATGACATGCGTCCGGAATATCCAAGCATTGTTTATACTCAGATATTGAAAAAACTCTATCCGGACGTACCAGTCATCCTGGGGGGAATTGAGGCTTCCCTGCGCCGGTTGACTCATTATGATTATTGGGAAGACAAAGTCCGTCCTTCTATCCTGACTGAATCAGGAGCCGACTTGTTGATATACGGAATGGGAGAAAAGCCCATTACAGATTTATGCAAACGGCTGAAAACAGACGGTGTTATCCCCTACGACTTACCTCAAACGGCTTATTTGTGCCGGAAAGCTAAGTTTGCTTCCAGCGACAACGATTTGCGCTTGTTTTCACACGAGGAGTGCTTGAAGGATAAAAAGAAACAGGCACAAAACTTCCGCCATATTGAGGAGGAATCGAATAAATATGAAGCTGCACGCATCTATCAGGAAGTTGGAAACGATGTGGTAGTGGTGAATCCTCCATACCCTCCAATGACACAGGGAGAACTTGATATGTCGTTCGACTTGCCTTATACCCGCTTGCCTCATCCTAAGTATAAAGGGAAGCGGATTCCTGCCTTCGACATGATAAAATTCTCGGTCAATATTCATCGGGGATGCTTCGGAGGATGTGCTTTCTGTACGATTTCTGCGCATCAGGGAAAATTTATCGTGAGCCGGAGCAAGGAAAGTATTTTAAAGGAAGTAAAGGCTATTACGGAAATGCCTGATTTTAAAGGTTACTTAAGTGATCTGGGAGGACCTTCGGCAAACATGTATGGCATGCACGGACGTGACGAGCGTATGTGCCGCCGGTGCAAACGCCCGTCGTGTATCCATCCTAAGGTATGTCCGAACCTGAATACCGATCATCGCCCGCTGCTGGATATTTATCATGCTGTCGATGCGCTCCCTAAGATTAAAAAGAGTTTTATCGGAAGCGGTGTCCGATATGATTTGCTGTTGCACGAGAGCAAGGATCCTGAAGTAAACAAGAGTACGGCGGAATACACTCGGGAGCTGATAGCACGTCATGTAAGCGGACGCTTGAAGGTGGCTCCGGAACATACCAGCGACCGTGTGCTTTATATCATGCGTAAACCGCCGTTTGAACAGTTCTATCGCTTCAAACGTATCTTCGACCGAATAAATAAGGAGCTGAACCTGCGTCAGCAAATCATTCCTTATTTCATCAGCAGTCACCCGGGATGTACTGAAGAAGATATGGCTGAACTTGCCGTTATCACCAAACGGCTGGATTTCCACCTGGAGCAGGTACAGGACTTTACTCCTACTCCTATGACTGTAGCCACGGAGGCATGGTATACAGGCTATCATCCTTATACACTGGAACCTGTATTCTCTGCCAAAACTCAGAAAGACAAACTGGCACAGCGTATGTTCTTCTTCTGGTACAAGCCAGAAGAACGACGTGCTATCATCAATGAGCTGAAGAAAATAGGAAGAAGTGACCTGATCGACAAGCTATATGGCCGGTAGTAAATGCAAAATACCCTAAAAAGGGTATTTGCTTCAAAGCCGGCAGGCGGTATCTTTGCAGCAAACAAAATATCGCCCATGAATATAGCTGCACTTATCTCAGGCGGAGTAGACAGTGCCGTAGCCGTACATTTACTCTGCGAGCAAGGATACAAACCTGACTTATTTTACATTAAGATAGGAATGGACACCGACAACGAACTTAGTTGTACGGCAGAAGAGGATATCGAACTGGCTACTGCTACGGCACGCCGTTACGGCCTGCAACTGGAGATTATTGACCTTCAGAAAGAATATTGGGATCAGGTGGTAGCATATACAATAGAAAAGGTTCGAAACGGATTTACTCCCAATCCGGATGTAATGTGCAACAAGCTGATCAAATTCGGTTGTTTTGAGCAAAAGGCTGGATATGCTTACGATAAAATAGCGACAGGACATTACGCGTCAACTTGTGAACTGAATGGAAAAACCTGGCTGGCAACAGCAAAAGATGCGATTAAAGACCAGACTGACTTTCTGGCTCAAATCAATTATCTGCAAGTTTCCAAATTGCTATTTCCGTTAGGCGGCTACATGAAAAAAGAAATACGCCATATTGCAGCTCAGGCAAAACTGCCCAGCGCACAAAGGAAAGATAGTCAGGGAATCTGTTTTCTAGGAAAAATCAATTATAACGACTTTATACGACGCTTCTTAGGAGAACGCCAGGGAAGTATCATAGAACTGGAATCGGGTAAAGAAATAGGCAAACATCGCGGATTCTGGTTTCATACTATCGGCCAACGTAAAGGACTGGGATTGAGTGGAGGTCCGTGGTTTGTTGTAGACAAAGATACAGAAAACAATATATTGTATGTATCGCATGGATATGACACAGAACAGCAATACAGCAATGAATTCAAATTAACAGACTTTCATTTCATTACAGACAATCCATGGCTTACGGAAAAAGAACAGCAAGTCTGCTTTAAAGTCCGCCACACAGACGGCTTTCATCAGGGAAATCTCATATTAAAGAATGGCATATGCCACATCAGAAGCTCTGAAAAAATACAAGGTATCGCTCCCGGTCAGTTTGGGGTTATTTACGACAAAGACGCCCATTTATGTATCGGAAGTGGAGAAATACGAAAATAAAGTCTCTCTACATCTGGATAAATCGGGAACAAGCTGCAGTTTTTCTCCTGCATGGCTTGTCCTGATTTTATTATTTTAACTGTTGGAACTGATCTATCAAAGAAGTTATATTTGCAGTAAACAGGCGAGCGGAAATAGCAAGCAAAATTATACCGAAGAATTTCCGGATAATATAAATACCACCTTTCCCTAAAATGCGTTCTATACGGTCGGTCATCTTCAGTACGATATATACCCACACCATATTCAGCAGTAGCGCGATAATAATGTTAATGGAAGCATATTCGGCTCTTAGTGAAAGCAAGGTCGTAAACGAACCGGCTCCGGCAAGCAGAGGGAAAACCAAAGGGACCAGTGTCGCCTCTTTTATAGGTCCTGTATTCTTAAATATCTCTATATCAAGAATCATTTCCAGCGACATTAGAAAAATTACAAACGCTCCGGCAACGGCAAACGAAGCAATGTCAACCTGAAATAGCTTCAGCATCATATCACCGGCAAAAAAGAACCCTAACAATAATGCCGCAGCAATTAAAGTAGCCTGAACAGCATTTACCGCACGACCTTTTTGCTTTAAATCTAAAATAATAGGCACAGCACCTATTATATCAATTACTGCAAACAATACGATAAAAGCACTGATCAGCTCTTGAAAATTTAAAGTTCCCATATTCTCTTCATTACGATTAATGTTACGCAAAGTTATGCAAAAATAACCATAATGCAAGGGAGCAGGCAAACATTATCAGACGGAAAGAAACGATAAAAAAGGTAAAAGCCGGAAAAACATTCAAAATATTCGCTACTTTTGTACGTTAAAATATAACTTAATAAAGTTAAATGCCGATGCAAAGCACTATGTACGATAAGCTTTTATTGCTACCTCTGTTTCAAGGACTATGCAAGGAAGACTTTACATCCATACTGGAAAAAGTTAGATTGCATTTTCAGAAGTATACAGCCGGAAGCCGCATTGTAAAACAAGGTGATTATTGTAACAATATCATTTTCATTTTACAAGGTGAAATACGCGCTGAGTCTGTAGACCATACTTACCATTATACTATCCACGAAACACTGGAAAGCCCTCAAATCATTGAGCCTTACTCACTGTTTGGCATGTATCCGCAATATACGGCATCGTATTATGCACATACAAATGTAAATGCCATAACCATAGACAAAGCTTATATTCTGTCGGAGCTTAATAAATATGAGATATTTCAGCTCAATTATTTAAATATGTTGAGTAACCGGGCACAAACGGTTTACCGTAAACTGAAAAGTCCACATGCAAGTGACACACTGGATAAAATAGTGAATTTCATGCAACTCCGGTGCATTACTCCTACTGGGGAGAAAAAACTCCAGATACGCATGGAAGACCTTGCAGAACAGATTGACGATACAAGAATTAATGTATCGAAAGTGCTGAACGAACTAAAAGACGGAGGAGTTATCCGGTTGAGCCGAAGAATTATCGATATACCCGACATGGAAACATTGAGTAATTACAAAGAGAATAAAAAAACTTTATTTATGGAAAACCCGTTTTTACAACCATATACAACGCCGCACGGAACCGTTCCTTTTGACAAGATAGAGCTTGTACATTACGAGCCTGCTATCCGGGAAGGAATCAGCCAGGAAGATAAAGAGATAAATGATATTATATCGAATCCGGAAAAACCGACATTCAAAAATACAATACTGGCACTGGAACAGTCGGGCAAGTTACTGGATCAGGTAACTACAGTGATGTTTAATCTGATGAGTGCTGAAACCTGCAATGAACTGGATGAAATTGCAGAGAAAATGATGCCTTTACTTTCGGAGCACAGCAACAATATCAGCTTAAATGAAAAACTCTTTGAACGCGTAAAGCAGGTTTACGAAGACAGAAAGAGCCTGAAGCTTACTCCGGAAGAATTGCGACTGCTTGAAAAGACATACGACGGTTTTGTACGAAACGGAGCTAACCTGTCAGAAGAAGATAAAGTAACATTCAGAAAAATAAGTACAGAGTTAAGTTCACTGACTCTGCGTTTCTCACAAAACCATTTGAAAGAAACAAATAGCTACGAGTTGCTTTTAGATTCTGAAGAGCAGTTGAAAGGACTCCCTGAAAGTATTATAGAAGCTGCGGCTCATACAGCAAAAGAAAAAGGGAAAAATGGCTGGATAATTACCCTGCAAGCACCCAGCTATGTTCCTTTCATGAAATATAGTGAGAACCGCGAATTGCGCCGTAAACTGTATATGGCTTACAATACCCAATGTATACACGACAATGAGCAAAACAATGAGGATGTTGTAAAACAATTGGTAAATCTGCGCATGCAGCTAGCACAGCTTCTCGGATTTAAGAATTATGCAGACTACGCACTTCGCAAACGTATGGCAGAAAACAGTGAGCGAGTATATCAGTTACTCGATCAGCTGCTGGAAGCATATACATCAACCGCCCGAGAAGAAGTGAAAGAAATTGAAGCGCTTGCACAACGTACAGAAGGAAAAGACTTCCAGCTGATGCCGTGGGATTTTTCATATTATGCAGAAAAACTGAAAAATGAGAAATTCAATCTCGACGAGGAAGCACTTCGCCCCTACTTTGAGTTAAGCAGGGTCAAGGAAGGTGTATTCGGACTGGCAACCCGCCTATATGGTGTTTCATTCAAAGAGAATAAAGACATCCCGGTATATCATCCGGACGTACAGGCTTATGAAGTATATGATAAAGACGGCAGTTATCTGGCTGTTCTGTATACTGATTTCCATCCGCGTGCGGGAAAGCGCTCTGGAGCATGGATGACAAGCTACAAAGAGCAATGGATAGAAGCAAACGGCACCAACAGCCGTCCTCATGTTTCTGTAACCATGAACTTTACCAAACCGACAGCCAATAAGCCTGCATTGCTCACTTTTTCGGAAGTAAATACATTCCTTCACGAATTCGGACATGCGCTGCATGGTATATTTGCCAACACTCGCTTTAAAAGCATGAGCGGGACAAATGTCTACTGGGACTTCGTAGAACTGCCTTCGCAAATAATGGAAAACTTTGCCATTGAAAAAGATTTTCTTAATACATTTGCACGTCATTATCAGACAAACGAATCTATTCCGGAAGAATTGTTGCAACGGATCATAGATGCTTCAAACTTTAATGTTGCCTACGCTTGTTTGCGACAAATCAGTTTCGGATTACTGGATATGGCTTGGTATACCCGGGATAAGGCGTTCGACGGTGATGTTCGTGAATATGAACGTGAAGCATGGAAACGCACGCAATTATTACCTCCGGTAAAGGAAACATGCATGACCGTACAATTCGGACATATCATGTCGGGAGGATATTCTGCCGGATATTATAGCTATAAATGGGCTGAAGTGCTTGATGCCGATGCTTTCTCTGTTTTCAAGGAGAAAGGAATATTCAATCAGGATGTTGCCCAATCGTTCCGGGACAATATTTTATCAAAAGGAGGAACTGAACACCCGATGACTCTTTACAAACGATTCCGAGGACAAGAACCGACCATTCACGCATTACTAAAACGAAATGGAATAAAATGAAGCTAGATATAAGAAAATATATACGCTGTCTGCTATTTGTACTGCCTTTCTTGTTGAGCAGTTGCAATCAGGAAGATGACATAAATGAAATTTTTGTCAGTGGCCAGTGGCAACTGGTAAATTATTATACAGGCATAGACTGGAATAATTATAATGCCAATGCCAAACCTACATATACCAAGCCTGAAGATTTGAAAGTAATAAACGCTTTCAGCATTATGTTCAACGATGACGGAACGGTTCAGGGCAATATCGAGAATGGTACGTATAGCGGTAAATGGCAGGCCAATGCCAAAGACCGTTCTATCAGAATTACTCAGATAGAATGTACGGTAAGTCTTTCTGGAAAGAACAAAGAATTTATAGATAAACTGAAAAACGTTCAATTTTATCAAGGCGACAATATCATGTTGCGCCTTGCACCCAATGAACGTACCACATGTATGCAATTCAGACATTAATATATTATGGAAAATACGGAAAACAAACAAGAGATTCTTGACAAGCGCTATATGCAAATGGCTACTATCTGGTCGGAAAACTCATACTGTAACCGGCGAAAAGTAGGTGCCTTGATAGTAAAGAACAAAATGATTATTTCTGACGGATACAATGGTACTCCGGCGGGATTTGAAAACGTGTGTGAAGATGAACATGGCATCACTAAGCCTTATGTACTGCATGCAGAAGCCAATGCTATCACAAAAATAGCAAGATCGAACAACAGCAGTGAGGGAGCAACCCTTTATGTCACAGCATCTCCTTGCATAGAATGTGCCAAGCTTATTATCCAAGCTGGAATAAAGCGTGTGGTTTTTGCTGAAAAATATCGGCTGGAAGATGGATTGGAACTCCTAAAACGTGCAAATATAGAACTAGTTTATTTAACTCCTAACGAATAAAAGATATGAGTAGTAACAAGAATCGACTAATGCCTTTCCTACTGGCTATCTGTCTTGTAGCTGGTATCCTGATAGGAACGTTTTATACGAATCACTTTTCTGGCAACAAGCTGGGAATCATCAATACATCTTCTAATAAACTGAATGCCCTGCTGCATATAATCGATGAACAATATGTAGATACTGTAAGTATGTTCAATCTGGTAGAAGAAGCCATGCCGCAAATCCTTGCCGAGCTGGACCCGCATTCATCATATATTCCGGCAAAAGACCTGGAAGCTGTTAATTCGGATCTGAAAGGAAGTTTCAGTGGCATCGGAGTTCAGTTTACGATACAAGATGATACGATTCATATTAACAGTGTAATTCAAGGTGGTCCGTCTGAAAAAGTCGGCCTTCTTGCCGGCGACCGTATCGTAGAGGTAGACGATTCTAGCTTCGTAGGAAAAATAGTGACCAATTCGGAAGCCATGCGCCGTCTAAAAGGCGAAAAAGGAAGTAAAGTCAAATTAGGTATATACCGACCGGGAGAAAAAGAAATTCTTCATTTCACCGTGGTACGTGGAGATATACCTGTGAAAAGTATTGATGCAGCTTACATGATTAATGACAAATTCGGATACGTCAAAGTCAACAAATTCGGTGAGACAACCTATCCGGAGCTGCTGGTTGCATTAGCACAATTGTCTCAGGCAAACTGCAAAGGTATGATTATAGACCTTCGTGGAAACACTGGAGGATATATGGCAGCTGCCATTCAGATGGTAAATGAATTCTTGCCGAACAATAAACTTATTGTATATACGGAAGGAAGAAAGTCGCCACGTGAAAATTATACTTCAAACGGAACAGGAAGCAGCCAGACTATGCCACTTATTGTCTTAATGGACGAAGGATCTGCATCGGCCAGCGAGATTTTTGCCGGAGCAATTCAAGATAATGACCGAGGAACCATTATCGGCCGCCGTTCTTTTGGAAAAGGTCTTGTACAGCAGCCTATCGAATTCAGCGACGGTTCTGCTATCCGATTGACTATCGCACGTTATTATACACCTTCTGGACGTTGTATTCAGAAGCCTTATGAAAAAGGAAATGATGCAGAATACGAAATGGACATTATCACCCGTTACGAACATGGAGAATTTTTCTCAGCCGACAGTATCAAGCAGAATATAAAAGAAATTTATCATACAAGCTTAGGACGTACGGTATATGGAGGTGGTGGTATCATGCCGGATATTTTTGTTCCGCAAGATACAACAGGTATGACTTCATATTACAGAATGGCTGCTACACGTGGTTTGATTATCCGTTATACGCTCGACTATACAGATAAAAACCGTAACAAGCTTAAAGAGTATGATACTCCACAAAAGATGGAAGCTTATTTAAAAACTCAAAATCTGTTAGAGAAGTTCGCTGAATATGCAGAGAAGAAAGGACTAAAACGCCGGAATATCCTGATGTATAAATCGAAACAGCTGTTCGAAGAAAGCTTATATGGAAACATCATTTACAACATGTTAGGCATAGAGGCATACATTACTTATTCAAACTTGACAGATAAGACTGTACAAAAGGCTCTTGAAGTACTGGAAAAAGGAGAATCATTCCCTCAAGCTCCAGAAAAAACTTCAGAAAAATGAACGAAGCGTCTTAATTCAACGAATATTCAAAGAATAAGAGAGTATGTCAAAACTCAAGTTCCATAAAAAGGAATTTAAAGTCTGAAACTTGACTACTTTATTTACAATAAAAGAGCCTTATCATTATCCAGGAACTGGGATTTGATAAGGCTCTAAATATTTAGATTCTATAATAGATAATTATTACGGTTACTTTTAGTTGATCTTAATCCTCTCACTCAATATGTTAAAAGAAGAAAAACGTTTACTACGTCGCTGCATCGCAGACAAAAAAAAGATGTATACTAATCATGAATTGGCTACATACTCTACGTTGTTGCTAAGCAAATTGGAAAGGCATCCACTTTTTGCTGAAGCCCGAACAGTATTAATGTATTACTCATTGCCTGATGAGGTACAAACGCACGATTTCATCGAAAAATGGAGTCATAGTAAAAACATTATCTTGCCTGTTGTAAAAGGTGACGAACTCGAACTACGATATTATACAGGAAAACAGGATCTTCAAAAAGGCAGTTACAATATAGAAGAACCTCAAGGTGAACTTTTAAGCAACTATGACAAAATAGACCTTGCCATTATCCCTGGTGTAGCATTCGACTCACAGGGTAATCGTCTGGGAAGAGGAAAGGGATATTACGACCGATTGCTTAAGCAACTTAATGCATATAAAATAGGTATCTGTTTTCACTTTCAGATTTGTACGCATATCCCTACCGAAATATTCGACAAGCCTATGGATGAAGTGTGGAGTGAAGAGGAATCTTTCATAGTAAACAAATAAAAGAGTATGCAAAATCCCACCGAATATCATTAACGGAAAATGATATTTACAATAACCTGTGCTCCTACTTGTGAATTCAGGTTACGAATCAACAATTGACGACTCATCATCAGCTCCTGACGAAGAACGGATGAAGACAAATGTACGAAAAGTACTTGATTCTTAATGTATATATTAGTCGTATAACGAGCAATAGCTTCCCCCACGACATCCTTCCAGGCATCAACCAGCCGATATTCATTCAAAGGAGTTTCAAGTCCCTCCTGTCTGAGAAGACGCCGCAACACCTCTCCTACCTGTTCTGTATTATTCCGCTTCATATTTCCTCCTCTTCATTGCAACGTTCAGATACAACTCCACCATCAACTTCAAAGAGTTTATAATCTCCTTCTATCTTACGTAAGATTTTATCCAAATGATCTCTGTTCGTATCGGTCACAAATATTTGTCCGAAACTGTCTCCAGCAACCAATTTTACAATTTGCTCAACGCGAGAAGCATCCAACTTATCAAAAATATCATCTAACAATACGATGGGAGTGGTACGACTTCCGGTACGCTTCAGAAACTCAAACTGAGCTAACTTCAACGCTATCAGATACGTTTTATTCTGCCCCTGAGAGCCTTCCCGCTTAATGGGGAAATCTCCCAGCTGCATTATCAAATCATCCTTATGGATACCACGGGTAGAATATCCTAAAATACGATCACGCTGACGAACCTCCTTCAGCTGTTCAAGAAGATTTCCTTTGGCAACATGCGACTCATAGGACAAGCTTACCTGCTCTCTGTCCTGGGAAATATAAGAATAATACGACTGGAAAACGGGAATAAATTCATCAATAAAGGCTTTACGCTTGGCATATACCGTTTCGCCGGAAGCAGCCATCATCTCCTCCCACACCAACATCAGCTCTTCTTCCGGTTCAACATCTGCTTTAAGCAATGAATTTCTCTGAAGAAGGGCTTTGTTATAACGGATCAGAGCCTCTAAGTATTCACGGTCGAACTGCGAAATGACGACATCAATAAATCTGCGCCGCTCTTCACTTCCACCTGCAATCAACCACGAATCGGCCGGTGAAACCATGACAAGAGGAATCAGCCCTATATGGTCTGACAAGCGTGAATACTCTTTTTTATTACGTTTGAATTGCTTTTTCTGACGGCGTTTCAGCCCACAATATACTTCTTCGGGCTCTCCCTCGTCCGTTTCATAAAACCCCTGCACAACAAAAAAGTCACGATCATGCAAAATATTTTGTGAATCAATGGCATTGGTAGCACTTTTACAAAACGAAAGATAATAAACTGCATCCAGCAAATTGGTTTTTCCCATCCCATTTTTGCCTATTATACAATTCATTTTACGTGAAAAAGCAACTTCTACTTGCTCCAGATTTTTATAGTTTAATATAGAGATGCGTTTAAGCCACATAGTTCAAAACCTAAATTCAGACTACAAAATTAGCAATAAAAGCACGATTGATAAAAAAACATGCCCGCAAATTTCATTTATAAACATAAATAAACTACTTTTGCTGACCGAAATATAAATTGCTAAATAATAGAAGAGAAATAATAAAAAACAATTAAATAAAATGGCAGAACAAAAACACACTCATGACCCATTGAATGTAGATGAAGCACTGAGTACTTCTGAAGCATTCCTTTTAAAGTACAAAAACCTGTTAGTAGGTATTGTAGTAGCTATTGTTGTTATCGTATGTGGCACATTGGCTTACAAACATTTTATCGGTGAACCTAAAGAGTTGAAAGCTTCTGAGGCACTTTTCAAAGGTGAACAGTATTTTGGCAACGACAATTATGAAACTGCACTGAAGGGTGACAGCTTGGGTTACGCAGGTTTTCTGAAAATAGCAGATGAATTCAGCGGTACTGAAGCAGGAAACTTGGCAAATGCTTATGCTGGTATTTGCTATGCACAACTCGGAAAGTATGAAGAAGCTGCAAAATATCTGGATAAATTCAGTGCAGACGATTATATGGTTGCTCCTGCCATTATTGGTACAATGGGTAACTGTTATGCTCAGATGGGACAGCTTGACAAAGCAGCTGCAACATTGCTGAAAGCTGCAGACAAAGCAAACAGCACTACTTTAAGCCCAATCTACTTGCTTCAGGCTGGTCAGATACTTGAAAAGCAAGGTAAAAATGCAGAAGCTGTTGAAGCTTACAAGCAAATTAAAACAAAATATGCAAACTCATTCCAGGCAATGGACATTGATAAATACATTGACCGTGCTTCAATCAAATAATTAATTAGCATATTTATTACATATATAATAAGGTATTGTCATTCGGAGCAAAGCGAAGAATCTCGGATACATCAACGTGGATGCTCATGAGATTCAAACTTTACTCCGAATGATTTTTTTATTTCATATTCATCTAATCATTTATACATAATTATTATGGCAACAGCATATCACAACTTATCAGATTACGATTTCACCTCTGTACCCGACGCTTCTCAAATGCGTTTTGGAATTGTTGTCTCAGAATGGAACAGCAATATAACTGGCGCATTGTTGGAAGGTGCGGTAAAAACATTGAAAAAGCATGGTGCAAAAGACGAAAACATACTTGTACAAACAGTTCCGGGAAGTTTCGAACTAACTTTCGGCTCAGCACAAATGATAAAAAGTGGAAAAGTTGACGCAGTAATAGCTTTAGGATGCGTAGTTCGTGGAGATACTCCACATTTTGACTATGTTTGCGCCGGAGCAACTCAAGGAATCACACAACTGAATGCAACTACCGATATACCAGTGATTTACGGCCTAATCACGACCAATAACATGGAACAGGCAGAAGAACGAGCAGGAGGAAAATTAGGCAATAAAGGCGATGAATGTGCAATTACTGCAATAAAAATGATAGATTTTGTTTGCAAATTAAAAAAATAGTTGTACCTTTGCATCGCAATTGAGAAAAGCACTAATCAATCAGTTGCGAAAGGGCAAATACCAGAGTGGCCAAATGGGGCAGACTGTAAATCTGCTGGCTTACGCC
>OLFW01000558.1_pt1 | contig 30586 bp, 34 predicted proteins | sample 1605351 | NCBI WGS metagenome assembly OLFW01 (sample SAMEA3888918, study PRJEB22519) | human gut metagenome | biome: human gut; feature: human-associated habitat; material: faeces | place: Denmark | collected 2010 | reverse complement strand
TAATAGTGAGGAAGCGGACAGACAAAAAGAACAAACATAGACAATCGAAAAAGAAATAAAACCAAAAACGCGTAAGGGATAGGAGTATAAAGCTCACAGGAACGAGGACTTGAAGCGGATAGCCCGACAGATTACTGTAACGCTAAAGAAATGAAAAAACGACACATTGGCTCCTGCAAAATCTGAAAAAAAGAGGCATGCAAGAATCAACCAAGCACACCTCTAATATTTGAATATGTAACAGATTCAAATATCAATTACATTAGGAACATTCATTTGTTTCATCGCCGAAGAGTTTTAACTGGCGTTTGTTCTCCTCTTCTTCGGCAGCTCTTTTGCGGCGTTCACAAATAAGTCTTTCTTCATATTCGAGAACACTTTTCATCTTACAAATAGTCGCCAAACGTTCTTCCTCAGAAGTGAAATAAGATAAAGAATTTGGCTCGGCATTACAATAATGAGAAAACATATCAATAAAGCAACGGATATTTTCCTTCAAAAGAAATGGGATTCTTATAGTTACAGTATCAAAGCCACCCATCTTCGATTTCGGACCTGCTCCAGGCCTTTTACCACCACGTTTATCCTTTATAATCTTTTCAATGTCATACGCCGTAATATGGGTAACAGGCAAATACATTTTTTCCCCCTTTTTTGTTAATGCATAATACATATCATACCAACAGTCCATCCAAACTTTCTCTATCTGCCCCATAAAGTAAAGACGAAGAAAATCTTTATTTAATACATTATCAGGCAATTTCCATATTATGGTATCACTATCTTTAGCGACATAAACATCTATATCTATGCCAAACCGTTTAACTAATTCATAAGTTCTTTCCATAGACTTCTGTTATATAAAATCAGAACAAAGATAAGAATTTATTTTGAATATGCAACATATTCAAAATAAAGTTGTCATAGCGAATGTAGTTTACTTACTTTACAGTTATAATGTCACTAATATTTGTAGTATATTGCTTACTGATATGCTCGCATTTAAGACTCCACGACTTGTTTGAAGTACCCTGGACAGCTACTTTAATGGTGTTGTGACCGTTCTTGCGGTTGATGGCATCTATGGCAGCGGCCAGAAGTGGCTGCTTTTCACGGTCGACTGTATCAAAAAGGTTAGTCTGGATAGCTGAGTCAGGAACTATGTTCCAGCCGATAATACCGGCTTTCTTGTACTGATAACCGCCCTCCTTGCGGCACACCATGTTGAGTTTACACACTTCGGTAGAAAAGTCTGTAAAAGCTTCTTTTAACTATATAGAACTGACAAAGCCGAGTCAGGAAAAGAAGCCGGGGGTTTGGAATGGGTATGTGATCTTATATCTGAGAGAATGGTTTTTGTGCCGTTATGAGGTAACGAGTAAAGATGAACTCCTTCAGGAAATATATCTTGAAGAAGAAAAGAGACCTCCTGAATAGTTAAATATCAGATTAATAGAATATCGTATTTGTATTTTCTTTATATTTATAAAGTATTTACTTAAAAAAAGGAGGTCTTATGAGAATTTCTGTTTTTTTGCTATGCTTGTTTGGATTTGGTATGGTTTCATGTTCTAATGATTTCCCAATTGAATCTAAGTTATCTGTAAAAGAAAGTGTAATAACTTCTGATTTAGAAGTTAATAGAATGGTTAGTAATATTCAAAACTCTTTTTCTCAAGGCTCAACAAGAGGGGTGGAAAGTGGAGAATTGATATATCCGGAAAATTTTGGTGGAATGTATATTAATGATAAAGGAGAATTGGTTGTTCTTGTTTCCGAGGAAGTAACTGAAACCGTGAAAGCTTCTTATGCGTTAAGAGCTGGTAGTGATAAATTTAACATTGAATCATGTGAATATTCATATAATGAATTGAATAAAGTAAAGTCTGAATTGGATAAGTTTTTCTTAGATGAGAATAATTGGAAGTTGATGGATGAATTGGAATGGTATTCATTATGGATAAGTGATTCTGAGAATAGAGTCATAGTTTCAATGGATTGTAAACAGGATAAAATAGAAAAGTTTAAGTCTTTGGTTTCTAACTCATCTCTTATAAAGTTTGAGCAATCTAAAGGAAAACCAATAGGTTATTCTACAAAGGTTATACGTCCAGCAGGAATGGTTACAAGTATTTATGGGAGTGGTTCTGTTGGTTATATAGCAAAAAAAGCTTCCGGAGAAGTTGGAATTGTAACAGCAGGACATGTTGTACCGAGTCAAGGTATTATGTTAATTTATGATGGAGAATATTTAGATCCAGCTACAAACATACAAATATCAGGAAAATTAGATGCAGCGTTTGTACCTTATAATGAAAGTTTGTTTAGTTTTTCTAATACAACTGCTTATGGGTATGCGAATTTATCCAGTACAATAGGTGGTTTTGTTGAAGGTACAAAAATTAAGTGTGAGGGTTCTACTTCAAAAACTGTTAAAGGTGGTACAGTGAAGAATCCAAGTACAACAGTTAGAGCTATAATACCTGTTGGTGATGAAAAAAAGGAAGTTGCTTTTAGTGATTTTATACAAACAACAGTAGAAGTTCCTAAAGGAGATAGTGGTGGTATTTGTTATTTAACTTCAGGTAATAATCCTATTGGCATTATATCTTGTGGTGATAATTTTACATATATGTGTAAGATTAGTAATATTAATCAGGCATTTGGATTGTCTATGAAGTAGTAAAAGTTAGATAGGGGCATGTTTATGCCCCTTATTTTTTATAAATGCATACCTCTACCAATATCAAGCCCAATACCTTTTGCAGTTTATTCCTTAGTTTCCGAAAGAAGGTTTTGAAGTGTGTATCGCTCATCCTATGATATAAGCATATACCAAACTACAGTTCTGTATTTACTTTTATTTTCCCTATCGTTTTCTGTTCGTCACGTACCCGGCACAGTTCCCGGTGTGCCTTTTCCTTATACTCCTGAAGAACTTTGATTTCGTTACGAAACATAAATCATATAAGGCTATCAAAGCTTAATTCTAACTATACAAATGTAAATATTATAATTGACTTATCGGTATATAAGCAACACTTTTCCTTCTCACTTCACGAGAATAACATCATCGAGATTGGTGGTGTACTGCTTGCTGATGTGTTCGCATTTGAGATGCCACGACTTGTCTGTGGTGCCCTGTACGGCTACTTTAATGGTATTGTACCCGTTCTTGCGGTTGATGGCATCTATGGCAGCGGCAAGCCGTGACTGCTTTTCACGGTCGATTGTATCAAAAAGATTAGTCTGGATGGCAGAGTCGGGAACTATGTTCCAAACAATGACTCCGGCTTTCTTATAGTGGTACCCACCCTCTTTGCGAAAATCCAAGCGAAGTGCCCGGACTGCAGTACTGACAAGCTCCTGGAGGTCGTTGGTCGGTACCTGCAAGTGGATGGTGCGGTTGATGCAGTGCTGCGGAAGATCCAAACGAAAACGGCTAGTATAGGCAAAGACTGTGATTTCCGTGCAACAGCTATGCTGCATACGGAGTTTGCGTACACATTCGGATGTGAAGTTGGCGACTGCTTCCTCTAAACTGGCGAGGTTCGACAGTCCGTCGTCAGGGAAACTGCGGCTGGTACAGATACTCTTCTTCTGCTGCAGTTCCTCGACATCTATACAACTTTCACCCTGAAGCTCCTTCCAGGTTCGTACACCGGTAATGGTAAGTAATCTCCGCACAAAGTTTTCACTTTTCTGCGTAAAATCCCAAGCCGTATTTATTCCGTAATAGCGCAGCTTATCCAAGCTCCGATGGCCGATACCCCAGACATCACCAATTTCGAATCCCTGCAGCGCCTTGATGCGCTTTTCCTCAGAATCAATCATACATACACCCTGATACCCCTTATACTTCTTACCGTAGCGGCTTGCCACCTTTGCCAGAGTCTTGGTCGGAGCAATACCCATTGTAACCGGGATGCCTGTACCCTTGCCAATAGTATTAACAATCTTGTGTCCGTAAGAAACCAGCTCCTCCCCTTCTCCGAAGCCGGATAGATTCAGGAACGCTTCATCGATTGAATATTGAGTCAGTTCGGGCGTGAACTCGGACAGCAGCATCATTACCCGGCGGCTCATGTCACCATATAGGTTGTAGTTGGAACTGAAGACAGCCACATTGTTAGCCTCCAAGATGTCACGGATCTGATAGAGAGGTGTACCCATCTTGATGCCCATCGCCTTAACCTCATTACTTCGGGCCACGACACAGCCGTCATTGTTCGAGAGGACAATGACAGGTTTGTCACGAAGCTGCGGATTGAACACGCGCTCACACGAACAGTAGAAGTTATTACAATCGACAAGGGCTATCATCTTCCTTTTCTAAGCTGTCTCTTGATATTGTAAGTAAGAACTCCCCATATCAGGAAGTTGTTTTCCTCTGTAATCTTTATGGGTGAATATTCTTTATTGGCCGGGACAAGCCAGATACAATTATCTTTCTCGTCAAAACGCACTGTCTTTAGCGTGAACTCGCCATCGATGAAAGCCACAACGATGTCACCATCCTGGGGTTCCAGGGCCTTGTCTATGACAAGCAGGTCACCGTCATCAATTCCGCAGTCCTTCATGGAATCACCTGAAGCCCGGGCATAGAAAGTGGTTGCCGGATGGCGTATCAGTTCCCGGTTCAGGTCTATGCTATCAGTCATGTAGTCCTGAGCCGGAGATGGGAAACCAGCCTTCACGCCCTGGTCAGCAAACGGTAATGTAAGCTCGCTGCTCAGGTCTGCGGAGTACATTATCAGCTTTATATCGTTCATAAGGATAGACCTTTCTTTTGCATATCTTCGCGAACAAGTTCTGTCTCGTCTGCGGACAGATCGGCCAACGTAACATTAAATGGATTTTCTTTTTGATAAAGTTTAAAATCATCAATAAGGAGTTCAAAGTCATAAAGAAACTCCTTTGTGGCACCATGCTTCTTATATATGTCCACAGCTGCCTCTAATACTTCAACGGCACAGCTGTCATCCCCTTGAAAAACAATGGCTGGTATCTCATTACGGAGACATTCTCTAAGTAGTCTGAGTTGATCTTTCATATTATTACGGATTACGTTACAAAATCAAATAAACAAAATATAGACTATAGTTGTGTAAAGCTATCCTATTCAAACAAACTATATCATTCTTATAACTAGCCACTTACAATCAGATGTGTAAAACTATCCGAGTCAGAAATCGCTCAACTTGCTGATTGAGTTCACAAATTCTTTCGAAGGTTTGAAAGAGGGCACATCATGTGCTGGAACTGATACTGATGTGTTATTGCTTATGTTACGTGCAATTTTAGCTGCTCTATGCTTCAGGATAAAGCTTCCAAACCCCCTCAGATAAACTGGTTCTTGTCTTTCTAATGAGGATTTGACTTCTACCATGAATGCCTCCACTACTTTGAGAGAAGTCGTATAGTCTATGCCGGTATGCAATGAGATATTCTTCACCAATTCTGATTTCGTCATATAACAAATGATTTAAAATGAACGCAAATATAATAATTAGAAAGCTTCTGTTTCCAATATGGACAGGCTAAATGATTCGTCTGAAAATAAATCAGCATACAAGGACAACAAAGGTTTCAAATAGGAACGTAAGGCGGGAACCTCCAAATAAGCTTTCCTGTTTACCATTATGCATGACAATTTACCATACCCGTCCGGAAGACGTTTGTTAAGCAAGGATATGAAGTTAAGGATTTTCTGGGGTGTAGGCCAGTCAATGAACTGGATGGTTACATGAAGGCCATCAGAAAAGACAGATAGTTTATAAGGCAGGTCACGAGAAGCCACAAATGAAGAATAGAATATCAATGCTTCCAAATGATTGTTACCGGTCATAACCTTTATATCACGTCCTTCGGAAGGTATCTTTGACAAGATATGTTCAACCAGCAAGGGAAAAGAGGAAGCGAGCAGATAAGCAGTAGAATCTGGATCACCGGACTTATCCAGCCCAAAAAATAAGATAGGATTCCAACAGATATAGACAGGCCCAGTTTTGTCGGTGCGAATAGAAGCCAGACATTTTCTGTCATCAAACAAGAGTTTCATAAATCCTTTGACAGGATCAAACTGAAAAATGTTCCGATAGGCCTCTGTTCCACTCTTGTCCTGACAAACTGATTTAAGCAAGTAACCATGCAATCCGGAAACATGCTTAAGTTTTACATTGGTTTCCTTTGCGGAGACGTCAAATAAATAGTTGATTAATTGCTGTCTGGTGCATCTCGCAGAAAAAGCAAATTCGTCAACCTCTTCCTGCGCGCCAACATCGGCATGAAGCAATTCCGCAAGCATTTCCAAAGGAAGTTCAGAAAAACCGCACAGTTCCATACAGGAAACCACGTTGTTTTCATTGCAATAAATAACGTACCCTCTGTTGTTGATTCTATAAAGACGAAAGAAATCACCGTATTCGAGTGGACTATATTCTTTCAGAAGCGATTGGTAGTTCATAATCGGATATATTTAAAGTGATAAATCGTTGTTTTTTTGTTTCTTCTTCCGTCTGACAACAGGAAGATCATCCTCTCTATTCTTCTTGTTACCCCCAGTAATATCCACATCTGGGACAAATGGAATGGAGGAATGTGACATATATGCGTTGTCACGCTCGATATTCTCACGCCACTCTCCTACCCTATGAATGGTATTGTCATGCTGTGAGGGCTCATTTGAGAAGCGGTTCTGAATATTCGCATACGTAAACTTACGGGATATGTCAGAAGCTTTAAAATCAAAGGCGGTTTCTACATCCATCAAAAAATAGGAAAGGCCATAGATACCCTTTGCATTGACGTGTTCTTTTACCCCTATTCCGAAATCCGACAATAACCGTTTAAACGATTCGTAGGATCCAGAATTATCCAGGGCGAGATTCAACCTGTTGTATAGGTAATGTTTCTGTTCATCATACGACATGGATCTCGTATCAAAGTACATATTGCCATACCGGAACTTCTTTGGAAGAGATGAATCCTTGATATAAAAGGAATCCTCTGACAGACCATACACATAATAGGATTTGTCCTTCTTACTTGTCAAACGCATATACACTCCTTCCTTCTGCAAATGGTGCCTGAAATCTTGAAAGGAATTGGTTACGGAATAAGCCTTGTCAAGCTTGGCAAGAAGTTCTTCTTTGTATAAAGTCTTCAGGAATCCTCCTTTTTTCAGGATGGAAAGAACTGTATCATAGTCACGTGAGCCAAGAAGAGACATCCATTCCCCATTATCCAGCTTTTCCTTAAGAAATCTATCGCCAAGCAGATCTGTAACACCCGCAGAAGACAAAATACTCATCAACCTTTCCTTAACTGCATAATTTTTTATTGCCCTCTTCAAAGCATTGTCAAAATAATAGCGCTGCCCGGATATTGCGGACAACCTTTCTTTAGTCCGTTCATTTTCGGTAAGGCAAACAAGACCATATTTCTTTTCAAGGTCTCTTGACAACTTTTCAGATCGTTTGTAATCTAAAGAATTCGACACAGACTTACCATCGGAATCTATGCGACTGTGCAAAATATGAACATGGGAATGTTCCTTGTCCAAATTTAGAATGACAGAATAGCAACACTCGCCATACCCCATCTTTTCCATATATTCTTTTGATAACTTAATCCAGTTTTCTTCCGATAACCTTTCACCAGGTGAAAGATTCAGAGTAATCTCCGAATATGGCAATTTTACCCTGTCATTAAGTGAAGAGAAAAGAAACATATAATCAGAAAATGAGGATAAGGAATCACCTGTTGAATTGAATAGTTCCTTCGCTTCACCTGAAGAAATCTTCTCAAGCTGATATTCAATTTTCCTATCTAATGTAGCCATAGATGAAAAAGCAGGTTCTATTTTAGCAATCATTTCATACTACTTTTTTTGCAATATCAGATACCATCTTCAACAAATCCTGTATTTCCTGAAGATATAATTTCACATTATCCTCATGGGGAATCAGATTGATTTATTTGGCAATCTGATTAAGATTATTACCTATTCTCTTTAATTCAATTACGGTTTGAACGTCTGTTTTAGTCACTAATTTACCATTCAAAACGACCTCTCTTACATATTGAGCGACAGTTTTGTTGTTTTCTTTTGCCATTTTGTAGAGTCTATCTTTCTCTTCAAGAGTTAGTCTCAACTCTAACCGGGAGGTTTTTCTTTCATTCATAAAACCATATTTCAATAATGAACAAAGTGAGTTATTTACATCAACTCGGTTGATGCAAGGTGTTTTTGTACGTACAAAAACATACCTTGCGTGTACTAAAGTAATAAACTAATTATAAACCACCAAATAACACCAGATATATATCAAATTAATTAATCCAGATTCATTTTTCCGGTTATACCGACACATACCTTCTAATCGCAACCAATTTCATGAATAACTTCCATAATATATGTAACGATGTTATTAAGATATTGTGTAACATTGTATCCTATGAAATAAATATTCTTTATTACAAATGTTCATATATAATAAATGTGCATATATAACATAGTTATATTTATATCTTACGTACTTATGAACATAAGTAATTTATTTCTTTTGTTATTTCTTTAGTTTACAATTAATATATATAATTCTTTTATTCTTTCTTTCTTATGACATTTCTTTTTATATTAATTTCTTTAGTAAAATAGAATATATGATATTTCATTAGAAATATATTTTGTGATTTCTTGCTTTTGAAATATAGAAATTATATATTTGCGCAATAACTTAATAACATGACTTATGGGAAAGAAATTACCTGGCATAACTATAGCTTTTGAAAATCCGAAAGGTGGGGTAGGGAAGTCTACTCTGACGGCACTCTTTGCAGGATATGTTCATGCGATGGGAGAGAATAACATCAAAATTGGTGTAGTCGATATTGACGATATGCAGAATACGATGGGGCGACTCCGCCAATCTGAGAGTGATGAGACAGAAAATATGAAGGATGAATATGAAGTGATGAACATTTCTTCTTCGGAGTTTATCAATCAGCTGGATTTCCTGAAAGAGAACTTTGACATCATCCTCGTAGATTTCCCTGGAAACCTTAAGCAGAATGGAGTGATTGAAACTCTTCATTTCATAGACATTGTCATCATGCCGTTTGAACCCAACAATACGGATTTGAGTGCCACGCTCTATTTCTATGAGAATGTCTACAAGAACATCATCAAGGCCAGAAAGGACAATGGCATGAAAACGACCGTCAGGGGAGTGATGAACAGGGTACTTCCGAATGTGTTGGAGTTTAAGGAAATTATGAAGAACAAAGAGAATCTACCTTTTCAACTCATGGACAGCTATATTAAGGATTCCAGGGTTGACTATCAGCGGAACCTTTCCACATTGAGTACGAATTACCATCATCCGTGCGATCAGTTCTGTGAGGAAGTAATCGAATTAATCAACAAACATATAGAGGAGGAGTAATATGACCAACAAAACATCAAGCAGTATGAGCAAGCTCTTGGCCAATGCATCCAAAATGGAGAAGGAAATAAAGGAAACGGAAAAGGTTGCCGATACGATAAGTTCCGAAACTGCTGACGGTCAAAGCAAAGAAGAGACCAAAGCGGACCATCAGGATACGGTGTCCGAAAAAGAAATACTTCCGGAAAAAAAGGAGGCAGCTGAAGAAAAGGGAGCCGGAACCGCGGATAAAAAGCAGGAGTATCAGTTGCTCTTCCAGGACAAAAAAATCAAGGAGACAGAAATCATCCGCATTTCTAAAGAAACCCATACGAAATTGAAGAAACTTTCAAATGTCACTGGAATCAGCATGCATGTACTTGCCACGAATATTCTGGAACTTACTTTCGACAAATACAGTAAAGAAATACAGGCAGCAATTAAAAAATACATGAGTTTATAAACTGAAAGCGTTACATAATCAGAAGTCTCAAATGGGACAGGGAGAAAAGCAATTCTCCTTGCCCCATTTGAGACTTCTGTCAACAGAAAACCGAAGAAGGTAAAATATGGGATAAGTTTTCACAACTGGATGAAGGATTATAACCAGCATGGATCATATAAAATCAGCATAGAATGGCATTCATTGTATATGGGACACTTTTACACAACTGGGAAAAGGCAAGAATCACCAAATTGGAGGCAAGATAGTTAAAGAACGTAAAAATCACAAAAGGTTTTCGCAGAATATTTTTCCGAAAGTATGTTTACATGAGTCGAAGCATTTCTTTTTTAGGTTTTTAGGGATTTATGAATTTGTGGGATGGTTTTACACAACTGGAGAAAACCGGAAACCGGCTAAAACCCGCATGAATAAAGGGTTTTAGCCTATCTGCATCTGATTGTGAAAACAGGATGGTTTTACACAACTGGCTTGTCATTCAGGACGCTTTTACACAACTGGGAAAGGTAACTGGGACAGTAATACACAACTGGCAGGGCCAATCAGGATAGTTTTACACAACTGAAAGGCGTACTCAGGACGGTTTTACACAACTGAAAGGTACAATCGGGATAGATTCACACAACTAATGAGGACAAAAACATACGTCGAGGGATAACTTTACACAACTGGACATGAAGAAACAGGTCTGTAGAGCTATCATCCGATTTGTTAATTGAAGTAAATGAAGATTTGAAGTCAGAATTTGAAATGAAAGAAGAAGCGGAAGTATTCGGGACACTTGTACACATCTGGAGGGGAAAATATTTCATAATAAGCTATTTAGTGTATTGTTAATACACTAAATGAATATAAAATTCTTATATTTGCAGACAAAGCTAAAGAATTATGGTGAATGCAGAACAGTATAAAGAGTTAAGTAGAGTGCCACGCACGCTAAGCGAGCCCTACAATGGTGATAATCTTGATTTGTTTATAGAGTCGGGAGGGACAATCATGCACGACATCATAATCTTTGCGGCCAATACGCAAATGAAGGATCTCTTCGGAGACCTTTGGTTCTCTATGGACGATTTCTGTAAGGTCATGGGATATGACAGGACCAAACTTCAGCGCAAACTGACAGAGGAACAGAAGGTAAAGACCTTTGGTGCCATAAAACCGATATACAAGACCGAATATGAGGGAGAACAGATAGAACATCCCATTGAGACCTTTTTCGAATCTGCCCTGTTCAGCCTAGGAAAGAATACGCTCAGCGTGGCCTATAATGCCAATGGGACGACCAGGTATCGGTTTATACCGATTTTGGAAAGTTTCGAAATCAAGGATAACTTTGCTACGAAGAAGAGGACGAAGCGAATGTATAAAGTCAATCTGAGTAATGAGCTGAAGAATATGATGTTCAGCGGATATAACCTGATTGACCTTAAGGATTACCGGAATCTGCCCAACAAGCGTGCGTACAGGAAGTTTTACCTGAATCTGTCAAAGATGATATTCCTGATAAAACACAAGATACAGGCTGGCCAGCAGCCGGAATTTACGATTACAGTAGATGAGCTGGCCAGACATTTCGATGTCAATATTGCGAACAACCATGACCGGAAAAAGAAGGTTACTGCAATCCTTAATGCGATAAACAAGAACCTTACGCAGACAAAGTTCGAATATGAATACATCAAAAAAGACAATGAGAAATGGGCCTATACAATACAGTTCAGATTTTCTGAAGAGACCCTAAGGTATTTTGACGAAAAAGAGAAGGCAGTAGTGACAGCGCAATATTTTGAAAGCCTGAAGGATGCTTTTTTAAAGAAAAAGGGCATTCCTCCGTATGAACTTTACAAGTATAAGAATTACTTCTCCTTTGGAAGCGGTGATTTTAATGAGGAGTTCACCAAGTGGGCCTACAGTGATGAAGACAAGGAGCTAAAGACAGAAATCTTCAAAAGTGTATATATTAAAATCATGAAAATGCAGCCGAAAGAAAACTATATCGTCAATTTTGCTGATATACGGCTCTAGGAAAAAGGAATTATCACATAATTTTTTATCTTTGCAACGGACTTCCAATTTTTGGGAGTCCGTTTTTTACATATACACGGTTGCCAAACGGAAGAGTGGTATCAGAAGTTAACTATAAAGCAACTGCAAACCCGTACTGAACAATTCGGCGCGGGGAAGCGGTGTTTTATAAGGGAAAAGATACCACCCCCTCGTTTGGCACAGCTGAACCGTGCCATTATATAATTATGGCGCAGAAACCAATAACTAGACTGATTGAAGAATCTATCGAGAAGATGGGACTTCAACAACACATACAATTCACTCCAGAGGAGAAATCATTTTTTGAAGATAACTTTGAGCCCTTCCATCTGAAAAAAGGCAATTATCTTATCACAAAAGATGATCCGGTCAATCATGTCTATTATTTGGAGGAAGGTATTCTGAACATCTGTTTCCCGGATTCGAAGGGCGGCTTTATCAACGCCAGATTTTTGGACAACAAAGCATTCATCAATCCGTATTTCCTGCATAACCCTGAGCACAAGGCCCGCTATAGCATCAAGGCAAATACCAACTGTAGGATCTGGAAGATGGAAAAACATCATGCCCGTAAGCTGTCATCAGAGTCATCCAATTTTTTAAGGCTGTGCATTTTCCATCTGGAAAGTTCGCTCCTGCACCGTATCGAAAGGGAGGAGAGGATTCATTGTATGACAGCGGAACAAAGATATGAAAGGGTACTGGACAAAGAGAAGTGGCTCTTCAAGCATTTACCCCTCAAAGAGATAGCCCGATACATCGGCATAACCCCTCAAGCACTCAGCAAAGCCCGAAAAAAGATATTCAGGTAGCATTTGGAAAAGCAGGATACTTTTACACAACAAGGTTCCTGCTTTTTTTGTCATCTATCTGGATTTATGTTGTACATCATAACAAAAAATGAAACCAGATTAATAAAACGACCGGGCCGGCTAAATTGGCCCTCGCAGAATTTGTGGTTTTGCATATTATCTATATGTTTGGGCAGACACAAGTCAAACAACTAGAATCTTAATAGCTCCTTGCATAAGGACAATAAATGGATTATGACAACAGAAAAAACATATAAACTGGATAATATTAACTCAAAAAATAAAAAGCACTATGTACAACAACATGAAAATCGTAATACTGATTCTCCTCCTGTTCACTGGAGGAGGAGTAGCTGACGCACAAAGACACTACAAGAGGATTTCGGCATTGGAAGCCGGTTACGGTACCAATATCTTCGGGGAAGCTGACAACTTTGCAAATATTTCATTCTCAAAATACATTGACAGGGAATCCTACTGGAAGGCCGGACTGAATTATCTTGAAAAGAGTTTCGATTATTCATATTCAGTTGTCCCTGACGCAAGCCAATTAGGCATAATGCCGGCTATGGAGAACCTGGAACAGAAAGGAACAGCACGGAACTGGCTCGTCAACGGCAGCTACAACCGCACAATAGCAAGCAACCTTAAATCAATCTACTGGAATATGGGAATTGGATGTTTCCTGGGGACGGAATATACCAAACACCCATCAGAGGAATATCAATTCATCATTGGCCCGGAAATAGGGACCGAAATAGAATTATTCATATTGCCCAAGCTCGCAATTACGCTCGGAATAAAAGAGATGTGGAGTCCATTGTCAGTAAAGAAATGGAATACCGTCTGGAATGCGGGACTGAAGGTGCTTCTCTATAAATAAAATCATGTTACTTTTTGTCTTTTTACAAGCCAATACGGATGTATCTGGCCTGATATCGTTGTACCGTGAAGCAGGTGCAATGCTGATAGGTATCGGTTTTATTTGTGCAGGCCTTGCCGTACTTAAAAAGCTGATAACCAATCATGAAAAAACAAAAGAGGCTATTATCACCTATGTAGTAGCGTTGGTTGTCTGGTTATTAATATGGTCACTGATATGAGCATAGCAGATGTCGTCATACTTATCGTAATCGCACTTGGCCTGTATCACTTTGCCACAAAGAAGAAGGCCCGGAAAGACGGTCCGCCCATCAAACAGAATCCGTCAGCCAGATCCGGTAATGACAGGAAGGAAAGCATGAAAGAAAGCGCGCCTGTCATAAAGGTTGTCTTTCAGGTGGAAAACACGGAAGAAGAAGACCTGGTAAGGGAGATTGCGGACATGTTTCTGGAAGAAAGGACTTACTATTACAGCGGGAAGAAGCCCCAAGAACCTGACCACGAAGAAAAGGCGGACAGTGTTGAGATGGACAAGTTTGTCAGATTCGACGATGTACAATGGGATTTAATTAAAACAATAGAAGTATAAACTTAAAAATTGAAGGATTATGAATGCAGTAAAGCAATTAAGAAACAAATTAGTAAACGTGAACTGCCGTTTGAGCAAGTGGGTGATAAGTCTCATGTTCCTCTTCATGATCACCGCTCCGGTTGAGATGGAAGCCCAAAGCGGTCTGAAAATCAGCAGTCTTTCAGAGGTGACAGATACGGCAAAAGAAGGAGCGGACACCATTCTGGACGTGGCCAAATACATTCTTGCCGCCGTGCTGGGCATTGCACTTGTATTTGTAATCTACTCGCTCGCGACCAATAACCCCCACGCAAAGGAATACCTGCTGGGATGGATTATCGCGGTTGTAGTGATTATGGTTGCCTTCCTGATTATCTGAGCCATGAGAACCATGAGGAAGATAAACAAGCCGATCAAATTCTTCGGTTTGACATCGGGGCAGTTCGGCATATTCATGCTAATCGTGGCCATCACGATTATCGTATGCATATTCAAGCAGCTTCATCCGCTTCTCATCACCCTTGTACTCAGTGGCATAGTCTTTCTTTCCGGACTCCTGTTCAATACCCTGAAGAAAGAGCACAAGGCAGGGAATCCGGATTATCTGACCGGATTGAGTGTTAGAAGTGCAACGCCCAGAAAAATAGTAGACAAGAAAAAGATATTCAAATTCATTTTAAACTGAACAGCCAATGGTCACACTTATCATCCTAACAGCCGTCGCCATTTGTCTGATGGGACTACTCATAGCAATCATGTATATGCGGAATGAGGAAGTGCAGGTAACAGACAAGGCGACAGACCTGGCAGACATATTGCCAATACAGACCGTTACTCAGGATGCCATCATCAACGGGAATGGGGACATCACGGTCGGTTACAGGATGCTTCTTCCCGAAGTGTTCACACTTTCGGAAAAAGAAGCAGACTACATGCATGAGCGCCTTGAAGCCCTCTTCAAGATGCTTCCGGCCGGAACAGTCATCCATCAGCAGGTATTTTATTACACCGGGGAGTATAACAATCAGGAATATTCAAACAACGCCCTGATAGCGGAAAACAACCGGCACTTTGACGGGAAAGAAATACTGAACAGCTATACGAATCTGTATCTGACTTTCACGAACGGGAAGAAGAATGGAAAGATACGAAAAAGTGCGACCAACACCTCTCTGCTAAGGAAACTGCATTTCCCCTTTAAGCAGCCTTACAGGGACTATGAGAAGCGGATGACGGAAATGGAGGCATCCCTTCTCAACTTTGAGAACGGCCTGGCATCTATCCAACAGTTTGAGATCAGGAAGATGGACAGTAAAGAACTGAACAACGCCATTTACGACTACATCAACCTTTCTTACGACACACCGGTGCAGGATGCAACGGAAAAGGTTGTGAACCCGATGGCCATCACACAGAACGGTGAAATGAAAATCGGCCAGCAATATGTATCCATGCTATCACTGACAGTCGAGGGGGAACATCTGTACGAACTCTCCGTACCGCATACAGGGAAAGCACGTTCATACGGGGGAAACATTGAAATACCTGACAGCATCAAGAGCAAATGTTCGATGCTGTATCCGGTCGGCCTGGGCTTGCCCTTCAACCACATCGTCAATGTGGTCATCGAGATTACGGATCCCGACGCGACCGTAACCGCAATAGGGGCGGAGAAGGATGCCTTGAACTACATCACCAATTTTTATCCTCCTGCTGCCGAGAAGCAGAAGGAACAGAGATTGTTCTGTGAAGAGATTACGAAATTTGACTATCAGACCGCATACACTGCATTTAATGTCATAGTTAATGATACGGACAAGACATCACTGATGCGCAAGATTGCGCTTGTACAGCAAGGCTTCTCCTTCATGAACCAAAGCAGTTGTTACGTTGAAAACGCAGAGCTGTGCAACCTGTTCTTTACAAACATACCGGGTAACGCCAGGGCGAACTACAGAGGTTTCATCAATACCACGAAACAGGCCATCTGCTATTTGCAGAAGGAGGGGATGTATGTGTCGGACACGAAGGGGCACATCTACAATGACCGTTTCGGCACACCGGTCAAGATAAACCTTTGGGATTATCCGACCCTGAACAACAAGAACAGGATCGTTATCGGGCCGTCCGGTTCAGGAAAGTCCTTCTGGCTGAACAATTACATCCTGCAAAGCTATGAATTGGGAAGGGACATCATGATCATCGACATCGGAGGTTCCTACCGTTCGATGATTGACCTGAACGGCGGCAAATATTTCGATTCAACGGAGCAGAAGAAATTTGCCTTCAATCCGTTTCTGTGCGACCGTGACAAGAACGGGAAGTACCTGTATATCGACACATCGGATGCTGAGTCTGCGGATGACCAGATAAAGACCATCGTAGCTATAATCAGCTACATCTGGAAAGCAAGGGAACAGATGATGCCGGCGGAAACGGCCATCCTCAGAAAATCCATTATCGGGTTTTATGAATATGTGAACAACTCATCGGTCGGCCAGAACAACGAGAGAATATTCCCGGACATGAAAGCATACAGGAAATACCTTCAGGAAGTATTCAAGAACAGGATGAGTGATTTTGAGAAGCAAAAATTCGAAATAGAAGAGCTTATCCTTCTGCTGGAGCCATATACGGACGGCGAGCTCAGTTTCCTTCTCAACGCAAGGGAAAACGTGGACATCGTTCATGACAAGCTCATTGCCTTTGACATGGAAGATGCCTCGAAGAAGGAATACTTTCCTCTTGTGGCCATTATCACCCTTCAGATGATTGTCGACAAGATCAAGAAGCGTCAGGGTATGATGAAGGAACTGATTATCGATGAAGCACTGGATTTCCTTCAGGATGAAAAGTTCGGAGACTTCATCGCCTATCTGTACCGTACGTTCAGAAAGAAAGAGGGAAGCATTACGCTGGCAGCACAGAACATTCTTTTCCTGAAGAACATGCCTTCAGGAATAAAAGACTCCATCATCATCAACTGTGCGACAAAAATAATCCTGGATCATTCGGAGCACCGTCAGAATCTTCCGGAAATTCAGTCTGTCTTATCCATCAATGACGAAGAAATCTATATGATAGAGTCACTGCAAAGGACTGACAAATGGAGGGAGTTCTTCATCAAGATGTCAAACGATGCATTCATTTTCAGAAATGAGGTTTCGGATTTTGCAGCGGTGGCATTTGATTCAAAACAGGCGACCGTCGTCAGGATTAAGCAGCTATTCAAAGAAACCGGTTCGACCTACACGGCCATTAACCTGTATTTAGAAGAAAGGAGGAAACAATATGGATGACGCGACGGCAGGATTAACGGAGCTGGTCGGCTACAGCACTGAGATGAACGCAAGCATGAACAGTGTAGCGCCGAGTATTGCAGCAGCCTTATTAGGCATAGCCTTGGTCTTTGTAGTATGGGCTCTGGCCACAAAAAAGCAAAACGCAAGAACCTATCTGATAGCATGGGTCGTATGCGTAATATTCACCATCACATTTATACTTTGAGAAGCATGAGAAAGATATTAGCCACGGTGGTATTCACCGTAACCTTGCTGTTTGCAGGCACAGGTACTGCAACGGCCCAGTGGGTTGTCAATGACCCGACACATACGCTGGTCAATTCAACTGAATGGGCGGCGAACGTAAAGAAATGGATTGAGCAGCTGGAGGAAATGAAGGTCGCCCAGAAACTGAGGGAGGGACTGCAGAAGATGGACGGTATAAAGGAGCTGAAATCACTCAAGGAGCTGGCCGACCTGCTGGATGATGTTGCCTGTCTGAGCCAGGACTACAGCTTTTATATGAATGTCGGTTCAAACTATCACTGTTTGAAGTTTCTTAACTTTCAAAGAGTTACCGTAAACCTGAGTCTCAGTACCGACCTGCTGATGAAGGTCGCGACCGTATCCAGCTATTTTTCGATGAACTCTGAAGGCAGAATCTCCTTTATCGAGCAGGTCAAGGAATCGGTGGAGAAGGCTGCCGATGAGATGAGAGAGTTTAACGAAAGCGTGAGAAGTACCGTGATATACAAATCTATGAAGGGTCACAACCGGAAGACTTACTACCAGGGTCGCCTTTCAGCCTATACAAGATATACCAACTAATTATGAACCAGGACAATTTTTTGTGGGGACTCCAGATAACCGACGGCCTCACGATGGAATTAGTATCAAAGATGACAATCATCGCATTTGGAGTTGCAGTCATCTGTTTCATTTGCAATCTGGCATACAACTATCTATATCATGGAGCCAGCCAGTTGTTGACTTCTAATGAAGACAAGTTTCCGGACATGATGGAAATCGCCCGCTGCTTGGTCTTGTTTTTCTGCCTGACAATGTACAAGCCTATCGCCCAGACGATCGTGGGAACGATGGAAGTCATCAATGAAGCGACCTCGCTGTCATCGGAACGGGCCAATGAATTTGCGCAATTCATGGCAAAGGCCAGCAACGACCAGGGAGAAATGATCGCTGAATACGACACCCATTCACTGGAAGCGGAAGTGGCGGCTGGAGAGGATACGACGGGAGCCATGCAGCATGAACTTGACAAGAAGGCAGAAGAGGATGAGATGACCGGACTGAGGTCCAGTGTGGAAAAGCTGGCCAACCTCCTGAACCCGGCCAACATAGTTGCCCTTGTCGTACATGCCGCAGCCGCACTTCTGGTCGGAATCATTCAGATTATCATACTGGGCATAGGCGTGGTAATAGTCAAGATACTTGTCATACTCGGTCCCTTTGTCTTTGCCTTCAGCATGCTGCCGGTATTTCAGAAACAGCTGTCGATCTGGTTCGGTACGCTGTGCTCCGCCTGTATGGTTTTTACCGTGATAAACATCCTGAACCAGATAATGTGGCAGACCTTGAAAGCGCTCTGTGACTCTCCGGCAGACATGGTGGACATGGCGACCCAGCAGCTCCAGTACCTCGGTATGGATTTGGCCCTGATCGGTGCATATTGCAGCTGTTTCTGGCTGTCATCGAAGATTGTGGGACACAGCGATGCAGGAAAAGTTATCTCAAAGGTCATGTCGATAGCGACAACTGCGGCCACCATAGCCCTGCTGGGCGGAGCCGGAGCTGCGGCCAAAGCCACTAATGTGGGAGCTGCGGCCTCGATTGGAGAAAGTATTATTGACGATAAAAAATAGCGAATATGGATCTGATGAAATTTAAAGGAGCCGACAATGCCGTAAAGATGACCATAAGGCTTTCGGTAGGATACTGTATCATCCTTACCATCGCGTTTGCCACGTGCATTGTCTACCTGACAGTCAAACTGGAAAAGGCATACAGCCAGGCACTGGTCATCGACAAGAACGGGGAGGTGTATGAAGCAAGCGGCATGCCGGCCTCCCACATGAGAAAGTTTGAGTATATGAACCATGTACGGACTTTTGTCGGGAAATGGTATGCCTTTGACGAGAACACCTATGAAAAGAATATCGCAAGCGCATTGAACCTGATCGGCAACAAAGGGAAAGAACTGTTGAACGAATACAATGACGTGAATATGCTCAATTCACTTGTGCAGAAAAACATCCGCTATGGAGTGACCATCGATGACATCGCCATTGACATGAACACCATCCCTGTAACAGGCAGGATAGTGTTTACCCAGACCGGATACAGAGCCAGGGGAAGGGTATCAAGAAAGGTAGAAGCGGAGTTTTCCATCTATGACGTATCACGGAGTGAAGAAAATGCCCACGGAGCCAAGATTGAGGACTGGATCGTCCACTATTCGGCACCCATAGAAGATGCCAAGGAAGATAATGATAGTAGTAAACCTGAAAATACGGAAGAACATGAAAACGAACAAGCTAATGAAGGATAAGAACAAGCTTCTGATGATCATCCCCGTCATATTGGGAGTCCTGTTCCTGTATGTATTCTTTGTACATGACACCTCGCCGAAGGATGTGGTGGAGAATGAGAAAGACAGTCAGAACGTGTTGCTGGAACCGGAGTCTGAGGCCGGGAACAAGGCTACCAACAAGATTGAAGCGTATAAGCAGGATGAAAAGGAGGAAAAGGAGAAGCAACGAATCATGGATGAGTCACAAGTAAAGGGTTCGGACTTCTATTTTGACATGCAGAACCGAAACGAAAAATACGACCAGGCCACACTGGAGAAAATAAGGAGGATGCAGCGCAATCCCTATTCGGACGTAATGGGTGAATATGGGAGTGAGCATCACCTCTCGGATCAGTTGGAAAGGCAGCTCGCATCCATTGAAGATGAAGAGCAGCTGAATGAGGTAATCAGGGAAGCCAGCAAGAACGCAAAGATCAGGGAGGAGCTTGAAAAGAGCAATGTTTACAGGCAGAAGATGTACCAAAGGATTGTTGAGTATGACAAGCCGAAAGAGAAGTCCAAGGAGAAGTCACCAAAGCCCGGCAGCGCGATGGACAGCCTGGTCAAAAGCCAGCCCATCTATGTTGCCGAAAACGGTAAAAGGGTCAGGAAACAGCAGGTCAGCATGCCCAGCAGCAATACCTTGTTCAAGGCTTGCATCCATGGTGACCAGACCGTCGTTACCGGAAGTACGGTGAGAATGCGAATGTTGGAGGATGCTGTCGTCAGCGGCATGAAGATTCCGGCCAACACGCTGTTTTACGGTGTCGCGACATTGGGAGCGAACAGGCTTGAGGTGGTCGTCAACACCCTGAAGGTAGGAAACACAATCAGTCCAGTCTCTTTCGTCATTTTCGACAATGACGCGATGGAAGGCCTGAACTTGCCCAACAACATGAAGGCCCAGGCTGCCAAGCGGATGCAGCAGGGTCTGGTTCAGAACATTGACATGCCTCTTGCCTCCATCGGTACCATGACCAGTGAAGTTACCAGTGCAGTAAACGCCACCACGCAGATCGCCAAGCAGATTCTGAACATGAAGCTGTCACAGGTCAAGGTACATCTGAAAAGCAATTATCAGATGTACATACAGGAAGAGACAAAAGAATCGAAATTGAGAAGGAAGGCCGTTCAGGAAGAACTGCAGAGACTGTATGCGGAACTTGAGCAGAACAGCAAGAATGAAAAGCCGCATCCTTTGGAAACATTAATTGACAAGCTATGATCCTGGACATATTGAATTTTCTTATTGCGATAGCGACAGTTTTCTTCGGGTACAGAATCTATCTGTCCAGGAAGAAAGGAAAGAAGTTATCAGAGATTAAACCGCTAACGGTTTCATTCATCGCCTGCATCATCCTGTTATGGGCGATAACAGTATTCACCGCATTTTACAAGTAAGAGTATGAAAAGAATATATATTGCATTGTTCCTGTGTCTGGCCGCAATCGCCATGAAAGCCCAGAGTCCGGAGCAGGAAAACATCACAGCGAAAAACATCTATGTCTCATTTGACTTTGTGAAACATCTGGTATTCCCGGTGCAGGTCGCAGACATTGAGGTAGGGGAGAAAGAGCTTATTTCGGCAGAAAGGGTTGAAGAAGCTCCCCACGTTGTCAGACTGTGCGCTCAGAGTGAAGACTTTGAGAAGGAAACAAACGTAACCGTCGTATGTATCGACGGCAGTGTCTATACTTACCATGTGAAATATTTAGCAAACGGTCTTGTCGATCCTTCCCCTAATATCTATGAAGACAACGGCAAATGGGAACACAACGACTATCAGGCAGATGTCAGTGACATGCATGTGGCAGAGTTTTTCTTTCCATCAGACATCATATACGGTACACAAGGCAATGAAATGTCCTTTGCCTTGCAGACCTACAACAATCAGCTGAAGGTTTCGACGGCAAAGGATGCGGTTGAAAATTCCAACCTTTTTGTCATAGACAACAAAATGAATACATACAGCATTGTCATCCAGAGGAACGAGACTTCTGTCTTCACCTATAACTATGATGACAAGCGTGAATATACTGCCCATATCGATGTGAACAGTGAGGTGATGGACAAATGCCTCCAGGAGCTGCGGACAAAGAAAAGGAACATATACAGCGTCGGAGAGGTTAAGAACAAATTTGAGCTCTCGATGTCAAACCTGTACGTGCATGAGGATTTCATGTTCTTTATTTTCGACCTGAAAAACAAATCGTATATAGATTACGACATTGAGTTTGTGAAATGTTTCCAACGCGACATAAAGAAATCAAAGAACGCCATCCAGCAGGAAACGACCATAGAGCCGATTTACACAAAGGATTTTGAGACGAAGATAAAGGGAAAGAGTGCCAACAGGCTTGTGTTGGGATTTAACAAGTTCACCATCCCGGATAAGAAAATCTTTGAAATAGAATTGTATGAAAAGGGTGGTGGCCGACACATGAAACTGGCTGTTGAGAACAAGTACATTATCAGAGCAGAACCTTTATTTGGAAAATGAAATGAAACTGAAAGAAGCATTTGAGAGCTACTCATTCAATAATGTGGGGCAGTTCAGAGCCCTGGCAGACACGCTGGGCTATCAGACGGAATATCACGATGGCAGATTCCTGTTCCGTAAAGACAGTGACAGTCTCAGTCTTTCGATGGAAGAGATCAGGTCGAAAGCCCAGGAGAACCGCAATGACAACCGTATCGAGACATCGAAGGAAAAGGTCGTTTCGTTTTTTGACAAGGGAAAGGCCAATGATCCCGCATATTTGGAGGAGCTGCAAAAGAAAGGCATCAACGTGATACGCTGGTCGGACATAAAAGGGGAAAACAAGGACGGGTTCACCATCATAGACCATGACCGGAAGGTATGCTACACCGGACAGGAACTGTATGAGTATGCCCATCGCACCGGCAATCTGCTGGACGGCAAAGGTACACGGCTTGAAAAGGGAGTCATGTCCGACCTGATGGATATAGGTGAAAAGAAAGGGAAGTTGCGCATGAGCGAAAACGGCATCTCCGTTTTTTATCGTAAAGAAGCCCTAACTATCCCGGACAGGATGCTTGGTCACAAGCTTAACAAAACCGAGAAGGAACGGCTCCTTCACGGAGATATAATCCCCTTGGATACCAAAAGAGGAACAATCATGCTTCAAGTTGACAAAGACTTAAATTCAGTAATTGTAAAATCGAGTAAAGAAATTAAGATACCTAATGTTATCGGCAAGACGGAAGAATATGAAGGATATAAGTTGACTAAAGCAGACAAATATCTGCTCGCCAACGGTCACACGTTAGAAAGTAAGCTCATGCACAGCAAAGATGGTTATATTCTGGCAAACATATCACTTACTGATGACAAAAAAGGGATTCAGTTCTCCGACATACAGAGCATAACAGAAGGAAAGGCTCATGAACTGATAAAGGAAATGAGACCTAAACTCGAAGCTGTCAGCTCTGTCATAGAAAACAAGGTGTCGTCAGATAAAGGGCGCGATATGGACAGTGAGTTTAAGGAAGCCGTCGGTAACAGGGACTTTGAAAAGATAGACAAACTCAGAGAAGACGGTTACAAGCCAAGTGAAGAGTATATCAGAGGAATAGGGAAAGAATTGAACCTGAGCGACAATGAAATGAAGGAAGTCCAGAAGATTTTCCAGGTCAAACCGGATGAACTAAGCGAACAACAGAAGCAGGCCGCAAGGCTTCTTGAAGCGACAATGGTAGGTAACTTCAGAAGTATTCAGGATATTCAGAAAAACGGGTATCAGTTAACCCAGAATGATATTAAGGCCATGAGGGAAAACGGAGTACAAGAAAACACCATCATCGCTGTTCAGAAAATTTTCGGCATGGAAGGAAAAAATAAGACATTAGGTGACGTGAAGCTGGCAAGCAGTCCGAAGCCTGACAATACTAAAGAAATGGCCAGACCAATTGCCAATACCGTAAACAAGATGTTCAACGACTTATAATCACTGAAATATGAATAATTCGAATCTTGATGAAACTATCAGAAAATTCACAGAAATAATGGTGGAAAAAATCAAACAGATCGAATCCAACTGGGAAAAGCCATGGTTTAATTCATATATGGGTGAACCTCAAAATCTGTACGGAAGAACCTATAACGGCTTTAACTCCGCCATGCTTAATTTAGTAATGGATCATTATGAGTATGATATACCTATATTCATGACCGCCGCACAAGCTGCCATGGAGCATGTAAAAATATTGAAATACCAATATCCAACTACTGTCGTATATTGGCCTACTGAAATATATAATCCAGATACCGAGAAGTGTATTTCCATGGAAGAATATAAGAAACTGGATAGGAATGAGAGCTGTGAATATGAGTATGGGACACACATGAAAACACATTATGTTTACAATATTGAGCAAACCAACTATCCGGAAATATATCCTGAAATCTGGGAAAAAATAAAAGAACGATTTTTACAAAAGGATTTAATGGATGAAAAAGGCATGTACAAATCTCCTCTCCTGGATCTTTTATTGAAACATCAGAAATGGATTTGTCCGATTAAGACAGAAGCCGGTAACAAATCATATTATTCATTTAAAAACAATGAAATCATCGTTCCACAAAAAAACCAATACTTAGCAGGAGAAAAGTTCTACATCACAATACTTCATGAAATGGCTCATTCAACACGAAGGGAAAATTATTTAAACAGAAAAACGGGAGTTTCCGGGACAAGAGAATATGCTCGTGAAGAACTGGTAGCTGAACTGACAAGTGCTGTTTGTGGCAAGGAGCTAGGTATTTACCCTAATGTAAGTGAAGAGAATGCCATGTATTTGAAATTTTGGTTGAAAGAAATCAGAAATAGTCCTGAATATCTTTTCTCCGTTCTTACTGATGTGGGAAAAGCCAGCTCATTTATCAAGGAGAGAATAATGGAGATGAAGCAATTTCTCTCTCTCGAAGAGCGGTTTATAAATGCCTCAATTCTCGGAGATAAGAATGAACTCAACGAACTGAAAAAGACAGGATATAATCCTACCCTGAAAGAAATAGATGTACTTAACCAGAACGCAAAAGATATAATGACAATAAAAGCTGTGAAAGAGGTATTTAACATAGACCTTAATCCCGAACGTCTGAATATAGAGTACGGAAAAACAAACATGCAAAACTATATAGGACAAAGCAATAGCTTAGGAGTATAAAGAAAATATTCATTAACCTAATAAGATAATAATATGGACTATAATGAACTGGTACAGAAAAGACAAGAAGGACTAATCAGTGACCTAGAGTTTCTGCTCGCCCAAGAGGAGCTGGCAGAAATCTACCTCGAAGACATGAAGTTAAGAGGGGAAACCCCCACCAGCGAGAATGCCGTCAGATGGCTATGTGAATTTGAAAACAACCATTTATACGAGAAGTCATGAAAGAAGATTCAGCAGGCGAGAAGGCGTTGAAACAGTTTGCAGACCTCATGATTCAAAAAATCAAGGAAGTGGAATACGACTGGAAGAAACCCTGGTTCTCTCCGGAAAGCGGAGGAGGACTGCCACAGAACATTGAAGGCAGAGTATATAATGGGATAAATCTTTTCATGCTGTACCTACTTTCGGAAGAAAAGGGTTACAGCACCCCATTGTACATGACATTCATGCAGGCAAAGGAAGCAGGAGCCTCCATCATGAGGGGTGAAAAATCCTTCCCGGTAGTTTACTGGAATTTCTCAGTAAGAGACAAGAACGGAAACAAGATAAGTATAGACGACTACCGGGACCTTTCAGATGACGAAAAAAAGGAGTATAAGGTCACGCCTTATATGAAGACCTACAATGTATTCAATGTCTCACAGACAAACTATCCGGAAGTACAACCTGAGAAATGGGAGAAGCTGAAGGAACAGTTCAAGTCACCCAGTCTGAAGGACGAAAAAGGGATGTTCACGATGCCGCTGTTGGATGCCCTCATCAGAGAAAGGCAATGGGTCTGTCCGATTTATCCGAGAGAAAGTGACAGCGCATATTACAGGAGGGGTGAAGGATGTCATATCATCGTTCCCCTGAAAGGCCAGTTTGACACGGGTGAGTCCTTTTATTCTACGCTTCTGCATGAAATGGCCCATTCAACGGGTGAGGAAGGACTGCTTGGCCGGGAGAAAGGAGAGTTTTTTGGAGACAAGAAGTACGCAAAGGAGGAACTGGTTGCCGAACTGACCTCGGCTACCTGCGGCAAGTCTCTGGGGCTCTCCACATGCATACGGGAAGAGAATGCCATGTACCTGAAGAGCTGGCTGTCAGCCCTGAGTGGGGATCCGAAGTTCATATATACCATCCTTTCCGATGTGGCCAAGGCAAGTGCAATGATCCAGGAGAAGGTAAACGGCATGGAACCGAAACTGACAAAGGATGAAAAGTTCCTGCTTGCGGCCAGCCAGGGGAACGAGGAGCAACTGAAAGAGCTGAAGGAAAACGGATACAATCCCTCATTGCTTATGGTCGAAAGACTACACATCAATGTCAACAGCAACGAAGGAAAGGAAGCCGTAAGCAAGGTTTTCGGCATTGATATAGAGAAAGGAAAAACAGTTGAAATGGGCAAGCAGATGGCCCAATCAGCTGAAATAACAATGAATATTTAACCCTAAAAGCAAAAAACTATGTTTACAGGACAATTAATCGGTTACGTGGGTGCAGACGCACGCGCTAACAAAAATGGAAAAGGATTTTATTTTCATGTATCATCAAAGTTCAAAGGTACAGGAGATTCTGAGGACAAGACGCTTTGGATAAGCTGCTTCGTAAACTTTGATACCAAAATCATGGATTACATCAAGAAAGGGACACAAGTGTACGTCACCGGAGACATCTTCATCGATATATTCAAGAGAGAGGACGGTACCTGCGTTCCTTCGGTGAGCATGAACGTGAGCAGAGTCGAACTGCTTGGAAGGAGCGAAAAGAAGGAAGAAACTAACTCATAAACATCACAATTATGGAAAAAGAAAAGAAAGATTTGTCGTTCATCCTGATACTGTTATCCACCCTGATCGGGATAGCCGTACTGTTCCAATGGGCAATAGTGAACGGTTTGTACGAACCGGTCAGAAATCGGGCGATGTGGGAAAAGATATTGGTGAAGGGAATCATGTTCCGTTTCCTTTATGTCATTCTCATCGCTGGATTGGCTTTTCTTTTTCCATACAAAAAGCCAAGTGACGAAAGTAAAAAATGGTTCTATACGAGTTTGACATTAATGACTGCTGCGATACTTGTCATTGGCTTCAGTGAGCTGTCACACTGGTATAACCTAATTGTTTTCCCCGTGATATTTGTGGCTTATACGCTACTGGTCATCAAGACAATGCCATATTTCTTCAGACGGCATGTCAAGTCAGATGAGAGCATCTTCGGATTGAGCAACGTGGAATCTCCCTTCTACTTTAAGTTTGAAACGGCCAACGGTCCGCTCACCATCCACAAGCCACAACAGAACATCTATATAGACGGAGGTCCCGGTTCTGGTAAATCAGAAAGCTGGATAAAGGGAATGATTTATCAGTGTGCAGAAAGGAACTATGCCGGGTTCATCTATGACTGGGAAGGTGACCCTACAAAAGACAACTCCCCCATACTCTCCCGGATAGCCTACGGAAGCATAGAGCACTTCCGGAAACAGGGCCTTGAAGTCCCCCATTTCGCTTACATCAACTTTGTGGACATGTCAAGGACGGTAAGGGTAAATGTCCTTTCCCCAAAATATATGTCAAAAGGGAATGAGTCACTGTTCATCAGGAACATCATCATGACGCTAATGAAAAATCTTGAGGCAAGTTGGAAAGAAAAAACGGATTTTTGGGCAAATAATGCAATAAATTACGTATATTCGATAGCTTATAAATGCTTCAAGGAAAGGAACCTTGGAATATGTACCCTGCCTCATGTCATCGCATTTGCCCTCTCGGACAGCAACCTTGTATTTGAGTGGCTATCCGAAGATCCGGAAATTGCACTGAACATGTCATCTATGCTGACAGCATGGAAACTCGGTGCGCAGCAGCAGACGGCAGGTGCCGTTTCTTCAGCTCAGACACCGCTTGTTCTTCTGAACAACAAATACATATTCTGGGTACTTTCGCCACTTCCGGAAGAAGAGTTCTCCTTGGACATCACGAACAAGGAACATCCGACACTCTTATGTGTTGGCAATGCACCTACCATCAAGGAAGCCGTATCACCAGCCATCAGCTGCATTGGCAGTGTGCTGATGTCGCAGATGAACAATCCCGGGAAAGCGACAAGCGTATTCATGGTAGATGAGTTTCCTACCATTTTATTACAGGGTATAGACACCTTTATTGGAACAGCACGAAAACACAACGTATCAACGATTCTTGCAGTACAGGACTTCAACCAGGCAGTCAGGGACTATGGAGAAAAGAGTGCGAACATATTGAAAGCCTCTTGTGGAACACAGGCTTACGGTATGACTGGCAATGAAAAGACTGCAAAGGATATTGAAAACCTTTTCGGAGAGAAGAAAGAGGCCCAGGAAAGCTACTCGCACCAGGAAAGCGGAGGAGGGAGCCGGACGGAAAGCCTTCAGAAAGAAAAGGTACTAAAAGCCCGTGAGGTTGCCGGGCAGTCAGCAGGACACTTCATTGGAAAGATTGCAGGGGGCCAGCCTCCTTTCTTCAATGCACAAATGAATATGTGTCGTTTTGAAGAAAAGGAAATACCTCCGTTCTCTCTTCCCGTCCGACTTGACCAGGGAAGCGAACAGCTTGAAATGGAGATTCTGGAAGAAATCGTGCAACGGAACTATGTCAAAATAATAGATGATGTGAACGAAGTTCTGAAAACGGTTGAAGCGAAAATCAAACATCGCAACCATGCTGAAACGACACAAAAAACGAGACAGGAGAGAAATTTTAATTAACCCACAAAATGAATTATCATGAAAAAAATCTTTGCAACAATTGTAGCAGCAGTGAGTTTATTGGCAGCATCATGCAGTAAAGATGATCCTTTAACTGGAGGGAATGATGCCGGCATTTATCGGATAACCATTGAGGTAAGCGGAACGGATGCAAAAGGGTTTGCCCACATCATTAATCTTGATAAAGTGAATATCAAGAACGAGGGCACCGGTGTGTCATCATCTTCTGTAGATGATGAGTTTCCCACATCGGCAACCTACATCACTGAAGGTAAGGTAAAGGACATATCCGCACAAGGAATTGTTCATTCAAACAGCGAGAAGGCAACCGTGAGAATGAAGATAACCAAGGACGGGAAAACAGTCTTTGATGAAAGTAAAAGCATTGATCCAGAGAATGGTACCGGAAAGGTCGGTGAACTAAGATACACAACTATAGCCCAATAAACTCTCTTCTTTTCGATGACAATATGAAAGAAGAATGTTGGCCAAATGGATATAAATTCGTATCTTTGTACTATTAAAATATTGATAATCAACAATGAAAGTTGACTTCAACAGACTAAAGACAGAAATTTCCCTCCCGGATTTTTTACTGAATCTGGGATGGAAATTTGTGGCCGGTTCCTCAAACAGCTGCCCCAAGATGAGCAATGGAACACATACCATTGTCATTAAGAGAAACTCACAGAACCAATATACCTACTGGGATGTACACAGTGACAACATCAGGGGCAGAACGATTCTTGACATCATGCAAGAACATCTGCTTGAAACGACTGGGAAGCTGCCTACACTAAGGGAAGTCGGAGAAATCCTTCAGAACTACATCAACACCAACCAGATAACGACTCCACAGGACAGCAGATACGATGTAGGTAACACAAGTCTGGGTGCCGATGAACTGACCATGTACCTGAAGCTGCTCAGGCCATACACTGGCAACTACCTTCAGAAACGGGGCATAACGGAAGAAAGCATAAACAGTCCTGTCTTTAAAGATGTCTTTCTGATAAGGGAAGTAAGAAACAAGAATACCATATACAGAAACGTCTGCGTAAAGATGCACAATGACAAAGGTGTTCAGGCAATATCACAGCGAAATGAAACTTTCAAAGGTATCATCGGAGGGAAATTTGACTGCCTGGCCACAAGCAACTATGATAAAAGCAGGCCTATCGATATACTGTACGTTGGCGAATCCATCATAGACTGCATATCCCATTACCAGCTTTGCCATCATGACACAGAGCTGAATCTTGTGTATGTCTCAACCGAAGGGACATTGACCGAAGGACAAATGCAACTGCTACGTATCATCATGCATAAGAACGAGGTCAAAAGTGTTCACACAATCTTTGATAACGACAAGCAGGGATACAAATATACACTATGGCTGGATAACTATCTCAGGGAATCGCAGCATGATGTAGAGCACATGGAGGGCAACGAACTTAAAGATAAGGCATATCAGGTCAGAAATACGGAATTTCCCCAAAGAAAGGACTGGAACGATGACCTGAAAGCAGTTACCATAGAAGAGGCTGTCTCAAATTGAAATATAATTTGAGATGGCCTTTTTTGTGCCTGCAA
>OLFW01000542.1_pt1 | contig 31340 bp, 31 predicted proteins | sample 1605351 | NCBI WGS metagenome assembly OLFW01 (sample SAMEA3888918, study PRJEB22519) | human gut metagenome | biome: human gut; feature: human-associated habitat; material: faeces | place: Denmark | collected 2010 | reverse complement strand
TATAAGCTTTCCGGAACCACGCCACTATGGCGTGGTTTTCAAAAGAACACAAAAAGCGCCGATGGCGGATTTCCACCATCGGCGCGGGGTTTCTCTTATTTCAGCAGACCGCTGTCCTTCCAGGCCTTCGTCACTCTGGCCCGTTCCTCGTCAGTCATGGGGCACAGGGGCAGGCGGTAGGGCCCCGGGTTGAAGGGGGTCATCTTCCCCACGGCTTCCTTCACCGGAATGGGATTGCTCACCAGGAACATGCTGCGAGCCTGAGGAATCATCACCTTGTTCAGATCCCGGGCCTTCTGCACATCGCCTTTTTCGTAGCTCTGCATCAGGTCCTGGAGCAGCTGGCCGTTCACGTTGCTGAGCACAGAAATCAGGCCCACTGCACCGGCGCTCATGAACGGCAGGATCTCGCCATCGTCACCGCTGTAGATGGAGAAGTCATCCGGGCACAGCCGGTACAGGTCAGCCACCTGGTTCACGCTGCCGCTGGCTTCTTTCACAGCTACAATGTTCTTGCAGTCGTGAGCCAGGCGGGCCACGGTAGCCGGCAGTACATTGGAGCCGGTACGGCCGGGCACATTGTAGATCACAATGGGCAACCGGGTGTGCTCTGCAATGGTCTTGTAGTGGCGATAGATCCCTTCCTGGGAGGGCTTATTGTAATAGGGGCTGACGATGAGGACACCGTCGGCACCCACCTTTTCTGCCAGTTCGTTCATCTTCAGTACATCGGCTGTGTTGTTGGAACCGGTACCGACGATGACTTTGCCTTTATGGTTCACTTTGGCAATGACTTTGGTGAACAGTTCTTCTTTTTCTTCATAGGTCATGGTGGGAGCTTCCCCGCTGGTCCCGCTGACCAGGATGGCATCAGAGCCATGATCCAGCAGCCAGGCAGCAAAGTCTGCCGTCCCGTCTGCATTCAGGGAACCGTCTTCGTTGAAGAAGGTCACCATGGCGGTGATCAGACGGCCAAAATAGGGTTTCGTATTCATTTCGTTTCACCTTCCTGAGTCTGGAACGCCGTATGCAGGGCATTCACGGCTTCTTTCACCTGGCTTTCCCGTACGATGGCGGAGATCAGGTTGTCAGAATCCGTGGTCTGCAGGATTTCGATACCGGCTTTGGCCAGGGCATTGATGAATCTGGCCATGATGCCGGGCACCCCACCCATATGGGAGCCTACTACGGTTACTTTCGAGCAGTTTTCCACTTTTGTATAGTTGCAGTTTTCCTGTTTCAGTACATTTTCAGCGTCAGCGGTGGCTGCACTGTACACCGCAAACATCAGGGAATGAGGTTGCAGGCTCATGGTCCCGATGCTGACGCCATTTCTGGCCAGGGTATCGAACAGTTCGGCCCCGTTTTGGGTATCCAGGGATACGGAGAAGAAAGTGATGTTGTTCTTGCTGGCCACGCCGCAGGCATGGTTGCTTTCCAGGGTGTCCCCCTCCTCCATCTCCTTGGGCTGGTCTTCCTTGCTGATCAGGGTCCCGGGGGCATCGCTGAAGGTGCTCTTCACCACCATGGGAACCCCGTAGCGCATCACGATCTCCACCGCTCTGGGATGGATGACTTTGGCGCCCTGGTGGGCCATTTCACGGATTTCGTCATAGGAAATCTGTTTGATGATATGGGCATCCTTCACAATCCGGGGATCGGCGGTCATGACCCCGTCCACGTCCGTGTAGATTTCCACCTTGTCCGCATGGACAGCCACCCCGAAGGCGGCCGCAGAGGTATCGCTGCCCCCCCGGCCCAGGGTGGTGATGTTCTTGTGGTCCGGCGTAACGCCCTGGAACCCGCAGACCACAGGGATGATACCCTGTTCCACCAGTTCCAGCAGGTTGTCCGGTTCCACCGTGCGGATCTTGGCATTGCCGTATTCTTCATCGGTGATCATACCGGCCTGGCCACCCGTCAGGGCTCTGGCCTTCAGGCCGTGTTCCTGCAGGGTGGAAGCCATCACCGTAGAGGAGATGATTTCCCCGCAGGCCATCAAAAGATCCAGTTCGTGAGGCGCCGGATTGGGATTTACGCTCTTGAGCATATCGATCATGGTATCGGTGGCAAAGGGATCCCCTCTGCGGCCCATGGCAGATACCACTACGATGGGGGCATACCCCTGGTCAATGGCTTCCTGGACTTTTCCTACGACTTTTTCCCGGGTTACGGGCGTAGCTACGGAAGTTCCTCCGAATTTTTGTACAATGATTTTCATCTAAGTCAGGCTCCCCTCTCAAATTCCTGCGCTTCTCACACTGCTATCTTACAGCCAGCCGTTCTTCACCATGGTTTCTGCGATCTGCAGGGTGTTCAGAGCGGCACCCTTGCGGATCTGGTCGCCTACACACCAGAAGTTGAAGCTGTTGGCAGCACTTTCGTCTCTTCTCAGACGGCCTACATACACATCGTTCTTGCCGGAGGTGTACAGAGGCATGGGATAGATCTGCTGGGACGGATCGTCCTGCAGCACCACACCCGGGAAATTGGACAGGGCCTTGCGGATGTCTTCCAGCTGTACATCATGTTCCAGTTCCACGTTGACGCTTTCGCTGTGGCTGCGGTACACCGGTACCCGGACAGTGGTGGCGGTGATGCGCATTTCCGGATCGGAGAAGATTTTCTTGGTTTCGTTGACCATCTTCATTTCTTCCTTGGTATACAGGTTATCCAGGAAGATATCGATCTGGGGCACCAGGTTCAGGGCCAGGGGGAAGTGCTTCTTGGCAGAAGCGCTGGGGAAGATTTTGGCGGTCATTTCTTCGCCCCGGGCTGCCTGTTTGATCTGGTTTTCCAGTTCATCCAGCCCGTCCTTGCCGGCGCCGGAAGCCGCCTGGTAGGTGGAAACGATGATCCGTTTGATCCGGGCCAGGTCGTAGATGGGTTTCAGGGCCATCACCATGATGATGGTGGAGCAATTGGGGTTGGCAATGATGCCGTGATGTTTGGTGATGTCCTGGGGGTTCACTTCCGGAACGATCAAGGGCACATCCGGATCCATCCGGTAGGTGCTGGAGTTATCGATGACCACAGCCCCGGCCTTCACCGCAATGGGAGCAAAGGTCTTGGAAATGCTGCCGCCGGCGAACAGGGCCACATCCACCCCGTTGAAGGAATCTGCCTTGGCTTCTTCCACGGTATAGGTCTTGCCCCGTACGGTCAGTTCCGTACCGGCACTGCGGGCGGAAGCCAGCAGTTTCAGGTTCTTGAAGGGAAAATCCCGTTCGTTCAGCAGATTGATGAATTCATGGCCAACGGCGCCCGTGGCACCCAAGATTGCTAAGTTGTATTCCTTCATGATTGTCTCTCCTTTATCTCAGCAGACGCAGCATTGCGGCGCCCCTTTCTGTTTCGATCCGCCCTTTCCAGGGGCGGGGAACCGTGTCTGTACGGTGATGGTTCTCAATCCAGGATCTGATCCAGTCCGTACACCAGGCCTTTGCGTTCCACCATGGTGCGGCAGCCCAGCATCACGCCCGGCATGTAACATTCCCGGCTCACAGGATCGTTGCGTACCGTCAGGGTCTCGCCCATGCTGCCGAAGATGATTTCCTGGCTGGCCACGAACCCGGGCAGCCGTACGCTGTGGATCCGCATGCCTTCGTATTCGCTGCCTCTGGCATGGGGCAGTTTCTCCACTTCATCCGGGTTGCCCTGCTGTACAAAGCCTCCCCGGACCTGGGCCAGTTTCTGGGCCGTCAGGATGGCGGTGCCGCTGGGAGCATCCAGCTTCTTATCGTGGTGCATTTCGATGATTTCCACTTGAGGGAAATATTTGGCGATCTCGGCAGCCACTTTCATCATGAGCACAGCGCCCATGGCGAAGTTGGGGCAGACCAGGATGCCCACATTGTTCTTTTCCGCCAGGCCCTTCAGTTCATCCAGGTTTTCCTGGGTGAATCCGGTGGTCCCCACCACGGCGTTCACGCCGGCGTTCAGGATCACCCGCAGGTTGGCCATGACCACATCCGGCCGGGTGAAGTCCACCACCACATCGGGTTTGTGGGCATCCAGGGCGGCTTTCAGATCCGTGTCCACCGGGCAGCCTTCCACAGCTTTGTCCTTGCCGAAGACATCCACGGCCCCCACCAGTTCCATGTCCTTCTGCTGCAGGACCGTTTGTACCACGGTATGGCCCATGCGGCCCAGCGCACCGTTTACCATCACTTTGATCATCTTGTCCATCGCTCCTTCTACGATTCCTTTGGGAGACAAAAAAGCAGGTCATCGAGTCGAGCCCAATGACCTGCAAGAAAGGAAGCCGCTCCTGCCACAGCAGGGGACTTGATTCCGTTCCCATTGATAGCTCTCCACCCAAAGGCGACAGTCTGCAGCTTGTTCACCTGCAGCCCAGCATAAGCGCGCACCCGCAGCTTTGCTTCGGCGGTTCCCCTTTCGCTTCCTTCAACGGTGTCCCTCTGGGAGTTACTCATGTTTTCCGCGCCTCTATCTTGTTTTGAATTATGGTTACAGTATAGGAGTTTCCCGCTCACTTGTCAACTGGGAACCCCCTAATTTTGTACTTTTTTTATTTTCGCAGATTTTTCCGCAGTTCGGCCTGGGTCCGGCTGAAGAAATTTGTTAAGTCTTTTACAAACTGCCGGGAATAGACCGTACTGTCCAGGGTACTCCGTTTGGCAAAGATGGCCTTCTGATTGGCCAGGCTCTGCCCCTCATAGCTGTGCAGGGCTTCCAGGAGTCCCTCATAGGTAGCCCCGTAGCTGTAATCCGGGGTGGCCTCCATCTGTTTGCCCAGTGCCAGGTAGAACCCATTCCATTCCTCCGGGGTCAGGTCCTGCTTCAGGGCCGCCATACAGCCCCGCACCAGATGGGCCTTCAGGTAGATGTATTCCCGCAGGGCCGTTTCCCGCTGTTCCGGGAACAGTTTGAACCACTCATAAAGCTGATAGCCGCCCCAGTCTCCCATGGTATCCACCACGGAGATCAGTGTCTTCCAGTTGTTGTCCAATGTGTGTACGCCTCACTTTGATGTGCTGCCGAAGCCGCCGCTGCGCTCCTTTTTGGGAGCTCTGGCATCGTCGTCCGCCAGCAGATAGGTATAGAAGATCCCCTGGGCCACCCGCTCGCCCTTTTCCAGGGTCACATCGCTGTCGCTGTCGTTGTACAGAGCCAGCAACAGATGGCCTTCATTGTCGGGATTGTTGTAGTAATCCGCATCCACGATGCCCTCGTTGTTCACCAGCCGCAGGTGGCGTTTCACCGCCATGCTGGACCGGATGTGGATGCCCAGGTATTCGTTGTCCTGCATATAGGCCTTGATCCCTGTAGGGACCATTTTCTGGGTATGGGCCGACAGAGTCACCTGTTCCGGCAGGTAAATATCGTATCCGGCGCTGCGGGCCGTCTGCCGGCTGGGCAGCGGGAAGTCGACATCCTTATAAGAAGTGATTTTTTCAAAACCGCGGACTTTTGTCATTGCTTCGACACCTTTCCTTTTTCCACGTCCCAGGCCTGGATCTCTTTTTCCAGGGCGGCCACGAAGGTCTTCTGGGGAATGGGGGTGAATGCTTCTTTGACGTTCTTCTGTTCCAGGCTCTTTCCCTTCCGGGTCAGCACCTGGATCTGGTCGATCCGGTAGGTGTGATCCTTTCCGTTGATTTCCACGGTCATCAGGCATTCCCTGGCGGAATCCGCCTCCGGCAGGTGCTTTTCATACAGATGGTTCAGCAGCCGGATGAAAGAAGCACTTTTGATCACCGCCCGGGTATCGGCGGTAATGATGTCCGGGGTCCTGGGCTGTTGCTGGAAGGAAGCCAGGTCGGCATAGTACGCTCCGGAGGGATTCTCCCCCAGAAGGCTCCATTCCACAGGTTTGGCGGCCAGCGCCGTGCCGGACCCCCACAGGGTCACCCAGGCGGCGGTCAGGGCCAGCAGTTGTTTTTTCATGTGCCTACTCCAATCTCTGGTAATTTCTCCCTTCCATATTATAGGATACCTGCCCGGGAGTCAAGAGGAAGTCCGCACCCGGCCGGCCAGTAGCTCTCTGGCCCGGGGCACGTCGGCCTCGGCCACGTCGATGTAGTAGAAATTCCGGTCGATCTTGCCTTTGGGGCCAAAATCCCGGATGTCCAGCTTGGCCCCGCAGCCGCAGGTGGGAGCTTCGCTGGGGAGCTCCGTGGAAGAAAAGTCTATGCCGTGCTCCTTCAGGAGCCTCTTTGCCGCTTTCCAGTCCGCCCTGCAGCCTTTTTCCTTATAGACAGTGATTTTTTTCGTAAAGAAACCCATGATGTACACCTCCTGGAGATTGAACCCACCACCATTGCGCTGAAGCGCAACGGTCCCCCGCCCTTAGAAAGGGCGGATATCCTGGGTATCAGATGATTGACGTTTCTTGGCCAGAGACAGGTTGAACAGTAGATTCAGTGTGGAGCATTCCCCATTCAGAAACGTATCCGTCCATTCTGCAATTATCCGCCCTTTTCAAGGGCGGGGGACCATCTCCGCAGGAGATGGTGGTGGGTTCTTCCCCCCTTCCCCCTTCAACCATCCGCTCATCATTACTCCGCCGGCGGCCCCGGCAGCTTTCAATTCTGCTGCCCGCTCCGGCGTCACCCCGCCCAGGGCGTAGACCGGGATGGGACTTTCCTGACAGACCTGCTGCAACAATACCAGCCCCTTGGGCGGTACCCCCGGCTTGCACTGGCTGGGATACACCGGGCTGAAGGTACAGCAGGTGGCCCCCAGCTCTGCGGCTTCCAGGATGTCGTCCAGGCTGTGGCAGCTGGCTCCGATCTGTTTGGGCAGCCCCTGCCGTTCTGCCGGTCCCAGGTTGCGCAGCACAGGCAGGGGCAGGTGGAGCCCCTCCGGCTGCAGTTCCCGCGCCACCTCTACAAAGGTGTGGAGCCAGCAGGGCACCCCATGGCGCCGGCACAGGGCCAGCACCTGGATGGCCAGTTTCCGGTACGCTGCTTCCGTCAGATCTTTTTCCCGCAGGATCAGCCCCGCCGGGTGCCTCCGCAGGATGGATTCCAGAGCTTCCAGCAAAGGCTGATTGTATAATTTCCGGTTCGTGATGCAGTACAAAGGAAAGGCCATAGGATCCACCTGCTTTCTAAGTAATAATTATTATCCATATTATAGCACAGCTCTGACTTGAAATACAGCTTTTTCTACAGAGGAAAGGAGCTGTGAAACAATCGTTCACAGCTCCTCTATTCTTGCCAGCGCAGCTGGCTTCCAACGGCTGATGACTAGTGACTAGAGACTAGTGACAGGAGGTGTGAAAACAATTTTTTCACACCCTCTGATCACTTATTCAATGTTGTCTTCATGTTCTTGAAGAACCGGTCCAGGATCCGGTCGTAGATATCCATGGGGTTGTTCTCGCTGCCCCGGGCCCGGGCGTCCTGGCTGGAAGCCACCAGCTTCCCGGTTTTCGTGTCGAACCACTGGAACTGGACGCTTACCGCCGTATAGGGCACGTAGGAATCCGGATAATATTCCGGATAGGTGACCGTCCGGTAAAAGGTGTGCCAGTGGCCATGGTCATCCCGCCAGCTTTCCGGGATCTCATCCGTTCTCCATTCCGTATGGGCCGGCACCAGATAACTGCTCACGGCACAATAGTCCATCCGGGGCAGGATGTACAGATCCGCTTTGGCGTCCAGGGCCGCCTGTGGGATGGTCACCTGGGTGCTGTCCGTGGTTTCCAGCTGTTTTTCCGGGGCCTGCTGCCGGGCCGGTTCCGTCTCCTTCTCCGGGACTGCCGGCTTTTCCCCGGGCAGCAGGGCCCGGGGCTGGCTCACCGATTCCAGTACCAGTTTGGCCGTCTTCAGCTTCGCTTTGGCCGCCCTGGTGCGGAAATGGTCCACCATCTTCTGCTTTTTGGCCAGATTCTGCAGCCCATAGCCGCTCATATCCATCTGGGCCATATAAACGGTCCTGACTTTGCTGAACTCATATTGGGGATCCTGCCAGGAGGTGTAATCGGCCAGGGCCGGTACAGCTCCCCCAAGGGCCAGACATCCTGCCAGCAGCAGGATCCGGCAGCGTTTCATCAGATCCATGGTATCAGCTCCTTTTCTGCAGGAAGGAGACGCCCTTCTGCAGCTCCACTGTATCAGCTTTGGATGAAAACCGGGTGAAGATCACACGTCCTCGTCCCAGGCATTGATGTACTGGGGCTTTTTCTTCAGCATTTCCAGCTGTTCGGCCGTGAAGTGATCTTTGTGGATGACGGCTTCGTACACGAATTCTTTGAAATAGGCTTCCGAGCAGACGAAATAACCGTCCTTGCCCACCTCCTTGCCCCAGGAGTTCTCGATTTTCCAGCGGGTGGGGTTGCCTTCGGCGTCAAAGTCCACGCCGGTGAGCAGCATGGCATGGGTGGCCGAGCTGGCGCCGTACCACAGCCGATCGCCCTTTGCCATGGTGGTGTCGAACCCGCCCAGCAGGGCTTCCACCTGCACGCTGGCCGGATCCCAGATGCCCTCTTTCCGGGCCCCGTAAGCACCGGCATCACAGGCGAACCACACGGGCTGGCCGGCCTTCAGCTGTTTCACGCAAAGGTCCTCCAGCGCCTTCTGGGACAGGTTCAGAGCCAGCATATCCTTCCCCACCATGTTTTCCACCGCATGGAAGGCGATGAGCCGATCCATGTCCTTGTCCGGGGTGGGTTCGTTGATCACCGGCTGGAAATCGGCCAGGGAAATACCCACGTACTTGTCATAAAATTCCTTCGGCGTCAGGTTCCGGTGGCAGTGGTACTTCTTGTCCTTGTCCCGCCAGGCAAAGTCGAAATGGTCCACGGGCGTACCGAAGGCGATGCACTGCGCCTTGTACACTTCCGCCAGCATGGCTTCCTTGCGGGGATAGGGATCCTGACCGGCCAGTACCAGGTCCCGCAGTTCTTTGGCATCCTTCCGCAGCAGGCGATTCAGCGTGGCCAGAAACCGGGCTGTATGCTCCGACTGGTAGGATTCCGGCTGGGCACTTTTGGGCACCACCCCGTATTTTTCCACCAGATGGGCCGCCTCACACCAGTAGCCGCCATCCACCATGCCCCGCAGCACATACTGCATGCTCTGGCCCTTTACCGGCTCTTTCGCCTGTTCGATGACCATTTCCAGGAAGTTGTTGGCTTTTTCCAGTTTATCGTAGAAGCTCAGGTAGTTCTGGGACAGCTCGAATTTCTCATCCAGATTGCATTTCTCCGCCACCTTTTCCCGCAGCAGGTTCAGGGCGGCGAACAGCCAGCACCGGCCGGACTGTTTCTGGGCCGTAATGCCCCGGGTCTTTACTTCCACCGCAAAGGGACCGTCGTGGAGGGCCGCCTGCATGGGCACAAAGGAAAGGTCGGCCAGATCCGTCTTGGCCAGGGCCCCGTTCAAAACAGAAACACTGGGGTCCGCTGCCACTTTGGCACGGAAGGACTGCAGCAATGCATCGTTGATTTCTTTCATATTCTACACGCTCGCTTTCTAATTGTTTACCATTTATCCAAATTTGCCTCAGGCAAATTTGCTCCATCGGCTAGAGACTCGAGACTAGTGACTAGTGACTTTTTTATCTTTTTAATGCCACAAACGCCCCTCCGATCATGAGCACCATGCCGATGAGCATTTTCGTGGTGATGGGTTCCCCTACGAAGATGAGGGCGAACACCGGGCTCAGGGCCGGCTTGATGAAATAGGTCAGGCTGCCCAGAGCTACACCACCCCATTCGATGGCCAGGAACCAGCTCAGGAAGGCCACCAGGGTGATGCCGATGTACAGTACCAGGACCCAGGGCAGATTTTCCCAGGTGTAGCCGGTAAAGAGAGGAACACAGGCGTAATTGGCAAAGCCGTGGGTCGTCAGCCACTGGGCCACGGCGGGGATGTGGGACAGGCCGGCCACCAGCAGCAGCTGGACACCACCCCAGAAAAAGGACCAGGCCGTTACCGTAATGCTGCCCAGATCCGTTATCAGCTTCTTGCCACCCACGGCGTACAGGCTGTAGCAGACCACGCACAGCAGCAGGGCTGCCACTCCCACCGGATCCATGGTCATATGGAAGGGGTCCACCAAAATGGCAATGGCCAGCACCTGCATGGCCAGGGCGATCCCTTCCCGCCGGGTAACAGGCGTATGGAGCAGCAGGGCCGCCAGCATGATGATGAAGAGCGGCGTACTGGAAAAGATGACGCCGGTATTGGCCGCCCCCAGGGTGACAGAAGCCATCTGGTACAGAGGCCCTACGATGGTAATACCGGAAAAGGCCAGCAGGGCACACAGCTTCATCTGGGCTGCATGGATGTGTGTATCCGTGGCCTTCAGCCGGGCCCGGCTCCAGGGCATCAAAAACACTCCGCACAGAAAATACCGAGTGGCGTTCACCTGGACCCCGTTTAGATCCGCATTGATCTTTTTCATAGCCACTTCCGTCAGGCTGAACAGGACCCCTGCCAGCAGCATGCAGAAAATGGCCTTCTGGTTCTTGGTCATAGAGGAGGATGCCTTCTTTCTTTATTTTGTCAGCAGGGTTCCTCTGCCATTGATTTGTTTACCCGGCTGGGCCTGGAATCCTGCTCGGTCTCCACTCAGAGAGAAGAGAATCAGCTTGTGCTGGCCATCCAGCTGGAATTCCAGTGCCTCCGGAGGAACAGCGCCGCCGGAAGGGTATTTCTCAGTCAATTTCTTCAGCTGCCCGGACACGTCCCAGGTCTGTTCCGTCTGACTGGGCAGCCCGTACTGCAGTTTCCCTGCCCGGATGGCAAAACCGCGTTCCAGGCTTGCGGTACTATATCCGGCCACAGGGATCTTCAGCCGTTCAGTCCGATAATGCAGGTTATTGCCCCGTGCGGTCTGGACAGGTTCCCGAGGCAGCGTGGCCAGAAAGTCCCGCTGCTGCCGGATCCGTTCCACATTGGGATATCGCCAACTGCCCGGACTATGGGACAGGTAAGCAAAGCTGCTGCGGAGGAGTTTACTGTCTTCCGGCGATAGATTCCGCCCGCTGGCCAGCTGATCTCCCTGTACCAGCTGGTTCCGCTCCAGCACCCCATCCAGCCGCCGGGCCTGGAACCAGGCGGGCAGGTCGATCAGGTTCAGCGGCGTCAGGATCAGCACCAGGGTCAGCAGGCTACTCAAAAGGTACAGTTTTCGGGGTTTCCACCGGAAGAAACCCCACATCAGGGTGCACATTCCGAAGCCCGTACAGCACAGGGACAGGTACCGCAGAGAGGTCAGGCTGTAGGCGGAAAGCCGGATCTGCAGGCCGGCAAACTGGCCGATGAGTACCGGAATCAGCAGCAGGGCGCCCCAGTGCAGGGCTTTTTTCTGCCAGGCCGGTTCCCCCTTCCAGAAGGAGAAATACAGCAGGGCGTACACCGCCAGCAGGAACAGGCCGAAGGGGTTCATGAGCCCCACGGGCAGGCTCTTCTGCCACAGGCTGCGTACCAGATACTGGTAGACCACCAGCAGCAGGAACGTGGCGCAGGGCAGCAGGATCCGTTTCCAGAGAGTGGTATAGAGCGGCGGCACGGAGACCGGGTCGTCAGCTTTGGGGATGCAGGAGATGAAATACTGGAACCCCGCCACGCCAAAGGAAAGATAAGAAATCCACAGCATCCAGGGCAGGTCCAGGGGATACAGCAGCAAGCTGACGCTGGCATAGCACAGACCCAGCATCCAGTTCACCACGGCCGCCAGCAGCAAGGTCTTCACACCCGCCACCACAAAATGGCCAAACAGCTGGGGTTTGCCTTCCCGGCTGTCACAGAAAAACAAGATGAGTCCCAGACAGAAAGGCAGCAGGCCGACCAGCACCAGCAGCACATACTGGGAAAAGCCGGTACCGGGAAGTCGCTCCAAAAAACGCCACAAAAGCAGAAAAAACAGGAAGCAGGCTGCATCCCGGCGCAGTTCCACCCGGCCGTACCGTTCGTTGTACAAACGCCAGGGCACGGAAACAAGGGCGACGACACCCGCGGCCAAAAGGGCCGAAGAAAAGTTGTTCTTCTGGAGCAGCCAGGAAAGGTTGCCGGACACCAGCACAAAAAACCAGGCCAGGGCAATGCCCCAGGTGGCGATCAGAGCCGGTTTGAACCGCTGGTTCCGCTCCCAGATGCCCAGAAAGAAAGAATGGATACGAGAAAGCATCAAAGGATCCCCTCCTTAGAAAAGCTGAAATGGTGTTTTTATTATACCATTTTGCAGGGAAAGGGAGAAGATGAAGGCGCCAGCAGGGTGGAACCCGCCAGGCCCGATGCGGAACCCACCAGCTGGATGCGGAACCCACCAGCTGGATGCGGAACCCACCACCAGCCTCCGGCTGGTCCCCCGCCCTTGAAAAGGGCGGATAACCTTGTTGTCGAATGGGTAACGTTGCTGGTCGATCCTCCATCTCGGAACCCGACACTCCGTCCCACAGGTATCCGCCCTTTTCAAGGGCGGGGGACCGTTGCGCCCGGGCGCAATGGTGGTGGGTTCTTCTCCCCCTCTTCCATCCTCAGTTTTACTTCCTTATCGATCACATACATGACCCCATCAAAATTCCTCCAGATGTCCCGATTGGTGAATCGCAGTACTTTAAAACCGTACCGGCTCAGTTCCTTTGTCCGGATGTTGTCATACTGCCGGGTCCCGGGAGCATAGTGCTGGCCGCCGTCGATTTCTACAATCAGGCGGGCACGGGCACAGTAAAAATCCACGATGTACCCGGCAAGGATTTTCTGCCGCAGGAAACGGACCGGATAGGACTGCAGGAACTGGAACCACAAATGGCGTTCTTCCTGCGTCATGTGCCGGCGCATGGTCCGGGCATACTGCTTCAGGCGGCGGTCGCTCGAGGTTTCATGGTACATGGTGCAGAGTCTCCTTTGTTGTAGATTGGGTGGATTGAAATGGGTGTTTGGAACCCACCAGCTGGATGCAGAACCCACCACCCGCCTTCCGGCTGGTCCCCCGCCCTTGGAAAGGGCGGATAACCTTGTTGTCGAATGGGTAACGTTGCTGGTCGATTGGTTGGGGGACAGGTTCTGTTTTCTGCGGATTCCTCCAGCAAAAGGGGGGTACCGCCTGCGTTTGCGGTACCCCCCTTTGCTTCTTCAGCCCCGATTCTTGAAATACTGGAACAGGATTTTGCACAGGTCCCTGGCCTCTTCTTCGCTCAGGGTAATGCCTTTGCTCATCTTTTCGTGCTCCGGGGCCCATTCCCGCAGGTCGAACTTCGGTTTCGTCCCGTTGTAGGACACCCGATTGATCTCTTTGGTCCACCCTTTCTTGCTGGTGGACAGCACGCCCAGTTCCTCCACCAGCTCATAGCTGAAATCAGAATCTCCTTTTCCTGCCATGCCGCTACCTCCTTGCTGTTTTTTCCTTTGCTGATCGACCCCAGGTCCATTATACCGGAAATCCTCTTTTTGGGAACCCCCCACCGTCATCATCTGCAATTTCTCCGCAACTTCGTGATTCACTGCAGGATCCCCGGTGTAGCGATGGGCTGTTTTCACGGCTTCCTCCACCTGCTGGTCCGTGGCCGCCACCAGTTCCTCGTACCCCACCAGGGCCGCAAAGGGGGCAAACTGGGCAGCCCGTTGCTTCCTGGGCATCCGGGGCCGGGGCAGCTTTTGGGGATGGGGCAGCCCCACCAGGTCTTTTTCCCCGTTCACGCCCGATGCCCCCCTACCTGTCCGTTCCGTTCCCGGGTCATGGCCCCCTGGAGCAGGTTGCTGCCCCGCAGCAGGGCGTTCTTCCCGTACCGGGCCTGGATGTCCAGGAGGGTCTGCTGCAGGCTGTCCTCCTGGCCCTTCTTTCCCTGCTCCGCCATCCCGGCGAACAGGTCCGCCTCCCGGCCCCGGACCGGCACGGCTTCCGGCGGCACCACATGCTCGGCGGTCAGGGTCACCTTCCGCACCAGCAGCAGGGGGTTGCACACCCGGTCGAACAGGTCCAGGGCCGCCTGCCGGATGGCCGTTCCGGAGGCAGTATACCCGCCCGGCAGGTTCAGGGACCCCTGGCCATGGACGGGGACCGGCCGTCCGTAATGGTCCTGCACCACCCGGCCCCGGTACGACCGCCGACGCCAGGGGTCCTCCAGGTTGCTCCGGTCATACCCCAGGGTCAGCACCAGCTGGTCCGTCACCCGGCTTTTCTTCACCAGGTCCAGGGCCAAAAGGTCCGCCATCTCCCACACAATGAGCCGGGCCTTGTCCGCCGGATAGGGATGCTGGAGCACCTGCCCGGACCCCAGGCTGCTGCTCCGGGGGCGGTAGGTCTTGATATCCTGCAGGGTGCAGGGTTCCCAGCCCCAGGCATGGTCGATGAGCAGCTCCGCATTCACCCCGAACAGATGGTACAGCAGATCCGGGTCCTGGAGAGACATGCGGGCCACAGCCCCCAGGGTGTACATGCCATAGCGCTGGAGCTTGCGGGTGATCCCCGGCCCGATCCGCCAGAAATCCGTCAGGGGGCAGTGGTCCCACAGGGTCTCCCGGTAACTCTGCTCGGTCAGAGAGGCGATCCGCACCCCATCCCCGTCAGGCGCCATATGCTTGGCCACAATGTCCATGGCCACCTTGCACAGGTACAGATTGGTGCCGATGCCGGCGGTAGCCGTGATCCCCGTTTCCTTCAGCACCGCCCGGATCATCTCCCGGATCAGCTGGCGGGCGCTGCAGCCATAGCTTTTCAGGTAGGGTGTCAGGTCCAGCAGCACTTCGTCGATGGAATACACGTGGATGTCCTCCGGGGCCATGTACCGCAGGTAGGTGCGGTACACCCGGGCGCTGGTTTCCATATAGAGCCGCATCCGGGGCACGGCGGTGATGTAGTCCAGCTCCAGGGAAGGCTGCCGGTTCAATCGAGAAGCCAGGAAGGAACGGCCGGTGAACCGGTGACGGGGGCACAGGCTGCGGCGCATGGCGTTCAGCTCCTCCACCTGGCGGATCACCTGGAACAGCCGGGGCCGGCCGGGGATTCCCCAGGCCTTCAGGGCCGGGGAAACGGCCAGGCAGATGGTCTTATCGGTACGGCTCTTATCGGCCACCACCAGACAGGCATCCAGCGGGTCCAGGCCCCGTTCCACACATTCCACCGACGCATAGAAAGATTTCAGGTCGATGGCTCCATAGATCCGCTGCTGTTCCATTCCCTGTTCCTCCTGTTCTGTTCGTTTTATGAACGTTTGTTTGTTTATAGTATAGCACAAAAGGGAGGCTTCGAAAAGCCCCCCTTGTCAAGATTCCATCTGATCCAGATCCGCCCCTGTCCGGACATCAGGCCTGGATGATCTTCATCCCCTGCACCACCTGGTCCGGAGTCAGGCTGCCCAGAGCATCCAGCAGGTGCACGTGGAAGGTCCCCGGTCCCGGATTCCCCCGGGCCGCCACTTCCCCGGCCAGGCCCATATAGACCGTGCCCAGAACAGCGGCCGCAAAGGGCTCTCCGCTGCTGTGCCAGGTTCCTGCCAGGGCCCCTACCATACAGCCGGTGCCTGTGAGCCGGCCCAGCAGGGGCGTCCCGTTGGCCACCCCGAGGGTCCGCCTGCCGTCGGTGACCAGATCCGTGGCCCCGGTAATCAGGAGCACCGTATCGTGCTCCCGGGCGTAGGCTGCAAAAGGTTCCGCCGCCCCGGCCAGATCCGTACCCCTGATGGCATCCGCCGACCCGGCGTCCACTCCGTGGGCGTGGCTGGGCAGGCCGCACAGGGCCCGGATTTCCGAGCTGTTCCCCTTGATGATCTGAGGCCGGTTGGCTGCAATAAACGCTTTGGCATATTCCAGCCGCAGGGTGCTGCAGGCTGCCCCCACCGCATCCAGCAGGATGGGCAGCCCCAGGGCATGGGCTCTGGCCCCGGCGATTGCCATGGCCTGCATCCGTTCTTCGTTGATATTCCCCAGGTTCACCACCAGGGAATCCGCCGCCGCCGTGATCTCCTCCACCTCTTTCGGGTGAGAAGCCATGGTGGGGCTGGCCCCCACTGCCAGGATGGCATTGGCACTGTCATTCATGGTGATGGCGTGGGTCATGCAGTGGATCAGCGGTTCATTTGCCCGCACCCTGGACAGGATGGCCGTAAACGCCCTGGCCAGCTTGTCTTCTGCTTCCGTGGTCATATACATTCACTCCCAATTTTCTCTGGAATTCCAGCAGCGTCCCGTTTTTGGAGAGCACGGTCAGCAGGCAGAAGGCGATGGACCCGCCGATCAGGGTGCCGGCGATGAAGCTGGGCACATAGAACATCCAGGACAGACCGGTGCGGCCCATGAGGATTTCCATCACCGGATAGGAAACCATGGCCCCGATGATGCCGGTACCGATCACTTCACCCAGGCAGGCGGCAATGATTTTTCCCCCGCTGGCCCGGTAGAACAGGCCGGAAAGGACGGCCCCGAATACGGCCCCGGTCAGGGCCAGGGGCGGAATGCCCATAACGGTCATCCGGATGATGCCGATCAGCGTGGCACAAAGCAGGGAATACCAGGGTCCCAGCATCACCGAACAGGTGATGTTGATCAGATGGGCCATGGGACACATGCCTTCGATCCGCAGGATGGGTGAAATGACCACACCCAGGCCGATCATCATGGCCAGAAAGACCAGACGCAGGACTTTTTGCTGTTTGCTTTCCATAATAAAAATTCCACTCCTTTTTGGACCGGTAGCACCAGCCCCTTCAGAGTGGCAATGAACATTGTGTGCGTACCCACCACAGCTGAAAAAGCTGGCAGAAGCCAGTTCTGACGGTCGGTACTGTGGTACCCTCTCAACCCGGCACACGGACTCCCTCGCTGAAAATGAATACCGATCCAGGGCGCTCCCCCTCGATCGTTCCTATTGTAACAAAAAAAGCAGAAGGAAGCAAGTGTCCTTCTGCTTCGGCTGTGAACCCATCGATCAGGATGGCGGGAGTGTAAGAACCCACCACCAGCCTTACGGCTGGTCCCCCTTCCCTTTTCCCCGGGACTAGGCTGTTCCTGTTCGTCACAGCCGTCGCGGGAAGGACAACAAAGGTCGTACGGTCGGTGCAGGAACCCATCCACCGTCCATCCGGACGGTCCCCCTTCCCTTTCAGGGAAGGACAACTGTCATTCCATACTCCTGACGATGTATTTCCGGCAATGGACGTACACCACGGCCAGCACCACCGTGGCAACGATCCAGCTCAGGGGATAGGCTAGCAGCAGCACCAGGTAGTCCCGGTATCTGGCGAACACGGTAAAGATGTACACCAGCCGCACGCCGCAGATGCCCAGGATGGCCACAATGGCCGGAGGCAGCGCATACCCGTACCCCCGCAGGGCCCCGGACAGGATATCCAGCATCCCGTTCAGGTACAGGGTGGTGGCAACCAGATGGATCCGCTCCACCCCCAGGCGGATGACCTCCGGATCGGGATTGAACAGGCTGATGATCTGCCGCCCGAACAGCACAATGGGCGTGGTGATGCACAAAAGAAACAGTCCCTCCACCCAGAAGGCCGCTTTGGTGGTGCGCAGGCACCGGTCCAGTTTCCGGGCCCCGTAGTTCTGTCCCACAAAGGTGGTGGTGGCCTGGCTGAACCCGTTCACAAAGCAGTAGATGTTGAACTCGATGATCACCCCGGCCGCAGCAGCAGCCATCACAGCGGTTCCCAGGCTGTTCAGGGAAGACTGGATCACCACGTTGCTCACGGCGAACACCATGCCCTGGATGCCGGCCGGAAGCCCGATCTTGATGATGTTCCGGAACTCCACCCGGCTGAACCGCATATGGTGCCGCTGGAGCCGGACGGGCTGGGGCGTGCGGCACAGCAGCACAAACAGGAACAGGGAGTTCACCGCAAAGCTCAGCACCGTGGCACTGACCACCCCGGTCAGTCCCAGATCCAGCACCGTCACCGAAAGCAGGTCCAGGGTGATGTTCAGGATATTGGCCGCCACCAGGCTGTAAAGAGGGGTTTTCCCGTCTCCGCAGCTGCGGAAAATGGCCGCCTCGAAGTTGTACAAGGTCAGGAAGGGCATGCCCAGCAGGAAGATCCGCAGGTAGGTGGCCGCCAGGTCGTGGACCTCTTCCGGTACGTCCAGGATTTTCAGGGCCGGATGGGCGATCAGCTGGCCCACGATGCTGAGCAGCACCCCCAGCCCGATGGCCATGAAGATGGCGGTCTGCACCGTCTCTTCCACCTTGTCCTGCTTCCGGGCCCCCAGATACTGGGCGATCACCACATTGGCCCCCAGGGAGATCCCGATCAGCAGCGTCACCAAAAGGCCGATGACGGGCATGTTGTTGCCCACCGCAGCCATGGCGTCCTTCCCCACAAAATGGCCCAGGATGAACACATCCATGCTGTTGAACAACTGTTCGAACAGCCCCATGAGCCCGATGGGCATGGCAAAAAGAAACAGTTTGTCTGCAATGGAGCCGTGGAGCATGTCCAGGCCGTGCCGTCTGCTCTGAACTTCCGTCATCCTTCATTCCCCCATTCCCGGATCCGCTTCCGCACGTCATCCAGGTTCAAGACCCCCAGAGCGAACCCCTTCTTGATCAATTGCTCCGGCAGGTATTCATCGTATTTGTCGAACACCGGCACCTCCTGGGGATACACCAGGTCCAGAGGATCGATGTCCTTTTCGATTTCTTCCTTCACCACCCGGTAAAAGGTCTTTTCATCCGCGTCCATGGTGAACTGCATAAAGAAGGGCCGGAAGGGATCCAGCTTCTTCAGTCCCAGCCGCCGGGCGCATTTCAGGTTCAGGAACCGTTCCATGGCCAAAAAACCGTAGGTCCCCAGCCAGGGCAGGAGGCACCACATGTTGCCTCCCAGCTGGATCAGGGGCTTTTCCGCTGCCCCCGAGGCCACCGCCGTGTGCCGGGCCTGCTGCAGCCGGGCCACTGCATTCTTCATCAGATAGGGATAGCTCCGTTCCTCCTGCAGTACTTTCCGCATGCGCTCCAGCACCCGGGTATGCAGATCCCCGGGGCATTCCCCGAAATAAGCCGGGACTTTGCCCTTCACCATTTCGCAGTAGATCACATGCCGTTTCCGGTCCACCTCCAGCACCCGCCACACATGGCCGGCAATGGCGATCTTCTCCCCGGGAGGAGGGGGTGCCACCACGGTGCCCAGTTCTTCCGAATCGCAGCGCACCGTGTATTCCTCGTTTTCCTGGAACACCCCGTAGAACTTGAACGAGCTGATCACCCGCTCCCCCGCAAGGCCCACCATCAGGCCCCCCTGCTCCGTCCGTTCAATATGATCCTCCGCAATCAGGTACTGGAGCAGCACCTTGTAGTCTTCCTGGCTGATCCGATGGAAATAGCTGAGCCGCAGCACCCGGTCTGCCAGGGCCGCCGGAGACAGTTCCCCGTTGCTGGCCAGCACGCTCATAGTCTGGTGGTACAACAGGCTGTAGGGCAGCCGGTCCAGCCGGGGCGGTTCCACCCATTTTTCCTCCAGGTACAGCTGGATCAGGGCGATTCCCTGGAGCAGTTTCCAGGGGATGGTGGCAGGCAGCAGCGCCCGGATCTCCGGCTCATCCTCCCGGATCACGAACCACATCTCCGGCGGCAGATCCCGCCGTCCGGTCCGCCCCATGCGCTGGAGGAAGGAAGATACGGTCCAGGGCGCATCGATCTGGAAGGCCCTTTCCAGCCGGCCGATGTCGATGCCCAGTTCCAGGGTGGAAGTGGTCACCGTGGTCAGGTTCCTGCTTTCGTCCTTCATCAGTTCTTCCGCCGTTTCCCGCACCGCCGCCGACAGATTGCCATGGTGGATCAGGAACCGATCCGGTTCATGACGCAGCTCGCAGTACTGGCGCAGGCTGGTGGTCACCCCTTCACATTCTTCCCGGGAATTGACGAACACCAGGCATTTCTTGCCCCGGGTATGCTCGAAGATGTAGCCCAGTCCCGGGTCCGCCTGCACCGGTGCCGTGTCCGTCTTCTGATCCAGGGCCGGCAGACCCTTGATGTCCGTCCGGTCCTCCCCGGCCTGGGCGTCCTTCACGTAGAAATGCTCCATGGAAAGCCGCCATTTGGCACCGGGAGCCTTCACCTGGGGGATCAGGGTCTTCCGGCCCGTACCCAGGGACAGGAACTCCCCCACCCGCTGGGGATCCCCCAGTGTGGCCGACAGGCCGATCCGCCGGGGATTCACCCCTGCCAGCCGGGAAAGCCGCTGGATCAGGCACAGGGTCTGGCCGCCCCGGTCCCCCCGCAGCAGGGAATGGACCTCATCGATGACCACGAACCGCAGGTCGCCGAACAGTTTGGGGATGGCCATGTGCTTGTGCAGCAGCAGGGCCTCCAGGCTTTCCGGGGTAATCTGCAGGATGCCCGACGGATGGCGCATGAGCTTGGCCTTGTGGGACTGGGAAACGTCTCCGTGCCAGTGCCACACCGGGATGTGCCCTTCCTGGCACAGAGGCTGCAGCCGCTGGAACTGGTCGTTGATCAGGGCCTTCAGGGGACCGATGTAAATGCAGCCCACGCTTTTGGGCGGGTCCTGGGCAAACTGGCTCAGGATGGGAAAGAACGCCGCCTCCGTCTTGCCCGAAGCCGTGGAGGCCGTCAAAAGAAGATTCTGGTCCGTATGGAGGATCACATCCCCCGCAGCCACCTGGATGGGCCGCAGTTCCGACCAGCCCTGCCGGTAAATGAAATCCTGCACAAAAGGTGCATACTGGTCAAAGATACTCATCACACGCTTCCTTTGGAACTACACCGTGAACTCCGCAAATTCCGGAGCCGTCTCCTGGCTTTCCACCTCATTCTTCGCATACTGGAACCCCTGGGAATGGAGCAGCTCCGCCACCTTCAGTTCCGGATGCTGGTACAGGATGTCCAGCACCTCGATGAAATCCCGGATCACCTCCCGGGGCGTGATGTGGGAATCAGCCCCGATGCGGCTGAATTCGATCTGGATGAAATCCCCCAGGTCCTGTTCCGTCACATGGGGTTCGTATCCGTACAGCACCCCGTGGATCTGGGCCAGTTTCTCGATCAGGATCAGCATTTCGTCACCGGTCAGCGGCTGCAACCGGATCACCGGAGCCAGCAGGTCCCTGTGTTCCCCGCCGAAATGGCCTTCCGCCAGCCGGGACCGCAGGGCTTCGTAGCTGTACACCCCCCGCCGGGGATCTTCCATACACTGGGGCGTGCCCCCCATGATGATGCCCAGGTAACGGGCCTTGCCCTGAAGAGTATCGTTGTACATGGTCAGGATCTTTTCATAGTTGTACTGCCGGGTGATGGCGTGAGGGATCTTGTAGATGTTCACCAGCTCGTCGATGCACACCAGCAGCCCGGCATACCCGGCCTGTTTCAGGAACAGGGCAAAGATCTTCAGGTATTCATACCAGTCCTCGTCGGAGATGATGATATTCACTCCCAGTTCCTGCCGGGCTTCCGTCTTGGTGTGGTACTCTCCCCGGAACCACTTGATCACCCTGGCCTTGGTGGATTCATCCCCCTGGCGATAGCTCTGGTAATACAGGGTCAGCAGCCGGGCAAAGTCAAACCCGTGGACCATTTCGTTCAGAGCATCGATGACCTGGCCGATTTTCTGTTCCACCAGCCCGTCCAGCCGGCCGTCAGTCAGAGAAAGACCCTTCTCCTCCATGACCTGCTGCTGGACCTGGCTGATCCACCGGTCCAGGATCAGGGGCAGGGCGCCCCCTTCCGGCCGAGTCTTCGTGGCCATGTTCCGCACCAGCTCCCGGTAGGTGGCCAGGCCCTGGCCCTTTGTTCCCTGCAGCCGCCGCTCCGGGGACAGATCCCCGTCCACCACCACAAAATTCCGTTCCATCACATAATTGCGCAGGGTCTGGAGCAGGAAGCTTTTGCCGCTGCCGTACCGGCCCACGATGAACCGGAAGGAAGCCCCGCCGTCGGCGATGACTTCCACGTCGTGGAGCAGGGCATCGATTTCATTTTTCCGTCCCACCGTAATATAGGGCAGCCCGATCCGGGGCACCACCCCGCCCTTCAGGGAACTGATCAGGGTCCGGGCAATCCGTTTGGGTATTTTCACTGTCATGGTTCCAGTTGTCCTTTCAAATCCTCTTGATAATCTTCGATCACCGAGGGCGGGTCTCCGGCTTCCAGCACCGTATCCCCGAACTCCCCGTAGCATTTTTCATTGATCCCGTCCACCAGGAGCGAAGGCATCAGCCCCCTGGCCGCCACCCAGGAGGTATCCCCCCCTGTAAGCAGATCCCGCAGGTAGTGGAGTTCATCCTCCGTCAGGTTCCAGGGAGTCTTCCCTCCAGCCGGAACCGGTTGGGCAGGTGCCGTTTCCGGGGCGGCGGGTGCCCGGCCGGGGACGTCGGACGTCCCTTCCAGAGGTTCCGTTTCCAGGGGTTCTGTTTTCCCCTGTCCCGGAGACGCGGTCCGGGGTTCCCCCGGCAGGCTTTCCGCGGGCAGGGCCTCCTCCCGCCGTTCCTCCTCGGTCATCAGCCGCTCCCGGGTCACCGCCGCTTCCCGGCGGATCCTGTCCAGGGCTTCCGGATGGAACACCACCCGGCGGGCTTCCCGTTCCTTCCGTTCCCGGTTGTCGGCAGCCACCACATCGCCCACCAGTTTCGTCAGCCAGACATAGGAAAAGGGCTGCTGCACCGCCGGTGCCACGTGGAGGGCCTCCCGCAGGAGACCGTCGATGCTCTTCATGAGCTTGCCCAGCTTCTTCAGGCATTTGGCCTCATAATTGAACCGGCGCAGCGTCCAGTTTCCTTCATCGTCCTTGTAGATGCAAAGGGGCGATTCCTCCACCGTGAACTGCCGCCTGTCCGGCTGTTTCAGGAACACGGCGTTGGCAAACAGATCCAGCCAGTCGTAGGTGGGATGGCCCAGGAATTCGTCCAGGAAGGTCTTTTTCTTCCGGTGCCTGGCATAATAGACCTGCAGTCCCCGATAGATCCGAGAAAATAGATGGACCGTCCGTTCCGGATCCACCTTGTATAGCCTGGACCGGGTCAGCCGGTAGGTGGAAAAGAGATCCAGGGCATCGAAAATGGCCTGATCATCGGCCTTCTGCCAGTCCTGCAGTGTCAGCAGGGCCCTGTCCTGTTCCATCCGTTTCGACCTGGGCAGCAGTCCGGGATCCAGCTGGTACTGCAGCACATAATCCCGCAGCCACTGGTGCAGGTACGGATCGATCCGGGCATCCAGGAGCCGATATTCCTGGTGAAAGGCACAAAGTTTCCGGTAGCCCTCCATGGGATCCTTCACGCCGATCTGGTTCAGCAGTTCATAGATATAGAGAAAGGCATAGGTCAGGGAGGTCCGCTCCAGGTCATGGTGGCGCAGCCGGGTGCGCCAGCCGAAATACCCCCGCAGCTCCGGGTCCGTAAGCACCCGGTAGGTGGGGTAGTAATGGAGCACCGGAAGGTCGTAGACGGCATCGTCCTCGTAGTCCTCCAGGGCTCTGCCCTGGCGCACAAACAGCTGGGCCGTGGTTTCGTAGGACGAGGTCTCATCCTGCTGCATGGCCCGGAGCCGGGCAAGGGGTTCCGGCAGAGGCTGAGGCCGGGGGCGTTCCTTAGGTTTGATGGGCTCCGCCGCATACAGCTTCTGCAGCAGCTGGAAGGTCCGGGCCTTTTCCTCCGGGGTCTTTTTCTCGAATTCCACCGTCCATCCCCTCCCTTCTCAATAGACTGACCAGAAGCCAAAGGCAAACATTTTTTCACCATTCTCCATTATAACAAGGAAGGCAAGAAAAGGAAAGAGAAGCCCGGCAAACTGCTTTTCCCACCGGGCCTTGCCTTATGGTATACTGAAAAAAAGAAAACCAGTAGAAAGCAGGTGATGGCCCATGATGACCCCTTTCTGGTTCTTTTTGCAGTGCTGCCTGGCCCTGCCCGGTATGCGGGGCGAAGGAGCCCCGGTGGACCCTTCCCAGGCCGATCCTCCGGAAAAACAGGAACAGCGGAACACCCCCTGGCTGGAACTCCACGGGGACTACCGGTACCTGTACGGCAAGGGACGGTTTGCCGCCCGGACCCCCGCCAACCTGAAAAAAAGCCGCTGGCCCCGGACGGATCAGGATGTGTTCCTGCTCCAGCGGCGGTTGCGGCTGTTCCCGGTGGTCCATACCAGCCAGGATACCCAGTTGAAATTCATGATCGAAGACAAACGGAACGACAAGGACCACACCCAGGACCACCATCCCACCCTGTCCCGGGCCTATCTCCAGCACGAAAATGACCATACCAAATGGGAGCTGGGCCGGTTCAACCTGTATCTCATGGACGGGAACGTGATCGACAAACGGGTGGACGGGATCCGCACCAGCTTCGGAAAGAAAACGGACCTGGCCGGACGGCTCACCCTGTTTGCCGGCCAGACCACCGGGAATGGCAACCTCCACCGGAAAACCGGCTGGTATCTCCAGGGCGAGAAACAGCTGGGGAAGCTGAACCTCCGGTCCGCCTTCCTGGATTTCCGGACCCGCCAGTCCCTGCCTGCCAGCCTGCCGGCCTTCCAGCAGCTGGGACTGGAGCCGGGATCCAGCGGCACCGGGTTCGACCGGCAGCAGATCTGGACCACCCGGCTGGAATACCAGCCTCGGGACCGATGGCTCTTCGACCTGGAACTGCTGGGGTCCAAAGGCTCCCACGGGCAAGATGGGTATCAGGAACGAAAAGCCGGTTTTGTGGCTGCGATAACCTATGGGGAACTGGACGAACGGAAAGGCGGTACCTGGGAAACCTGGCTCCGGTACTACCACCAGCCCCAGTCCAGCATCCTGTACCACACCATGGACGGAGATACGGGCTTCTTTCAGCGCCAGGGCTTCCGGGGCTGGGGCGCCCGGCTGGACTATGTGGTGATTCCTGGTCTGGTCTGGGCGGTGGAAGGATTCCGGCTCCAGAACAGAAAAACAGGACCCTTCACCCGGGATTTCCGGGAGTGGGTCCTGGGGACCAGTGTAACGGCGTATTTTTAACCAAACCCTTCTTTGAGCCCCGCATAGTTCTCATAGCTGTCCCGCAGCATATGGATCACGTGGGCAGGGTCTTTCTGCAGCCAGTCCTGCCGCTTTTCCGGCATGATGGTGAACCAGGCCGGAGCTCTCAGGAGATTGTTCAGGGATCTGTACAACTGCTGTTCGGGGATTTTCTTCAGTTTCCCGGTCTCTGGCTGTACCTCATAGCCCTGGTCCCTGCCCTCTCCTTCGGCATTGACCAGGATTTCCAGCTGCCCGTTCCAGTCCATATCCAGCACGGCGATGTTCACCAGACCGTCCCGTTGGGGGACCCGGTCCCACTGTTCCCGGTTGGCCAGAAGGATCTGGAGCTGGTACCGAAGAGCACCGGGGGCCAGGGGCCGGGGTTCAGAGACACCGCCGGGCCACTCATGTCTGTGGGGAAGGTCCCGTTCACAGGCCAGAGCCGGAGCTGCTCCCAACAACAGAACGAGCAGTCCCCAGGCGGCACGTTTTTTTATGGATCCATCCATTGTTCCCCCTCCCTTCTTCGGCTCTCTTTACTTTTCAACCATCTGGCTCACGGCTCCTCCCGTCAGGTCCATATCATTGATCCTTCCCTGGACATTCTTGAAGGTACAGTCGATCAGTTCCAACTGGGACTGGGCCACGGCGAAAAAGGGGAGATTGGTGCTGGTGTCTTTGAACAGGGTCCGGATGATTTTCATATCCCTGCACTCGATGGCATTGATCAGACCATAGGTGCAGCTGCGGATCACGCTGTCCCGGAGGGTAACGCTTTCACAGCCCAGGGCTTCGTACCCATAGGTCCCGCACCCGTACAGGTCCAGATTTTCCAGCCCTGCGTCCTGCACCAGATCCAGTTTCAGTACGGCTCCGCTGCAGCGGCCAGCCTGCAGGGAATGGCCGACCCGGAGATGGGCCAGCCGGAAGTTCTGACAGTTCCGGAAATGCAGCACCGGAGTATAGGGATCCTCTGTTACGATTTCTGCCGTAATCTTCTCCGTATCCTGGCCCCGGATGGTGAGATCCTGGAATCCGGCCAGCTCCAGGTCCTCATAGGCCATATACAGGCCTGGAGGGCTGAGGGGATTCCATGGGAATCTGTGGATCACCTGGTCCGCAGCGGTACTGGCCAGCCAGGTGGACAGGTTATAGCGGCCCGGTGCCAGGATGATTTCCGTATGGTCATCCAGGGCCTCCATCATTTCCTGTACATTGTGGACCAGGACGGTTTTCCGGGGAGCAGCAAAACCCCCGGCCGTCAACCCCAGAACCAGGACCATACACAGCAGCAGAGCCCGTATCAGGTCCGTCCATAATTTACCGATCCGTTTCATCAACTGTCACCTCCCTATTCCTCCCGCACCACCAGGCTGCCGTCTTTTCCGCTGATCTGGAGGATCTTCCGATGATACCCCTTCCGGTCGTAATAGGACAGGCCGGTGGCCCGGGCAGTCCCTTCCAGATTTATGGGGTAGTTGTACCGGGTACCCGGTTCCAGGTTCCCCAATGGTTCATCCTTTTCCACCTGCCAGGTCACCTGACCGCTGTCACTGACCTCCGCCACCTGGAGGGTGAGCAGGTGCACATCCTCCAATCTCTCTCTGGGAGTCACCGCCAGCATGGGTTCGCCAAACTCACTAACCTGGGTCAGGGACAGCTCCACACTCCCTTTGCCCCGGCGGGCCAGGGACTGCCAGGACAGTTTTTCCACCTTGCCCATCAGGTTTGTTTGGGGTTCCTGGATCCTATCATACAGGGTGTCCAGTTCCCGGCCATAGATTCCTTCTCCGCCGGAAGCTCCGGCCAGGACCGGCAGGCCAGTAAGAAAGGCCATGAGACACAGACAGGCCAGCTGCCTCCGGACATCCTTTCCTTTCATGGCTCCTCCTTTTTAGAATTTTCCGCCGCCGCCCCCATGATCCTCATCGGTACTGTCGGCCTTGGCGCTTTCGCGGCTCTTTTTCGGCTTGCGATGGACCGTCATGTACAGGTAGTTGTCCGTATTTTCTTCCAGCTGGAAGCTGTCCCGGTCCAGATAGACCCCGGCTTCCAGGGCTGGCATCACATTGTTCATCTGGCCGATGAGCACCCGGCGCACCAGGAACCCGATGCCCAGAGACACCGCAGCGGCAATGGCCAGGGCCAGAGGATTGAAGACATTGGCAGGATCGTAGGGCTTCCCTTCTTTCTGGTAATAGGCCAGCAGTTCATCCGCCCCTTTGGCATACTGGCCGAAGGCTTTCGGATAGTTGTTCTTTTTCAGGGCCGGCAGGAATTTTCCGCTGAGGGCCTTGATGCCGGCTTTGTCGGTGATCATTTTCCGCATGCCGTTGTCGGTGGAAATGTACCAGTCCCGATCCTTCATGGACAGGAGCAACACCATATTCCCCTTGAGCTTGCTGTCTTTGATCTTGTCCAGCATCCCATTGGCGAACTCTCCGGGTTTCACGTTTCCGGTGTTTTTTACCGTGACCACCGCCAGACGGACCTGGTATTTCTGGCTCACCTGGTCCAGGGACTGCTGGAGGACTTTCTCTTCCTGGGGCCGCAGGAGATCAGCCTGATCCAGCACCAGGGCAGAGGCTGCCGATGCGGAAACGGCCATGCCCACCAGAAGCACCAGGAGTGCCAGGATGCGCAGTAACTTCTTCATGATGACCTCCTTACGTCAAGAACATCTTTGCCACAAAATACAGCGCCGGTGTGAGGATGGCCGCCACAGCCCCCATAACCATCAGGGATTTCTGGTTGTCATAGGGCAGTGTCCCCACCATCTTCCCGGTCTGTCCGTTCATCATAAAGGTGTAGGGTTTGTCCTGATACCGGGTGGTCAGGATCCACACCGGAGCCAGGGCATAGGCCACCTGGTCTTCATCCTTCCGGACCACGCTGTCCTTGAGGATGGTCCGGTCATAGCCCCTGGCCTTGACGGTTTCTTCCAGCACCCCTACGGCGGACCGTTCCACCCGTTCATCAGCCCGGGGCACGGAAGCTTCCGCATCCACATCGTATTTGTCCGCCAGGAAACCGGTGAGATAAGCCGGGCTGAAGGGTACCATCTTGGAATAATCGAAGGGTTCGATGCTTTCCATATAGGTATCGTCCATTTTGCTGGAGCCGTCCACCGGAATCTTATGGAAGCTCATCCGGCCACTGCGGATGCACTGGAACACCCGGGTTTCCGTAATGATCTCATCGCTGGTTTCCATTACATTGTCGTCTTCCCCCTGGAAGTCGGCACTGGCATGGATTTTGGAATCGAAGAGCCAGAAGGGCACGTACATGGGCTGGATGTCCTGGACCCGGTTGTTGGCCGTAAAGGCCGCCGGCAGCAGGCGCTTGCCCTTGTAGAATTCCTTCAGGGCCGCCACCGCATCGTCCTTGGTCTTGGTGAAGGGGATCACGTAATCCGGCTTCAGCATGCCGCTGAAACGGTTGGGCATCATGGTGGGATTCCCGCAGTAGCAGCATTCCGTGGCCAGGGTATTTTCGTCACAGACGATTTCCGCACCGCAGGCGGAACAGGTGAAGGCTTTCAGGACGGAAGCTTCTTCCGTGCTCCATTCCTTGCCGGCCATCTCCGTATTCCAGCGTTCTTCCTTTGCTTCCTGGGCGGCTGCCGCCCGTTCCTGCTGCCGGGCAAAGAGGGCTTCCATCTGGGCCACGTCCAGTTTGGTATCGCAGTAGGGGCAGACCACCTGGCTTGCCCCTGGCTGGAATTCCAGGGGCCCGCCGCAGTTGGGACACTTGTAGGCAACAGAGGTATCGGTCATCTTCACTCACCTCCTGTTTCAGCTCTTGTCATTGTCGTCAAAGGGATCTCCGCACTGCGGGCAGAATTTGGGGGGATGATGGGGATCGGGGGGCTGCCAGCCGCATTTGTCACAGCGGTACAAAGGCGCATCCTCCGGTTTTTTGGCTCCGCAGTTCATGCAGAATTTCCCCTGGTTTACCGTGCCGCAGCCGGGACAGGTCCATCCCTGGGGCTGGGCTTTCGGCTTGGGAGCGCCACATTCCATACAGAACTTCCCGGTATTCCCTTTGTGGCCGCAGGCGCAGTCCCAGGTTCCTGCCGGTTCCGGCTTTTTGGCGCCGCAGGCCATGCAGAACTTCCCGGTATTGCCCTTCTGGCCGCAGCTGCAGTCCCAGCCATTGGGAGCCGCCGCTCCTGGGGCAAACCCATTGGGCTGACGGGCTGCTTCTGCCGGCGGTGGGGCCGGCTGCTGGGCCGCCGCCTGGCCTGCCAGGGCCTGGAACATGTTCGCCCCGGCATTCCCTGCCATATTCATGCCCATGAACCCGAAGGCGGCTCCGGCGTTCTGGTTTCCTGCCGCTATCCTCATGGAATCGGTGCTGGAATCCACCACGGCCCCCATGGCTATCCGGGGATCGCTGCCCATGGTCATGCCCATCTGGACCTTCTGGATCTTTTCTTCATCCGCTTCATTGGCTTTGATATTGCTGATTCCGAAGGAAACGATTTCAATGCCCCGGAGATCCCGCCATTTTTTGCTCAGGACATCGTTGAGGGCTTCCGCCAGTTCAAAGGTATGGGCCATGATTTCCGTGTAGTCGATCCGCTGAGCGCTGAGCTGGGCAAAAGCCGGTGCCAGGGCCATGAGCAGTTCGCTTTTCATCTGGCTGTCCAGGGTTTCCCTGCGGTATTCGTCGAAATCGTTCCCGGCCACGTGGGTATAGAACAGGATGGGGTCCGTGATCCGGTAGCTGTATTCCCCGAAGCACCGGAGCCGGATGGTCAGCACCTGGCCAGTGGTATCATCCTTCACCTTGAAGGGGATTTCGCTGGGGGTCCCGTATTTGTTTCCGATCAGTTCCTTGGTATTGAAATAGTATACCCGCTGATCCTTACCGGTATCCCCGCCGAAGGTGAACCGTTTCCCCAGCTGTTTGAAGATGTCCTTCACATTGTCTTTCAGATCCCCGGTGAAGATGGAAGGTTCAGTGCTTTTGTCGTAGGTGTATTCCCCCGGTTCTGCACACAGATCCACCACCTTGCCGTTTTCCACGATCATCATGCACTGGCCGTTGTTCACAGCGATCCGGGATCCGTTGCTGATGATGTTGTCGTCGCCCTGGTTGGAGCTCCGGCTCCCGGTCCGTTTCTGGCCTTTCATCATCAGGATGTCCGGTGCCATCTGGCAGTAGAAAAACTCTTTCCATTGATCGGCCAGCACGCCGCCTACAGCGCCCATCCCTGCTTTGATCAGTCCCATAGTATACCTTCCTTTCTTCCAGGTCATATCTTGCCGTCTTGCTGATTTACAGATCCATCCGGTACAGTTTGGCTTCGCCTTTCTCCCGGCTGATCCGGCGGTAGATCAGGATGGAATCGTTTTTCATGGGGGTGAGGATTTCCATGATCAGTTTGGGTTCTGTCTTGAATTTCCCCAACAGCTTTCCATCCTTCTTGCGGTAGATCCAGTAGATGCCGCCTTCTTGTCCCAGCACCACCCGGTGCTCGGTGACCACGTACCCACGGCCTTCTTTGGTAAGAGGTCCCTCAAAGGACTGGATCAGCTGTCCGTCCTGCAGACTGTACTGCCGGACCACATTTTGATTTTCACCCTTGTCGTTTTTCATATACCCCATCAGGTATAATCCGTCCTTGTCCGCCCATTGTTTCTTGATGTTCAGCCCGGCCTTCCTGATCGCCTCTGCGGTAAGGAGTTCCTTCCCCTTGGTAAGGGTCCCTTTGTCCAGGATCCCGGTCCAGTAGTCCCGTTTTTGGGTAAAGACCACATCCTTCCCCTGATCGATGGGAATCAGAGTCGTGCCGGTAAATTCGGTGGGCACCATGGTCTTTCCGTCGTAATAATGCCAATAGGAAGCTTCATTTTTCTTTTCACGACTTTGATAATCCCCTTGTTTGTGCCAGTCATAGACAGTTCCGTTGGATACCACCAGTTTGTCCCGCCAGTAGGCCCGTTCATCCAGCACCTTCAGGTCACTGAGTGTCTCATCCTTGAAACTGACAGACCGGAGTTTGGTCCGGTATGTTTCGTCCTTGGTGTCGAAGCCGAAGAAGTAAATCCGGTCCCCGTCCACCGCCAGGGTGTCCGTCCACAGGATCTGGTCCTTGAAGGTCAGCCCGGTATATTCATAGATGTTCACCGTCCGGCCGTCTACTTTAAAACTGGATGCCACCGGGGTGCTGATTTTCTTCCGCACCGGCAGGTCGGCGTTGGGGTCTTCAGGGGTTCCCCCGCCCCCTTTTCCCCCACCGCAGCCGGATGCCAGGACACACAGGGTCAATGCTCCCAACAGAATTTGTTTCCATGTCTTTCTCATCATGTGCTCCTTTCTCCAGATATCCGTTTGTTCTCTTTCTGCTTTTATTGTACAGAATTTTCAGAAGGAGCACACTGTACTAAAGTACAGGTTTTGGTAAAAAAGGGGGTGTGAAAAAATGCTTTTTCACACCCCGTCACTAGTCACTAGTCTC
>OLFW01000540.1_pt1 | contig 31383 bp, 50 predicted proteins | sample 1605351 | NCBI WGS metagenome assembly OLFW01 (sample SAMEA3888918, study PRJEB22519) | human gut metagenome | biome: human gut; feature: human-associated habitat; material: faeces | place: Denmark | collected 2010 | reverse complement strand
GTGCGAGAATATTCAACCTCGTTCGAGCTTAAAAAAACTTTCACAGGCAATTATGCTTATACTATTTCTGCCATGCCTGAGGAAAACAGTGTCCTAATCGGTAATCGCGTATATGATATTGACGATAATGCTAACGTGTTGGAGCCATGCGCACGTTGGGAAGCATCACCGTTTCAATGCATGACGTTTATTAACGAATTCGCTTTAGCTTATGAAGACGTTTATACTGGATTGTATCTTGGCACCCAGTATTTCAGCCGTGCCAGATTGGACAAGCCAGTGACGAAGAACAGCAGGCAGACAATGAAAATCACTTACGATTTCAACATGCCCCCGATTGATTGGGAACATTGATGGAAACGGCATTATTGTGCGCCATCCTCGGCAGTCAGACGGTGACTATTGTCGTGCAATGGGTGTTAAGCAAAATCGATGCGAAACGCAATCCGTTACGCGAGGGTGTGAAAGAACTCTTGTTTTGCAAGCTGAAGCAGTTTGACGAACAGCGGGAGCATAACGGGTTCGTTCCAATTGCGGACAAGGAAACCGTTGAACGTGTCTACACCGCCTATCATGCTTTAGGTGGTAATGGTGTGGGCACTGAGATAACTAACAAGATTCGTACTTGCGCAAGCAGTAGGGAGTGAAAATGAAACGAACACCGAAGCATAAGCGTATCAAGCGGAGCATGGTCAAGCCGGTTGCCGGTTTGACATTGAGCACAGCTATCATGCTCGCGCCTAGCGTGGCTATGGCGGACATGAATGGAGTGGATGTGAGCGGTTGGCAACCGGCTAACATTACGCGCGTTATCCCGGCTGATTTTGCTATCGTCAAGGCCACCGAGGGTGTGGACTTCACTAACGGTTCGTGGGTTAGTCAGATTACTGGCGCTATCGAAACTGGCAAGATTCATGGATTGTACCATTATGCGAATGGTGGTAACGCGATTGCGGAAGCCGACTACTTTGTTAACACGGTGGGCTCTTATGTTGGCCGTTCCATGCTCGTATTGGACTGGGAGAGCTACCGTAACGCGTCGTGGGGTAATGGCGGTTGGGTGCGTCAATGGGTTAACCGCGTGCATGACCGGACTAGTGTCTGGCCTGTGGTTTATGTGCAAGCGTCTGCCGTGTGGCAGATTCCGCAGGACGTGCGCCAACATTGCATGCTGTGGAAGGCGCAGTATGCGAGCAATGCCGTCACTGGCTATCAGTCTCAGCCGTGGAATGCTGGCAGTGCTGGCGAGGGCATGTTGCAATACACGTCTCATGGCATGTTGAATGGGTATGGTGGGTTCCTTGACCTTGACTTGTTCTTCGGTGATAAAACTGCTTGGGGTCGGATTGCTTGCGGTGAACGTAGTGGGTGCGTACCTAATTCGTTTGCTAATACTGGCACCACTACCACTGTGAAGCATGATACGCCGAACACTACGTCTAATGGTGATGTGAATCAGATGGCGAACGACGTTATCGCGGGCAGATACGGTAATGGTGCGACGCGTCGCGCACTCTTGGGCGGCTATTATGATTCGGTTATGAGGATTGTGAATAATCGTTTGGGATGCGGTACGGCTCAATCCTCTGCGCAATGCGTTTACGTCCAGTCTGGTGACACGTTGAGTTCGATTGCATCACGCTATGGTGGCAGTTGGAATGAGTGGACGGGCTACCGTAGCGGCAATCCGAACATCATTTATGCTGGTGAGCGTGTTTGCCGTCGCAGTTCTAGCGTTTCCACTGGGGGAGCACGCCGTTATACTGTGCGGTCTGGTGACACGTTGAGCGGTATCGCGTCACGATATAAGATTAACGTGGGTCAGATTAAGGGCTATCGTTCAGGCAATCCTAACGTGATTTACCCGGGTGAAACCTTGTATTGGTGATTGGAGTAAATTATGGACATTACTCAGGCTGAGACTATCGCGGTTGCTATCGTCGGTTTGGTTGCTCCCGTGTTCGTGCAGGTTGTTAAACCTATTCTGCCGGATAACATGACCGCCTTGTTTAGTCTCGCGGTCAGTATTGTGTTGGGCATGTTGGCTATCGCGGCGGTGGGCGGTTTTAATCACGGTTATACGTGGGGTGTACTGCTTGTTGCTGTGGTGGGTGTCTCTCAGACGGTTTACACTGCTGTCAATCAGGTGATGGGCGGCAAACTTGGTAAAACGTTCGTTGACGAAAATAAGTTGCCCTAGTATAATGTGAAGTGCTGAAAGTTTTGGCGATTGACTTTTAGTGCTGTCATTGATAAAGCCGCACGGGGAAGAAGATGAACCCGTGCGGCTTCTCCTTTTTTAAATGGTTTTCAACCCGTCCCACGTTTGAACTGGAATGTTTTCAGGTCTGGCGAAACCTGACACGATTAATCCCAGTCGTTCGGCTTCCTTCACATTCTCATGTACCCACCCGTGGCAACCGGTTGTGCCTGACCCGCAGAGGGTTATGAGGTTTGGACTGGAATGCATTTCAGCGTATGGGTGCGAGCGTAGTCTACGGTGGTGGATGGAGTAGCCGAATGGTGTGTATCTCACGTCCCGCCCGCATCTCACGCACCGGTAGTGGTCGCGTTCCAATACTATACGCCGGGTTTCTTCGGTCGGGTTTTTCTCTTTTGGTTTGCCTTCTTTCGCTAGCATTATTTCTCCGATTGCTCCATACAAAATTCTGCTAATTGCGCGAGTACAGTTCCAAACATGACGTAGCTGTCCTTGCTGAGGGTTGCGGCTTCCCCAATCGTGTAGGTTTGGTTTTCCTTATTGGTGGTGTAGCGTAGTTTTTCTTCCACCATTGAGTCGGCTAGTTCAACGCTGACATGCACGATAAGTTCTGGCATTTTTTTCATTTTGTTTCCTCCCTTGGTTGGAATGATGCGACTTGTTCGCCTTCATCGTCAAAAATGGTTGCGGCTTCTCCGTGTTCCACTGTTTTTCTTGCCATGGCTACGGCTTGGCTGAATGTGACGCATACATAATCGACACCGTTGAATCTTACTGTATACATGTTTTATTCCTTTCGTTAGTTGTGTCCCGCCCTTGCGGACGGGGCGGTTGTTTAAAGATATTTTATTTCTGCCTCGTAGACTGCGCACTGGTCTAATCCTTGATGCCATGTGAAATCGTCTACAAGACAGACTCGGCCGAACGTGAAATCTTCGTCGCGCTTGAGGATGTTGCGCATGTTTGCCAATTGGTTTTTAAATTCCACTGCTTCGCTGTGGAAATCGTAGACTTCTCCGGTTTCTTTTATTACGAGACGTTGTGTGCAGATGCGATAGCTGAGGTAGATGATTGCGGTGGTCATTTTGGTTTGTCCTTTCTTGTTTGGTTGGTAATTACATAATACACCACTTGGTTATGCGACACGCCGACGTTCGACAAACACGCCCCAGCACATAGGAATTTTCAGCGGCACCAACCGGGACACGCGATAGTCAGCGCCATAACGCACTTCAGCAAGCCGAGCAATAACCGCGTGCGCTCTCTCCCTTGCTTCGGCAATCCGCTTGTCATAGCCACGCTTGCGCTTCTGCCAACCGTCGCTAGTCCTCTCATATACCTCCCATACGACACCGTTTTCCGAATAATGAGACTGCACGCGATAATCGTAAGCGTCAACGTTCCTATATTTCACCATATCCCCCTTTTTAGTACATTTCCGCGATGTGTCGAGTGAACGCGCATACGCTGACTGCCGTCATATAGCCGCGTAATCCCGTCTTCCTCGCCATGAGAAGCCACACGGGGAAAGTGATGAATGGTGCGAGACACCAACCACATGTAGCGAGATTACGCAGACTGAAGGCTTGCAGTGCTTCGCGTCTCTGCCCCTTCGTTTCGTACTGCGTTTCGACTGTGTTGAGAGCGTCTAACCATACTCTGCGCGCATTCTTTAAGGACATGCCGAAACCGTCCGTTGTCTGGATGCAAGTATTGAGGTACCCGGCGACTAGTCCGGCCTGCACTGCCTTGTTCATTTCTTTGCTCCTTTGCGGTAGACGTAGAGTGCCGCCAGCATGCACGCGACACCGATAATATTGATGAAGTTCATGTTTTCGTTCGCGGATAATACGATTCCGAAGAGAAAGAGTATTGCCACGAAGCCGTCGTTTTTGTTCATTGCTGGTTCCTTTCGATTGGTGCCCCGCCCTTGCGGGCGGGGCGGGGTGGTCATTCTCCGATGATTTCCGCAAACTTGTCGGTGAGCCACTTGAGGTATTCTTTTCTGGTGTTGAACTTGCCTTGTGCATGTTCGGTACCGTTCCACCATGCTCCCGTGGTGTTCTCGTTCCACCATGTTTCGACGTTTACCGTGCCGTCTTCGTTGGTGGTGGCCTTGATGTTGTATCCCTTGAAGCAGTTGGTTTCGGCGTTCATTTTGTTTGTCCTTTCTTTGTTTGGTAATTACATAATACACTACTTGTGTACACGACACGCCGAAAAATAAAAAAAGGGAATCTACAAAATTTCTTCGTAGATTCCCTGAATTTTCATCGACTGCAATACGCTAAGCACTGCACCTCAAGCGCATCTACATGACGGTAGCACACTCCATCAAACACGAAAAAAGGCGCGGTAGAATACTTGTGAGCCTTGCGCAAAGTCCAGTAACGACTGTTACCCGGCTGAACTACCATGAGAGCAACCATAACTCCCGTTTTCTTCTTGATTCGCACCACCATTTTTCGTAGTCCGTCAATCAATTCCCGGTGCTTGCATCCCGCGCAATCATCGAAAACCGCGTAAATGACACGTCTTGAAATGCTCACCAATCCACACCTCCCAGTTTTTGCAGTCCGTCAATGAGTGCCAATGTCTGCAATTCCTTTGTCTCCTGCGCTTCGATTTCACTTGCAACGCTCTGCCGTTCCACCGCGAACACCTCATGTTGCAGACTGCCATACACCCTATCATCTAACATGGTGAAATACACCGTGTGCAAGTCAGGGTTGACGACAAAATACTGAAGCACTTGAGACTGATACTGCTCCGGAATGAAGTCGAACTCCCGACGCGTTTCCAGAATCTCCGGGAACAACTTGAGGGCCAACGACTGCAATTCATTCCGCTGACTATTCGGAGTTTCCGAATAGTTGAGCATCTGGTATACGCGGAATGGAACAACCGTTTGAAGATGGTATTTCGTTCCCAGACTTTTCGCTTCGAATGCGAACGTGGGATTATGTTCCAGCCCGTTAAAGATTCGCGTTTTGGCGTGAGCGTCAGGACTGACCGCAATTCGGTCATCCACGTCACTTACCCACATTCCCGTGTCAAACTCAACTACGTCAGGCGAAATGTCGAATTTTTCGCACGCCATCATGATATTAGTGTTTTCCAAACGGTGACCGCGTTCCATTGGCGGTTCCCCGTCCGGCTGTTCCGCAATCATATCAGCGAGGAACTGCCAAAAATCAAGGTTGACTTTCAACCGTTCGTTATCTCGTTTTGCTTGCCGTGCCTTCTCTCGGTATTCTTCGGCCTTTTCTTCGGTCTTTGCCTTGTCTGCCATGGCTTCGAGTTTGGCTACGTCCTTTTGGGCGTAATGTTCGAGCGCGAGTGTTCCGGCTTTGGTGCCCGTGATTTTACCAATTCGCGCGTCCAACCATGCTTCAGTGTCCTGCGCTTGAGAAACGTTCAGAATCTTCATTTTAGTTTTCCTTTCTTACCGGTAATCCGTTTTCCGTTGTTGCGAGCATGTATGCTTTCAGTAGTGTGTCCGCTATTTTTTGCCGTCGTGCGGGCGGGATGCGTCTGAGTTTGGTTTCCCAGTGCGCGACTTGGCATTGGCGTACACCGTACATTTTTGCTATTTCACGTTGGCTGATGCCGAACGCGTTGCGCAAATATTTCAACAATTCGCTATCGTCCAAAGAGTCAAGATAAGTATTTCGACTGTTGACGGTGCGGAGATTGTTTTCGTGGTCGAGCGTGAATAGATTACCGTTTTTTGACTGGATAAGGTAGGCGTAAACGTCTTCATTGATTCGGTATTCTCGCTCTCCGGCGACGGTTTTGAATGTAATGGGCATGGCTCCCGGCCATAGTGTGAGTCTCATTTATCCTCTCTCTCTCACGCAATCTCTTCATCATAGAAGACGTATGCGATTCCGTTGACAGTGTTGAATTTTCCCTGTACAACGTCTTTGTAAATTGTCGGTTCGATTTCAGCCAAGTAGAGCAAGTCTAGTGCGTCCTCTCTTGAATTTGGGTAGATTGCGATTTGTGGCGTGTAGTCTTTTACTTCAATGTCCGGTGAGTCTTCAGCCACTTCGTCGAGCTTGGTTAGTGTCTCTTTAAGGAATGTGACGTATTGGGCAAGGGTTATTGTATCTTCCATTATTGTTCCTTTGGTTAGGGGTGCCCCGCCCTTGCGGACGGGGCTGTGGTTTGGTTTAGAGTGCGTTTTCCTTGAGCAGTTCGGTGAATTCGTCGGAGTCTACCTGCTCATAATCGGTGTAGCCGTTCATGTCGCAGATGTCGCGGAGGTCTTTCGCGGCTCCGTAGGTATCCCAATCGCCATCATCCTGCCCGCTGTTTTGAAGGTAGTTGACGATGTAGGTTTCTGCTGTGCTGAGGTTGATTTCCATTTTGTTTGTCCTTTCTTTGTTTGGTAATTACATAATACAACAGTTTTGGTTACGACACGCCGGACTAGAGATAATCCATGACAACGAAACCAATACCCGCCAAACCAATAAGGATGTTAGCCAATGCGAGAAGAATCATAAGACTATCCTCGCATTGAAATGCCACTCCCAAAGCGACAGCGGCCACAATCGTAAGCACTAAGAAGCCACAGAATATAGCAACCTTTTTCACTTATTGCCACCCTTGTTGATAGCCTGACGGAGAAGCATAACGTCATGCTCGGTCAAGTCATGAGGCTTACGCACCTCATGGCCGAACTGTGATGCCAGAGCGCTGACGTAGAAGCCCAGATTTGTTCCAGCGGCCTGAGCCATGTCGTTAAGTTCGTTGACTTCTTGTGCCGTGGCCTTACGTGGTTGCTTTGGGGTGGAATAGTCGCGCATGGCGGCACCGTCGTCGTCCTTGTCTGGGAAGATACCAAGGGCGGCGTAGAGGGAGTAGCGTCGCGCGTAGGTTACTGCGGAGCCGATTGCCTGAGGGTCGGGCACCACAATGAATGGATAGTCGCCCACGTTCAGGGTTTTTTCGGCGTCGAAAATGATTGTTTCTACCGTACCGTAGCTCACTTTGTCGCCTACCGCGCCCATGCATACCACCTGCCGGAATGCCAAGTCATACTTGGCGAAAATAGGCTTGATGGTTTTGAGAATGGTAGCAAGATTAAGGTACTTGTAGGTGCGTTGTCCAGCGTTGGCTGTCAGGTCGGTGACGAAGTTGGGGACTTCGTTGAGGACTGCCATATATTTTTCTTCGAGTTTCATTATTGTTTCCTTTCATTAATGGTGCCCCACCCGCGTGGGCGGGGCTGGATGTCGTTTATAATGCGTTTTCGGGGAGGGTGTCGAGGTAGTCTATCGCATCGTACATTCCTTCGGTGGTGTATGGGAAAAGCTTCTCATAGCAGTGACTAGAATAGTGTTGGCCGCGCTTGCGGTAATCCCTGCGAAGTTCTTCGTCGGTCTTGGCGACTTCCCAGTGAACGCGAATTACTCGATGTATGTTTCCCTTGCGGGTAGTGTACACGTCAAGATTTTTAGTGATGTAGAGCTTCTTCTTGGTGCCCATCATGTTATCGAAGATTTCGAAGAGGTTGAAGCGGAGGTTTTCGGTGGTCATTTTGGTTTGTCCTTTCTTAGTTGGTAATTACATAATACATCATTGTTGAGTGCGACACGCCGAACTAGGCAGAATCTCACCCAAACGACTCAACCCACGCGCGCTATCAAGCCCACGGAACCGTTTAGCGGACTGTGCGGCTTCATCGAGACTACGCCCGCTCAACCGATTCCGCCGATACTCCCAACTCGCCTCACCCTCAATGCCCAGTGCGCGCATTTCACGCGTAATGTCGGCTTCGGAAGGCTTATGGCCACGTTTCCACTTGGCCCAAAAGCTGTTAACGTCGGCGGGCATGAGATACGGCCGCTTCTTCGCATATTCCGGGCTTGCGAAAAATTGGCGTATGGCTTCTTTCGCCACGTCCAATCGCATGTCAGTGGCTAACGCTTCCATCCATGCGGCCACCTGCATATCGGTCACAAGACGGTTATCAAAGGCGCTGGCATAAGTTAGTAGTGCTTGCACTTGCAGTTTATTCATTTCTCGATTCCTTGAATTCAAGTTGCATTAATTTCACGACTTTCAACATGCCGTCCAAGTCACTTTTTCTAAGGTACAGCCAGAAGAAACCTTCCGCATAGGTGGTGGCTTGGCGGGCAAGGTCTAACATGTTGTCCATGTAGAGACAGCACTTACCCACTTGCGTGAGGTTGTGCGCGTCCAATGGTTTGCCATCGATTTGCAAGCGGCATTTCTCGCCATTGTCGATAGCCCTCTGTAGATACCATTCTGCTTTCTGCAAGTCTTCGAGTGGGCGCCCCTTGGCTCGGTATCGCCACACGTATTTTATCGCGTTGCCTACGCAAAAGCTGTGATATTGCGCGACTTCGATGCATTCGCAAGGCTTCGTGTTGTCGGTGTAGTGTGCTGGATGATTAACGTTGTCCATGATTGCTTCCTTTCAAAATTGCGGTGTGATTGAGTCCATAAAATCGTCAAGGTAAAGAATGAAGTCTTCTTGTGTTGAGTCGTGAAGTTGTGGCTGATAATCCGCGTGTAACCATTGAATGCCACTGGACATTTTCATCCACTTAATACCGGCAAGATACACGAGTATCGTATTGTGGACTTTATCAATCGTCCAGTCTGAGGGGGCCACAACATCCATCATGTAACTTTTAGATTGTGCTCCGCTTCTCTGCCGGTTTTCTAAGCCTTTCCAAGACAATATCCATACTCTGTAGCGTGCTATTTTTTGGTTGTCTTGTACTGTTAACGCTGTTTCGAAGATTGCCGTATCTTCTTGCTTGACGCAGATTGCGACGGAATGCATGTCGTATGGTGGTATATCGTTGAATAGTGTCAGCATTTTATTTTCCTTTCATTGGGTGCCCCGCTCTTGCGGGCGGGGCTAGTATAAGTATTTTCAGGCTTTGCGTTCGTAGACTTCCACGTTGTAGCCTCCATCGGTGGTGTAATCCGGCTTGAATTTGCCGAGTCTGTATCCTCGTTTAAGCATTTCAAGTCTGAGGGTGAACAGAATACCTCCTGTCCGGTTCAGATTCTTAATGTCGAAGTTGATTCCGTGGTCAACGTTGCGGACGTATGCGGTGGCGTTTTCTTCGTCGATAATGACGTATGCGTCGCAGATGTATTCGCCTTGATTGTACGGTTGAAGTTTAACCATTTTTGGGTTCCTTTCCTATCGGTTGGTAATTACATAATACATCATTGTTGAGTGCGACACGCCGGAAAAAGAAAATGCCCGCCGAAATAAATCAGCGGGCATAAATGAGAACCGTTATCACTAAGCGAACTTGACTGGCACTAGCGGGAACGCATCAGCACCAAAAGTAGCCACAACAAGCGGCCATGTGACATGCAACGCGGATAATCCATCACTCCAAACACGCGCGATAGGCACAGTTTCAAACTGCCCGTCCTCAACGGTTGGGCGTCGCACACTCCAATCGCAAGCCCCGTCACGGTAGAGCAGTGTGCCGGTTTGGGTGAGGTAGTAGCCGTCTTCTGTGGGCATTTCCTCGATTGCTTTCATATTTTCCGGGAAACGATAATTGAGAGCGGCTTGCAATGCTTTCATTTCGTTTTCATCCCGGAATCTTAGCACCACCTTCCATCCGTCTTCCGTTGTAGTGGAGGCCAAGTCTCGCAGTGAGTTGATAACAATGCTTTCAGGATTGGTGTACGCTGTTACTTTAATCATTTTTGTCCTTTCACTTATAAATCGGGGTTACACTCACATGAGTTAGCGGGAATGCTTTGGCGCCAAGCTTCTTGACTATCTTGAGCCAATCGGTTTCGTAATCCTCTTCGTTTTCTCCCAATACGTTCACTTGCGACGGGTAAGTGCATGGCTCCCCGTTATAGTATGCTCTGATACTCCAATCGCCTTCCGTATCCCTATATAGGAGCAGTCCGGTGCGAGTAAGATATAAGCCGTCTTCTTCTGGTTCCTCGTACTTGCCTGCAAGTTTGATGTTTTCCGGGAATGTTTTATTAAGCTCGTCTTGCAGGGCCTTTAAATCTTCCGTAGAATAAAACTCAACATTTAGACACCTTGTATACTGTGACTTCAGATATTCGATAGTCGCCGATTTAACACCCTCGATGCGGAGGTTGTTAACTCCATTCTCATAAGCGCAACGGGATACTGTGATACTCATTTTTCTACTTTCATTCTGAAAAAGGGGTAATGTTTACACGGGTTAATGGTAGTGCGACTTTAGTTAATTTTTCGATGACATTATGCCAATGTTTCTCGTTGATTAAACGCAAGTTGGGTGTCTCGCGTGCCAAGTATGGTGTAGTGGAGTCTTTGAACCGTATGACGCTCCATCCCCATTCGTCTTTTAAGAGCAGTATTCCAGTTTGCGAGAGGTAATATCCTTCTTCTTTTGGTTCCCTGAAGTTTTCGTTTATTATGACGTTTTCGGGGAAAAGATTATTTAACTTGTTTTGAAATTCTTTTAAATCGTCCAAGCTGCTGAATTGCACTCGCACGAGGTTCGTGGAATTGCCTTTTCCTCGTTTTGCCCCGAAAATGGTCAGTGTTTCGCAGTCTGCGAATGATTGGTGTTTTACTTCTATTGGCATTTCATGCCCCTTTCGTTTGTTGGTTGTTTTACATTATCGATTATACATGATTACGGACGCGACACGCCGGACTCAATCTGGAAGCCGAAAAGGTCAGTCTGCTGTTCCATCGCCTGAGTGAGATTCTGCAAGTTCCTTTCCGCGTTCGTGGCGGGCTTGCGGGCTTGCGGAGGGTCGGGACAGTATTCGTCATTCCACCTTTCGCCATTGAGCCATGTTGCGAAATTCGGGATGTATCGCGTTTCCGTGTTGGCGCACTGGGCGGCGAATGCTTGCACCTTGGCCATGAGAAACACGCTGTTTATACCTACTTTTGCTTTACGCCATGCCTTGTACGCGGCCATCTTGGCTACATGCTTCGGGTATATTGTCCACAGTTGTTCGAACTCTGTCGGGTATTCTTGGCGCTTATATGTCGCTGGTTCTACCGGTGCGAGGTCTCGTGCGGGTTCTGTCGTGGTTGCCGGTTTTGCCTCTTGGTAAAGCGTTTTATCTTCTTCCCTTGGGAATACATGGCGTGGCTCTTGTGTGACGTGGTATAAGTTGGTTTTTTTGGTGCCGCTCTCACTGACGCGAGTTTCCTTGGTGATAAGTCCTTTTGCTTCAAGCCCTCTAAGAGCATTGATAACGGTCTGCTTTGAGCACTTGCACTCTTTGCTTAGAAGAGCAATGCTTGGGTAGCAAAGGTTATTGGCGTCGGAATGGTCTACGAGCGTGATATACACGACTTCTTCACTCATTGTGTCGAAGTAGTCCCCTCGTATGACCCAGTGTCGTATGGCTGTCCAGCCTGATTCTCTATCGTTCATACTGTTGATTGTATCACAACTTTTAAAATTGTGCAATATGTGTTTTCTTCAATTGTTTAACTTAAAACAATGGTTCTTCTTACGTTCCTTATTTTTGACCACCACTAATTCCACATTTTTGACTACCATAGTCAAAAATACGTAACTGGATACTTATTTTTTACTATGCGACATTGTGTTACATCTCCCAAAAGTTGCAAAACACGCAACTAGTGTGATATAATGTATACATGAGTTTTTTAACAACAAGTGATATTGCGAACACCTATGGTGTCACCATCTCCGCTGTAAACAAGTGGATTCACGAAGGAAAACTGCAAGCATTTAAGATTGGAGACCAATGGAGGATTAGTGAGGAAAATCTACAAAAATTCCTAACCACGAAACCGCGAAGGAAAACCAAGTGAGTAGGTTGACTGCCGAAGGTGAAATTGAATGCGCATTGAAAGCGCACATCACCCAGATGCAGGACTATGACCTTGCCCCACTGCAAGAGCAGATAGAAGCATTCCGAAAGCCAAAACGTAAACGTCCACTAACCGCTCAACAACGTGAGCTGGAACGGGCACGTAAACGCCGATTCTATCAAGCGCACCGTGAGGAACGTTTACAGCATGACCGCGAACAATACGCGAGAATCAAAAAAGAATACCCACGAAAATACGAGGAGCGTTTAGCGCAGATACGTGAATATAAGCGTTCGAAAAGATTGGAGCAAAACAAATGAATGACCCTATTTTACTGATTGAACATGGCCGACTCACCGGTGAGCCTGAAATGAAGGTCACGAAGACAGGTAAGCAGATTCTTCAGTTCACCGTGGCGGGCAACGGTTCGCATAAGGATAAGCAGACAGGTCAATATGTTGATGATTGCCAGATTTTTATCCGCTGTACCGAGTGGGACGTTAACCGTGCTCAAGCCTTGCAAAAAGTGTTACACAAGGGCAGTGAGGTACGTTTGGAGACCGCTTTCAACTACTCTTGCGGGACTGACCAGAACGGACAGCCGCGCGTGTATTTCGATGCTCGATTCCCAAAGCTTACCGTGTATCCACCCCGTCCGCCGAAGACTCAGCAACAGCAGACGCCGACTAACACGTCCAATTTCGATGACTTTGGGAATAGTGACGCTTGGGGTGAGACAGCATTTTGAAAACCAAAACGCTAACGTTTAACGCGTATGGTATGACTCCCGCACCTAAAGGTAGTTACCGGTTCGTGCGGGGGCACGCCATCCCCATGAGTAAGCGTGAGAAGCCGTGGCGTAACCTCGTGGCTGATAATGCGCGTATTGCAATGAATCGGGAACAGTTCACGCAGTTTGACAAGGATGTGCCCGTGTCGGTGCGTATCACGTTTTTCATGCCGCGGCCCAAAACCGTGAAACGTCATATGCCTACCGTTCCGCCAGACATTGACAAACTGTGCCGTGCCGTATTGGACGCCTTGACCGATGCGGGAGTGTGGGTGGATGATAGTCAGGTGGTTGACTTGGGAGCAACCAAAATCTACGCGTCCGGGATTCACATCGGCGCACATATCACAGTCGAAGGATTAGCACATGAAGAAGCTTAAACAGAACATCGGCCATATCATTGGTAGTATCGCGGCAGTGTTAGTGTTGGTTGATTTTGCGTTGGTGATGATGCTTGCTTGCATCATGCTGTCCAGACTCATTCTAAAAGCGCTGGGCTTATGAGTTTGACATGGAAACAGCTGGAAGCGTTGAGTATCCAGCATAATTCAACGCCGATTGACTTGAATGACCCTGAAATAAAAACCATGATTGCGGAATGCCGTAAGCCGCATAGTGTGCAATTGGAATTGGAGGACTTCGAAGATGGGTGCTAAAAAAGGGACGGTTAACAATCCGACAGGCAAGGGTGGTTTCGGTGACCATCCGGAGAACGCGTGTAGGGGCAGGTGGAGGAAAGAAGACAGCTACACGTACAACGTCAATAAATACGGTCGCATGACTGACATTGAACTGCAAGAGGTCATCCTGCAAGCAAAGGGCGGCGAGCTTACACAATTCCAACGTGCCGCATTGCAAACCGTGTTGGACATGCAGAAGCGAGAAGGTTGGAAGAAGCTAGTTGACACTGTTGACCGCGTTGACGGCAAAGCGTTGCAACCGGTTGAACAGACAGTTAACGGCTATGTTCCACCAACCATTAATATTGAGTTCGTCAAGGGTGATGAAGATGAAGAATGATTTTTGGACTGTGCGCGAATGGCTTGAATTCGTCCAGCATCCAGCGGAAGACATGAGTTATGCCACTGTTCGTTTTGGCCGATTCATTTGGGATAATTGGCGACGTACGCGTGGCTCGAAGACTATCCGCATGGTGAGACGTAATATCAACGGTGTGCGGTCTGGATTGATGAAAGCATATCCGAGAGTAGAGAAAGCGTATATACTCCGGCTATACATGATTTGGCGTGATAAGGAGAGTAGAAAATGAGTCTGCAAATTATCGAAATGAAGGTTGCTGACCTCGTGCCGTATGCCATGAATGCTAAACAGCATCCAGCCGAGCAGGTGACGCAGATAGCGGCCAGTATTGAAGAGTTTGGTATGAATGACCCAGTGGCCGTGTGGCATGACGCGGACGGTGTGCCTATCATTGTGGAAGGGCATGGCCGAGTGTTGGCCTTGCAGAAGCTTAAGCGTAAGACGTGTCCAGTTATTTGTCTGGATGATTTGTCTGACGCTCAACGTCGCGCCTATACGCTTGTCCATAATCAGCTGACACTTAATTCCGGGTTCGATATAGATATGCTTAACAGCGAATTAGCCCAGATTAAAACCGATTTACCCTCGCTTGATATGGGCCAATTCGATTTACGGATTAACGATGATACGCCGGATAACGTTTATACTACAAAAATCGATACGCCGGTGTATACACCACAATCCGATACCCCACCCGCTCTCTCCGCGCTATATGACCATTCTAAGACCGATGAACTTTTAACGTATATTAAAGCTAACATTAAAGATACTAAGTTGCGAAAATTCTTAACGCACGCGGCTTACCGGTTCACAGTCTTTAACTACGACCAAATAGCTGAATATTATTCACACCTACCACAAAACGAACGGAAGATTTTCGAAAAACTAGCCCTCGTTATCGTCGATTACGATAATGCTATTGAAAATGGGTTTATTAAAATGACCAAGACTCTACAAGCGTTAGCAGAGGAAGCGTTAACCAATGAGGAATAGTGCTGTTTTTATTCTCACTCGTAAACGTCCGTTTAATCAAAAAACATTTAAGACACTTAAACGACAACACTATACCGGTAAAACGTATTTTCTTTTAGACGATACTGACCCAACAATATCCGACTATATTCATGAATACGGCGAACAAAACGTTAAAATATTCAACCGTGGAAAGGTAGCCGAATACACCGATAGTATGGACAATTTCACTCCGCGTACCGGCATCCTCTACCCTCGTCAATATTCCTACGAATTAGCGCGTGATTTAGGAATTGATTATTTTCTTCAGCTCGATGACGATTATACGAGTTTTCAATATCGTTTCCCGTCCAACGGAAAACTTAAAGGGAGAGAATATTCCGACCTTGACAGAGTCTTTGAGACTTATTACGAAGCGTTGGATGATATACAGCTTTTAACCTGTGTTGCTTTCGCTCAAGGTGGTGACCTTGTGGGTGGGCAGATTAGGAATCCGTTTAAACGTAAGGCGATGAACGGTATTTTCTGCAAGACAGATAGAATATGGGAGTTTAAGGGTACTATCAACGAAGACGTTAACGGTTACACGACGAACCAGCAAACCGGCGCATTATGTATGACTTATTTAAATTCCATGCTTGTCCAAACGCAAACGCAGTCAGCTTGCGGCGGGATGACTGATATTTACGTTGATAGTGGTACGTATGTCAAAAGTTTTTACAGTGTTATTGCTAATCCTGCGGCGGTTAAGGTTAGCGTATTATGTGATTATAGTGCCAATATTCCACGACCCCGGTTCCACCATAATTGTGCTCAAAATCATTACGCACCGAAGATTATACCTTCGGCGTGTTTGCCTGTCTGATGTGGTATATTATTTCTTGGCAAGAAAAGAAATTGAGCCATCTATCTATATATATAATTTAATTCCCGTCTAGCATTCCCTTTCATTTTGCGTTAGACGGGGCTGGAACGTTGCGCGAGTGGTTTAAGCGGGCACCCTGCTAAGGTGCTAACTGGCAACGGTTCGGGGGTTCGAATCCCTCGCGTTCCGCAATCCTAACGTTAGCCTAGGATAAGCGTTAGGCGGTTGAGTACACTACTCTTGCAGTGACTCAGACGAAATATAAAAGGGCGGCTAGCGAGCATGGTCGATAGTGAGGTAACATGTGCTCTCCGGTCAACGGTTGGCGGTCGATAGGATTGCGGCGGTAGCCCGCTAAAGTCCAAGCTAACCAATTTTCCCGTGGTGTAATAGGTAGCACGGCAGTCTTTGGAACTGCTTGTTTTGGTTCGAGTCCAGACGGGAGAGCGGAACATAATAGGAGCATGCGCCTATTATGTCATTGCTTGGGCTGTAGTTCAGTGGACAGAACGGGACGTGGCTATTTGTCGTGTCGCAACATGACTAAGTGTCACGTCTATATGTCGCGGGTTCGAGTCCCGTCAGCCCCCGAGCCGAGCGCCTATGAACATTATTGGCATGAGAGATAATGGAATGCGCCGAAATGCTCCCAGCCTGAAGCACTGGCTGGCATGAGATTGCAACTTATGCGTGTGATAATCTCATGGCATGTAAAGTAAAATTACAGCCCCTCTAATCGCGCGACTAGAGGGGCGTTTCCATGCCAATTACTAGAATACGTTGTATGAAGATTCCTGATGATTATTCTAGTCTTTTCTGGTGGACTCACTCACTTACACCGCCCGCCCGCTATTTCGTTTTCGAGGGTGGCCGTAGTTCAGGCAAAACCACGACCATATGTCAGTCGTTAGTGTTGCGTGGAGCTGTCAAGTCTATTCGAGTCTTGTGCGCTCGTGAGTTCCAAAACTCGATTAATGAATCAGTGAAGAAGAGTCTTGAGGACTCTATACGCATGTTAGACCTTGGCGGATACACTATCACGAAAGACTCGATAGAGCACGAAAATGGGACTAGTTTCGTTTTCAAGGGCTTGCATAATGACCCCGAAACCACTGTCAAAGGTTTGGAGGGTATTGACGTTTGTTTTATCGATGAAGCGCAATTTATTTCCAAGCATTCGCTGGATATTCTTCTGCCGACTATCCGCAAGGAAAACAGTACAGTCATTTTTGCCATGAATCCTCTGACACCGAAAGACGAGGTTATGGAGCGGTTCGTATGGAATGCTAACGAGCAGGTGAAAGCGCGAACCATCCACAGGCACGTCACCTATCGTACTGCGCTCAAGGCTGGACTACTGCCGCGGGAAGTGTTGCAACAAGTGCAGGAGGCTAAAGGGTCTCCAGACTTCGCGCATATCTGGGAGGGCAAGCCGACCGATAACGTGCTTAACCGCATCATGTCGTGGCAACAATTGCAGTCCGCAGAAACCGCCATCATGCCTGACGGTGGCATAACCTTTGGTGTTGACGTTGCACGACTTGGAGCCGACAGGACAGCCGTAGCAGTCAATAGGGGCGGCACTATTATCGATTTAGTCAGTTGGAACCACACGCGTTTAACGGACTCGGCGCAGACCATTAGACAACTGGCAGACCGATACAATCCAGTCGCCATTAATATTGATGACTGTGGTGTTGGCGGTGGTCTAACCGACATGCTTATTGCTGACGGATTACCCATTCAGCCGATTAATTCCGCGTCACGAGCTAAAGACAACACGAAATATCCCAACATCAATAGCGAAATGTGGTTTACTTTCGCTGAGAAACTAGTAGCCGGTGACATACATTTCATTCATTCACTGCCTGATAAAAACGACTTGTTCGAAGAATTAAGCACGCGTGAATGGAAACTCACGACGAAGAATCAACGCCAAGTGCAAGCGAAAGCGGATTACAAGGCGGCAAATAATGTTGGCTCACCTGACCTTGCGGACGCGGTTTTATTGAGCGTGTACACGCCGGTTAAGTTGACAAGTTGGGATGTTGAAGTATTATAGATAGAGCCGGTAAAGCTTTGTCCTTTTTCTTTACCGGTGGTTGGTTGACTGGGATAAGCCCTCGCAGTGATTGCGGGGGCTTCCTAGTATAATGAGAACCGTTATCAATAAGCCTATTGAAAGACGGTAACATTGTCTAAACTCGGATATAAAATCAGAAGTTTCTTTACCCGTCCAACGTCCCCAGCATTGACTGAAGGATGGACTAGGGTTAGCGGCAGTGGAACGCAGGTAATTCCACCTTATGATGCGTACGCGCAGATTTTCCCATATTCCAACGCGATTGCGGGACGTTTCGCCACTATCATCCCCTACGCTGTTGACGCTCAAGGCGAGCGTATCAACCCGGCACCTCCCGCGCTCAAAGCATTGTACGCGCCTAATGACCAATTCTCGTGCCTTGAATTCCTTAAATTCATCGCTAATAGTATTCTCACCCAGTCGCATCTTGACATCCTGGTGTGGACGAATCAAGGCGGCTACATTCAACCGGGCGGCGAGATTACGCCGGACAATATCGCGGGCTATACGTTCCTCCCACAAGATAGCAGACAGTGGGATAGCAGTCACACGACTTGGACGCATCGCGTCACCATGACCATTAACGGACGTTTGGAAACTCGTACTTTTACTCGTAATGAGACTATTGCACTCAGCTATTCCACACATCCGCTTGACCCGTCGCGTGGCATCAGTCCCGCGCAGACCATCCGCAAGTGGGCAAACGTCGATGACATGATAGCGGATTACGAGCGTGGCTTCTTCGCCAACGGCGCTGTCCCAGCTGGCATGATGGGCATTGTGTCCGCTACCGCCGACGATTTCACACGCACAAAAAATCAGCTTGAACAGGCGTTCCAAGGCGCCGGACACAATAACGGCGTGGTCTATAACATGATTCCGGTAGACCCCCTGAGCGGTAAACCGTCAGATACCGGTAAATTGGTGTGGGTACCTTTCCAACAGGCCAATAATTCGCTCGACTTGTCCAGTCTTAACGACGTGGTAAACACTCGGCTTGCAAGCGCCCTCGCGGTGCCGGATATTGTGCGCGGTATCGATAATGGACAGACCTATGCCAATGCCGAGCAGGCCGAACGAGCCTTTATCGAAAATACCTTGAAACCGCTCTGCATGACGGTGTGGGACAAATTTCAGTTCGAGCTTGACCGAATCACGGGTGGGCTTGGATACGGCATAAATTTCACCCTCGATATTCCGGCACAGACTGATGTGCGCAAGGTGCAGGCCGACACTCAGGCAGTGCAGGTCGATACGCTTATCAAGCTTATCAATGCGGGGGCGAGCGTTGAAACTGCTGTGAAGGCATTGCGTTTGCCCGAAGAATATAGTGCGTTGGAACTGGAACCGGCTACACCGTCTCTTTTCGTGAAGCCGGAAGCCCCGCAGATTGTGCCACAGATTCAGGCCTCGAAAGATGATGACGTTAAGACGGAACCGGTAAAACCGGACGTTGAAGAATCAGCCGTAAGTAAGGCATCTAAGCTAGTCCGCAAGTTCTACCGTGACTTGATTGACCTTAATCTAGCGGCGCATAGTTTTGCTAAGACTGACGTGGATAGTGTGGAAATTCAAGCCGAACTCGTTGATGGTCTTTTCTCGGTCTACGAGCCGCAAATAGTCGCATACGCCAACTCCACAGGCAAGACGATTATTCAAGCAATGCAGGAACTAGCCAAAACTAATCCAGACATTGCCAAGATTCTTGACGCTTGGACGCCCTCGCAGATTGCCCAACTTGTCGGCTGGGAGACCCTGCCGGATACGTTTGAAAAGGCGTACCGCAAGCAACTGACCAAGACAGTGACCGCTGTCACCGGTACCGCGAATAAGAGTATTGCCAAGATTATCTCGCAAGGTATCAAGGATAAACTGGATTACAAGGAACTTGTACATGAATTGTACGGATTGCTTGACGATGACCGAGCCGAATTGCTGGCCGGGAACGAGTTGAGGAATGCTGAACGCTTGGGCAATCTCTACAGCGCGCAGAATCTCAGCAGTAAAACCGGCGTGACCTTGAAAAAGGTCTGGCACACTAGCGGTTTGGATGCCGGTAGCGAGCAGAAGCCGTGCCCATTCTGCGAGCATATGAACGGCAAAGTTGTGGGGCTTGCGGAAAGCTTCATGGACGAGGGCGATTCCATTGACATTGACGGTGAAACCTTCACCAATGACTATGTTTCGATGGTTACTGCGGCGGCTCACCCGCGCTGTCGTTGCACGCAGATTTACGAGGTGGCCTAATGGAAATCAAGTGCAAGAAGTGCGGAAGGTTCCTAGGCGAGACGGAGCATAGTATCCGCCTCATGCTCAAGTGTCCTAACTGCCGTGCCTATCTGCTTTATCACATCACCATGCTTAGTGAGAAGCATTCTCAATAAGAGTGTTAGAATCAGTGTAGAGCAATAAAGCCCCGTAAGGACGCTCAAAACGTAAGGAAATAGGAATGCAACAGACACTCACATGCGACGCGAACAATGTCAGCAGTGACGGACACACGTTGACGTTCCTTGCCAACTCTGGCACGCGCATGACCAATGGCTTCACGGTAGACCTTGCAACACTGCAAGTCCCCGTGAATGATGGCCAACTCAAGCTCGTGACCGACCTAGCCGACTCCGACCGACTGACTTTGCCGCTCCTGCTTGACCATATGCCGAGCATCACGGCGCAAGTCGGTATCATCGAGAAACTGTGGTTTGATGATACCGGGTTAATGGCTCAGGCTCGACTAAGCGACAATGAGCAAGGCCGGAACGTGCAACAGCTGGCAAGTGAAGGAATGCTAACCAACTCTTTCAGTATCACAATCGACTTCGATTCTGACCCCGACGAAAACGGTGTAATCCATAACGCCGAACTCGTTGAGATTAGCGTGGTCTACCGTGGTGCCGATAGCAAGGCGGTTTTCCGTAGTCTAAACGATATCGAAGGAAAAATAATGGAACTCAAGAACAATCTCACCAAGGATGAAGCACAAACCTTGATTGACCAAATCACGGACGCTATCAATGGACTGACCGAAAAGAACGGTGACAACACCGAACCGGAAGAACCGGTACAGTCCAACGAGGCAGAAAACAGTAAGGAGGGTGACACCGTGGCTAATGGTCGAACCAACATCATCATCAACAGTGCGGGCGGTGCTCGTCAGTCTCTCGCCAAGGCCAGTGACCCGCTGAAGGACTGGCTGAAGAGTGAGGACGCTACCAAGGCGTACGAGCAAGCATTGTGGCGTACCGATAATCAGGGCATGGAGGGCTTTAAGAATGCTTGGCGTGAGGAACTGGCACGTCACGCCTATTCCGACAACTCTTCCATCGATGAAGCTAGTGTTGGCAAGCTTGTCCCGACTTCGGTTATTACCGAGATTGAAGACGTACTCAACAAGGCTTCTGAGCTGTGGCCGCTGTATCGCAAGCTCGACGTTGACAGCTTCACCGTTGGCGCTCAGCTGGCAGGCTTGACCGATGACACTCGCGCCCACGGCTACAAGGTGGCAGACTATGGCACCTCGAAGAAGACGCAGAAGTTTAATCTTGTGGAACGTAAGCTTGCCGCCGATTTCGTGGTCAAGTATGCAGTGCTTAACAAGGGTGATATTCGTCGTACAGATAAGCCGGGCGCACTCGTGAAGTACCTGCTAGCTGAAATGCCGAACTATATTCTGCACGCTATCGACCGTCAGATTATTCTTGGCGGCTATACTGACCTTGATTTCTTCCGCTCCGTGCAGACCGATGCTAAGGACATTTCCAGGGAGTTCGCGGGCAAGAATTTCGTTCTGAGTGCGGCCGAGGGTACTCGTGCTAATCTCGTGCTCGATGTGGTTGGCCTTGCATCCAAGATTACGGCAACCGGCACTAAGGTGCTTGTGCTCAGCCCTGATACCAAGGTGGATATTATCACTGCGGCCGATGGTATTGGCCGTCCGCTCGTCGGCTACGGCAATGATAACCTCGCCGCCTACTTGGGCGTGGATAAGGTTATCACGCCTGATTGGTGGACTGATGCCGATGACGCTAAGACTCGCGCAGTGATTATTGTGCCGGAAGCTTTCGGTGTGGTTGGTGATACGTCTATCGGTGCTTTCACCAATTTCGCTCTGAAGACTAACGAGCAGGAATATCTGTCGGAGATTTTCGCGGGTGGTGCTCTGATGAAGGTTAAGAGTGCTGGCGTGCTGACTCCGAAGGCCGGGGAGTGACCGACTAACTAACGGGGTAGAGTTAAATACTCTACCCCTCGTTAATTAAGGATTGAATATGACTAACATTTATGCTCACATTTCTGACGGTGACGCGCCTAAGTCTCAGCATGTCACCGAGGTTAGTTTCGTGGATGAAAAGGGTGCGCACATTAATATTGGTGCTGGCGCCGGTGGTGGCATCGCACAAGTCGCGCATGACAATAGTCTTGCAGGAGACGGAACTAGTACTAGCCCGCTCAAGCTGGGCGACAGTATCAGCGCCCAGTTGGGGGATACGGAAACCGTGCTCACGAATCTCCGCAAGCTTACCAAGTTGCAGAGTGACGCGGAACTGGCGGACGTTATCACCACTGTGAACGCGATTCTTGACGCCATCAAGCCCACCATGTAAACGGTAGAATAGTAGGGGTATCCCAAATGTGGGGTGCCCCTTTTCGCATATTTGGAGGAAAAATGTCTTTTATCCCGATTGAGAATATTGGTGGCGATAATGCTCGTAAATGGTTGCCGACTATACTGCCCGCATTGCAGAAACTTTTATGTGGTGCGATGGTGTCTCAAGCTACCGGAGTCAACCCAGCCATCGTGTGTGAAGATGGGCAAACAATTGTGCTCCCAGCATGGTATAGCAGTATCGCCAAAGTGACGGTTAACGATAATCCAGTCGCATTCACGTTCAACTCGACTGTTGGCGACATGGATTACATTACCGGCCAAGTAGAACAAATGTACGGCAACACGCTCACCCTCGAAACCAAGGCACAGCCGGGCACTGTCGTAACCGTCACCGGAACATATGGTTTCGATACTCTCCCGGCTAGTCTGCAAGCCGTGTTGTCAGGCATGGTTAGTGCAATGCAACGACATGCGGACGAAACGGATATTATCACCAGCAAGAGTATCGAAGACGTTAGCGTATCCTACCAACGTAACACCTCCACCGACACGCTCACTCAAGCAATCCAACCATATCTTAGCGTTATCAACATGTGGAGTCTCTGCGAGAAGCCGTTAGGTGTGGGAGGTATCGCGACACCCAACACACTCCCAGTAGTACCGTATTGGATTGGAGACGGTGATGGTCTTGGATTGTAATCCTTTTACCCTCTTCCCCGACCAAGTGGAAACCGTCGGACTATGGAAGTATGCGAGTAGTGAACGAAACAACAAGAAGCTAGCAGACGTACACGCGATAATCAAACGTTCCACCAACTCGGACGCGTTCGGCGATTATGGTGTACGTATCGCTACTCGCCGATTCCACCTGCAAGTCGAAGACATACCAGCAGACCTGCGAGACCCCGACATGCTGTTAGACCTGATAGTCAAAACCAAAAACCGGGCGTTCAAAATCACTCAAGCAAGTCAAGGCGACGACATGACCACCGGGAAAACACGATTCATCACCGTCTACGCCCAACCATACGGAAGGAGCACCATATGAGCCTACGCGTCACAATCAATAAAGGCGTGTACGAGCAAGGCCGTCAAGTCATGCGCAATGGATTAGCCCACATGCTCACCGACATACACAAGGACGCTGTAACCAACGCTCCAATCGGCAAAGCACCCGAAGACAAACACCCCGGACTATTGAAAGACTCAGGACGTTTCAAACTCCAAGGCATGAAAGGCTATGTCGCCTTCGGTGGCGGCAGAGTCCCATACGCCAAACGACGAGAATACGAAAACCATCGACACCCCGGCACAAGATTCTACCTGCATCGTGCAGTAGCTAAAGCCCAAGCCCACGCGGACAATTACTTCCAAAGGATACTAAAATGATTGAACTGGCAGTAGCATTAGACCTAGCAGAACACGGCTTCGGCACCTATGGGGAAACCATCTTCGTAAACGAAAGCCCCATATTAGACACTGGCGCAGTCAGCAGTAAAGATGGCATATGGATAACCTCAACCACAGTAAGCAACGGCAACGGGCATTATACTGACCAACTCACAGTAAGCACACGCTTCTACGATGTAATCCGACAAGGCGAATACCTACTAAAACTCATGGAATACATCAACACACAGTTGGTAGACCAATGCACGCTAAGCTGTCAACCCGAAAGCCCAATAGTGTACGAGAAGTTAAACATAAGCCCAGCAAGCAGTATAGACCTAGACGCAGTAGACAATGAAGGCCACTACGTGAAAAGCATCCACTTCACCATAACCTACCCACTCCCAGATTTAAGTGGGGTAAAAGTGATAAACTAGGAAGCAAGCAGAAAACGATAACCATTCTCAATAAGGAGTAACACAATATGGCTACCACAGACTACAGTCTAATCGGCAAGAAAACCGTATACATCGGGCAAGAAGAATTCGCACCCGAACTCGTCGGCTCTGATGGTATCACCCTCACACTCACCCCAAACACGGTGGACGTGGAAAGTCAAGCCGGAACTATTAGTATTCCTACCGGCACCTATAGCGAAATCAGTGCCACTATTCCACTCATCATTCCGAACATGGCAGTGCTCGGCCGCATCTTCCCAAGTCTCGCAACCAAGGGCACGGCAGGAACCAAGGTCACGTTCGGCGCTGGAGAATGCTCCGCAATCACTAGCGAGCCTATCGTAATTCACAACACGTGCGATACGGATAGCACTAACGACGTGTATATCCCCGCCGCTCTAATCCAAAACGGTGGCGAGTTCACTATCGGTAGCACGAGTGACCCGGTGACTATCGAACTGAACGTTACCATGCTCCCGGACGAGAAGGGTTACGTTAACTTCGGTTGCAGTGACCCGTCTAAGCGTACCAAGTATGACCCGGAACAGCAGCAGTACGTTGACGTGGCGGACTCGACAAAAGCCAACACCGTCCAGAAGTAAGGAGACTAAACCATGTCTGAAATCGTCACTATCGATACTCGCGAACAAACCGAGGAACACACCTTCAAACTGATTACCTCCAATAATCCAGAAGGCACCGTGTTCACTGTGAATCCTATGGGGGCGGGCACTTACCTGAAGTTCATGGACAAGGTGAAAACGCTTCAGGCGTTGAACGCTCAGGACATGAGTAGTAAGCAATTGTTGAAGATTCAAAACGACTTGTGCAATCTGCTTATCCCGCTCGTCTCCCCGACCGACGAGTTTAAAACGTGGGCTGAGGAAGCGGAACAGAAATACCCGCTAGCATATCAGGCGGTTATGCGGCAGATTATGCGTTTCGTTTTCGGCAAAACGTATTTCTAACGGGGGTAGTCAATGACGGTGCATAAGGTCATTGACGATTTTACGCCGGAGCAGTTAGCAAAGCTTAAAGCCATGCGGCAGGCTGAGAGCAAGTCTAAGGCTTCGGCGTTTTTTCGTGATGATGAACTACTGTTAGCCGAGTTCGGCAAATATTATGGCTGGCAGGCTATCCGTGACGTGCTGGCTGACGAGGTGAGTTACGAGACTTTCATAGCCTTACTTAACGCTGGGCGGAGTCTCGCAATCCGTGACCGCATACTACACGTGAATGACATGTATGTTGCGGTTGGAGCGTCGCAAGCCAAAAAGGGAGACAAAGTGTTAAAGCAATACGTGAAGCAATTGGAACGGGGAATGTGATATGGCGCAAGCGGGTGAGATTCGTTTCGATGCCGTTATAGACACTAGCGGCTATGAAAAAGGCGTCAAGGACATCCAGAACGCCACAAATGATATTAAAGAGTCAGCGGAGCAGGCGGACAAGGCCACCGAAGATGTTGGCAAGAACGGTGGTAAGAACGCGCCAAGTATTAAGGACGCGTTCAGTAAAACGTTCGACGGTATTAGCGAACTTGCAGACGGATTAGGTTTGAACCTGCCTGGCAAGCTTGTGAAAGTCGCGAGTATCGGTGGCGCACTGGCCGCTGTGGGTGGCGTGTTCAAAACCGGTATTGACTCGGCGATTAGTCAGATTGATGTGCAAGGCACTTTGGACGCCCAACTGGGTAAGGGTAGTGTGGCCGCTCAAAACGCTGGCAAGGTGGCGGGCGAACTGTACCGGCAAGGCTGGGGTGAGAGTTTGGAAGACGTGGCTAATGTCGCGTCTAATGTCAGTCAGGTGATTCGTGGTATCGGTGATGGTGATTTAAACACTGTCACGAAGGCTACGGAAGTGTGGGCTCAAACGTTTGACGCGGACGCGGGTGAGAGCGTACGTGGTGTGAAAGTCCTTATGGAAAAATTCGGTTTGAGCGCTCAGGATGCTACCGACCTTATGACGAAGGGTATGCAGAATGGTCTGAACTATACGGACGAACTCGCTGATAATCTTAGCGAGTATGGTGGCCGGTGGGCTGAAGCCGGTACGTCCGCGCAAGAATATTTCTCACTGCTTCAGGCTGGCGTGGATAGTGGCGCCTACCAATTGGACAAGGTGGGAGACTTCCTTAATGAGTTCCTTACCTCTCTGACGGACGGGCGTATCGAGCAGAGTATTGGAGAGTTTTCGAAGGGGACTCAGGACGTTTTCAATAATTTCAAGAGTGGTAAGGCCACTGCGGAAGACGTGCTGAACGCTGTTATCGGTGAAATGGGCACCATGACCGACAAAACCAAGGAAGCCAGTCTAGCTTCAACGCTTTGGTCTAGTCTTGGTGAGGATAATGCGCTTGGTATGATTGAAGCTCTCGGCAACGTGCCGAACAGTTATGAAAATATCAAGGGTGCTACAGATGAAGCCGCAGACAGCACAATGAGCATCGGTCAACAGTGGGAAGCGTTCAAACGTACCATGAGTGGCACACTGGGTGACGCGTTCACCCCATTTGTTAAGGGCTTCTTAGACGGTTTGACTGATATGACGAAGAAGTTTACCGACTTCGTTAATAACACTGATTGGAGTGGGTTAGCCAATATTCTGGGTAGTGTTGGTAGTGTTGTCGGCAAGGCGTTCGAAGCAGTCGGCAATTCAATCCAGCCAGCGCTTGACCTCCTGAAAGCATTTTCCGATTGGTTTAGTGCGAATAGTACGTGGATTGTTTCGGCACTTGTTGGTATCGGCGCCGGTTTTGCCGTGTTCAAGACAGCGCAAATCATTAGTACCGTGGTCGGTTTTCTTCAGTCGTTCAGTCTTGCGGAGACTGCCGCCACAGTAGCGCAATGGTTGTTTAACGCGGCTATGGCGGCTAATCCGATGGTGTTGGTTATCACGCTATTGGCGGCGCTTGTGGCTGGGTTGGTTTACTTTTTCACGCAGACTGACGCGGGTAAGCAAGCATGGCAGGACTTCTGTCAGACCATGCAAGACTTGTGGCAAAACCTTTGCGACTTCTTCCAAAACATCTGGGATAACATTACTAAGTTTTTCACCGACGCTGGGACGAACATTCAAAACGCGTGGAACGCTGTCACAGATTGGTTCAGCGGTATCCCCGGCAGAATCAAGGGTTTCTTCAACGATATTGGCGCATGGTTCGGGAGCAAATTCCAAGAAGCCAAGGACGCTATCGTGAACAGATTCAATGAGGCAGTGGGCTTCATCACGGGTATCCCCGGCAGAATCAGGGATTGTTTCAATGGCGCGGTGAACTGGCTTAAGGATGCTGGCGGTAATATCGTTCGCGGCTTGTGGAATGGTATCAGTGACATGTTTAATTGGGTGCGTAATAATATTCTCGGCTTCGGTGGGAATATCGTCAAGTGGGCTAAGCAGGCGTTGGGTATTCACTCCCCGTCGCGAGTCATGGCCGAAGAAGTTGGCAAGTATATTCCGTCCGGTATCGAAATGGGTATCAAGGCGAATACGAGTGGCTTGATGGACTCGTTGGACTCGTTGAGTTTGGATATGGTGGACGCGGTTAAGGTGCCGACTACTTCTACTGGCTCACTGCCGGTGTTTGAAAGTTCTGCTAGTGGTGTCACGTCAGCGATTCCGCAGACTAGTATTGTTATTCAGAGTATGCAGGTGCGTTCTGATAATGATATTCGTCTGATTGCTCAGGAATTGAACCGTTTGCAACGTCGTGACTTGAAGAGGGTGTGAAATTGAGAATCGTTTTCAATAACACTGATTTAGCTACCGTCCTACCTGACACCGTGCTTTATATCGGTAACGTGACGGGCCGCGAGTTCGTCAGCCCGGACGTGACCACGGTAGCATATAAGGGTGCGCACGGTAGCCGATTCGTCGGCAATCGTTATCCCGCGCGTGATATCAAAGTGGAAGTAACCGTTATCGGCTATTGCTTTCAGATGATGCCATCTTACGCGTCTAAGCTTATGAGCGTGTTGGCTACCGACGTGCCCGCTAGTTTGTCTTTCAGTGACCAAGAGGGCATGTATCAGGCTATCGTTAGCGCGATTGACTTGGAAGAGCATGAGACTTACGCGAGTGGTACTATCACGTTCACGTGTCCTGACCCGTTCCGTCATGGTGCCGTGTATGATATTGATTTCGACACGCTCCCGACTGACATGTTGCACACTAATTACAATGTGGAACCGGTGTTGAATCTGGTGGTGAATGAGTCCGCCAACAATTTCAACATGAATGTTAACGGCGACGTGCTCACCTTGGATATGCAAGTCGCTCAAGGGGACGTGATAGTGGTCAACAGCGAGACACGCACTGTCACCGTCAATAACAAGCTCACAGTATTGGAAACGTCCGGCACGTTCCCGAAATTAAGGCAGATTGGGAACACGATTAGATTCTACCCTGAATGCGGCGGCAATGGTTCGTATACTGCAAGGTGGCTGTAATGGACGCTGAAGATACTATTACCCTTGTGGGTTTGCAGGGGCATGAACTCCGCACGCTCAGCCCACGCGCGGAATGGACGTTTGACCAGCGTTCTGACTCTACGAATCAGCTCACCGTCACCGTTGGCACTGACGAAGCCACAGACGTTGTGGGGGACATGGAACTGTTGTTTCAACACCGTCGGTTCGTCATTAACGAAGTGAACCGCACGCGTGACACGGAGACGTGTGAAATTGTCGCGGATGAAGCGCAAGCTGAAATGGCGAGTATCGAGGTTGAGTCATTCCAAGTTGAAAAGGCGAAGTTGAGCGCGGCAGTCACGCAATTGTTGTCTAACACGTTGTGGACGGTTGGAACGATTGAGGATGATACGCGCACGATTTACGCCGACCTTCAAGGCAAAAAGGTCACGGAATTGTTGACGTGGTTGGCTAATCAGTCTAACCAAGTGTTATCGTTCGATTCCGCGCATCGTAAAGTTTCGTTTATCAAACGGGATATGACGCCTTCCGGTGTCGTGTTTAATTATGATGTCAACATGGCGAATCTTAAGAAGACTGAGACGCCGCCGACTTGCACGGTATTGCATCCTATCGGCGCCAACGGGCTGACTGTGGCGAACGTGAATCATGGCAGTGAGTTGGTTGAGGACTTCGGCTGGTACACGTCTTTGGGCATGAGTGTGAATGAGGCGCGTGCCCGATTCACAAAACGGCAGGAATGGCAGGACGAACGTTACACCGTCGTGCAGAATCTACTGGATGATGCGAGGAAGAAACTCTCCGTGTCCGCCTATCCGACGCTATCTTACGATTTAACAGCTGTTGACGGTATCAGTGATTTACGTTTGGGTCAGCAAGCGTACGTTTGGGATAATGTGCTTGACGTGCGCGTGTTGACAACGGTTAGTGTTATTCACACGTCCAGCGTTCACGATGACGATAGTGTGACATTGGATTACGTGCCACCATCGTTTACGATTGCTACCGATGATACTACCGGCGATACTACATCCACGACGGAGGCTAGCGTATTCCAAGCATTCAACGACACGGAATATGCGCTAGGTGATACGGCCACGCGAGTCCTGCCGTTGAGCATCAATGTTTACTCGGATACCATGCTTGAGTGCAATCTATGTCTAACAGTCAAAACCACGACTGCTGGACTGCTTGAAGGCTATTTTCTTTTGAACGGTGAGAAGGCGGGCCCGCGTATCATGCAGACATGCGCGGAAGGGTATGTCACTATCGGCCTCCCATTCCTGATTACGAACGTGAGCAGTAATGACCAGACAACGCTTGACTTGTATCTGAAGCATGGTGGTGCTGGTAGTCTCGCTATCAATGACGCGCAAATCTATATCAGTGCTAAGGGGGCGTATGGTGGTATCACTAACGAACGTCCTGACAGGCGCGTGATTGACGCTGTGGAACGTTTTAAACGCGAATGGCGTAGCGTGGATGATGCAATGTCTGTCATGTTCCCGGAACGTAACGACACTACGGTTGCTGAAACTGTGGAACGGTTTAAGACGGAGTGGCGTGAAACTGAAGACGTTGTTAATCCGATTGTGTGGCTTGAGGATAAGACGCTCACAATCACTAACGCCGAGGATGATACCGTGTTTACGCTTATTCTGCCGGATAAAAGTCAACGTGAAATGTCTGCTGTTGTTGACGGGTCTACCACGTTTGACTTGAGTACGCTTGGTTTGACTGGTTCGACTAAAATTATAGTAAAGGAACTTGACGTGAGTGTTACGGTGACGCTTTGAAAGTGAGGGAAAATATTTTGAACGAGTCAGTGGAACGGTTGAATATCATGCCGCACGTGAAAGGGCATGTGGCCGTTGATGTGATGGAGGACGGGCGGATTGTAGACCATGCGGAGCATGATAATTATGTTAGCCCGTTCGTTTATGGCGCGTTACGCAAGTATGTAAACGCGTATTTCATGATGTTGCATGATGGGACGCACTTGTATCTGAATAGTTCTGGTTTCAACCGGTATGCGCTTAATAGTGCGTTTATCCTGACCGACTACGCGGGGCCTGTAAACACTCGGGAACGTGTGATTCACGGCACTCCACTGAGTTACGGTTATCATCAATACGTTTCGAATGATGCTAACGAGTGTAGCTTCAACCAAGACGAATCATATCGCAAGGCGAACTCGTTGCGTTTCGTGTTTGATTTTTCAACCTCGCAAGGGAACGGCACTTTCCAAAGTATTTATAGTGGCCCATCCGTAGATAATCCAAGGTATAAGGCTGGATACCAACTTTTGACAGATTTCAATGTTCGTTGGCAAGTGACTTACTGTGATGGCAAGATTTACACACCGGACACTGATAGGATTGTCGCCTTCACGGTTGATGATTGGATTACACGACTTAACGGTGATACGTGGAATAGGCAAGCCGTACAAGTGTCTGGTGCCGGTTTGGGTGATTGGACAAGTTTAACCGCGTATAATCATTCCATTTATTGGGTTAACAATCAGTCTGTTTGCAGTGCGCCGGTGTCTGACCTGACTGATGTGACAACGCACAATATTGGGGATTATTGTCGAGCGATTTCTTACTCCGCTATTCGTGACTCATTTTTCATCATTATTTCAAACACCGAGGTGCGAGAATATTCAACCTCGTTCGAGCTTAAAAAAACTTTCACAGGCAATTATG
>OLFW01000530.1_pt1 | contig 31866 bp, 28 predicted proteins | sample 1605351 | NCBI WGS metagenome assembly OLFW01 (sample SAMEA3888918, study PRJEB22519) | human gut metagenome | biome: human gut; feature: human-associated habitat; material: faeces | place: Denmark | collected 2010 | reverse complement strand
GAAATTTATTAAAAATACGAATATCATTATTTGGTATTTATAATAAATATAACGTAATAGAGGAGTATTATCGAAATTTGGGGAGAGAAAGCTATGCATACAGAATATCTGATGGGCAATGAGGCCATCGCCATGGGTGCTGTTGCAGCTGGCGTCAATGTCGTTGCCGGCTATCCGGGCACGCCTTCGACGGAGGTCCTCGAGACGGTTGCCCGACACAATCCGGATGGCAAGATCCACGTGGAGTGGTCGACGAATGAGAAGGCCGGCATGGAAGTGGCGGCGGGCGCTGCCTGGTCGGGTGCCCGCGCACTTGTGACGATGAAGCAGGTCGGCCTCAACGTCGCCTCGGACCCCTTGATGAGCCTCGAGTATCTCGGCGTCAAGGGCGGTCTCGTCGTGCTCGTCGCCGACGATCCGGGGCCGATTTCCTCGCAGACGGAGCAGGATACGCGTCACTTCGCTTCGTTTGCCAAGGTGCCGTGCTTCGATCCTTCGAGCGTGCAGGAAGCGTACGAGATGATCCAGGAAGCGTTCGACTTCTCGGAGCGCTACCACACGCCCGTCTTCCTGCGCCCGACGACGCGCATCGACCACGGCTATGCCTCCATCACGGTCAAGGATGAAAGCGAGTACTGCGTCCATGAGCCGGAAGGCTTCGAGCGCGATCCGGCGCGCTGGGTCATCTTCCCGCGCCTCTCGTACCGGGCGCATCAGGCAATCGAGCAGCGCAATGAAGAGCTTGGTGAGGTATTCTCGTCGTATGCGCGCAATCAGCTGGAGCTGGGCGGCGCTTCGTGCCGCCGCGGCATCGCGACGCAGGGCGTCAGCTACTCGTACGTCGCGGAGACGCTCGCAGAGCGGGCAGATGAGGCGAGAGAAATGCCGCGCGTGCTCAAGGTCGCGACGCCCTTCCCGTTCCCCGAGAAGCTGGCGGTGGAGTTCCTGCAGGGACTCGACGAGGTGCTCTGCATCGAGGAGCTCGACCCCGTCATCGAGCGCGAGCTCATCTTCCTCTGCGGCAAGTACCAGCTGCCCGTCAAGATTCGCGGCAAACTAACGGGCGATATCAAGCGGGCCGGCGAGAACACGCGTGATACGGTCTACGACGACATCGCCGCCTTTATGGGATGGCCGAAGGCGGAGACCTCGGCGCTGCCGGAGCCGCCCGTCTCCGTCGTGCGCCCGCCGGTCCTCTGTGCCGGCTGCCCGCACCGCGCTTCATTTTACGCGGTCAAGCGCGCGATGAAGGGCCAGAAGAGCGTCTTCTGCGGCGATATCGGCTGCTACACGCTCGGCAATGCCATGCCGCTCGACATGGTCGACACCTGCCTCTGCATGGGTGCGGGCATCGACATCGCGCAGGGCATCGGCGCCGTGACGCCCGGCATGAAATGCTTTGCCTTTGTCGGCGATTCGACCTTCTTCGCCTCGTCGATCACGGGCATCATCAACGGTGTCTACAATCAGGCCGATCTCACGGTCTGCATCCTCGACAACTCGACGACAGCCATGACGGGCCATCAGCCGCATCCGGGCACGGGCCACACGATGATGGGCCAGATTGTCGACAAGGTCTCCATCGAAGAGACGCTCAAGGGCATCGGCGTCAAGACGGTGCGCACGGTCGACCCGCTCGACCTCGAGGCAGCCATCAAGGCCGTCAAGGATGTGGCAGCTGAGCCAGGCGTCAAGGCCATCATCTTCAAGTCGCCGTGCATCGCGATCGTCAAGCCGCTCGGCAAGGCCGAGGTCCTTCAGGACGCTTGCCGCAAGTGCAAGAAGTGCATCCGCGAGATCGGCTGCCCCGGCATCGTCGTCGAGGACGGCAAGATCATGGTCGACGCTTCACAGTGCACGGGTTGCGGCATCTGCGCGGACATCTGCCCGTTCGATGCCATCGAGGTCACATCGTTTGAGAAGAGAGAAGGGAGCGCAAAATGATGCAGAAGAATATCATCCTGACGGGCGTCGGCGGCCAGGGAACGGTGCTCGCCTCGAAGCTCATCGCGGCGGCCGCGATGAAGAAGGGGCTGCCTGTCATGAGCGCGGAGACGATCGGCATGGCCCAGAAGGGCGGCGCTGTCTTCAGCCACCTGCGCATCGGCGAGGGCGTCAGGAGCCCGATGATACGGCGCAGTACGGCAGACCTCCTGTTGGCCTTCGAGCCGGCGGAGGCCGTGCGCATGCTGCCGTACCTCAAGAAAGACGGCATGGTCGTCGTCAACTCGCATCCCATCATGCCCGTTACGGCGGCGCTCAAGGGCACGGATTACACGGGGGCGGAGATGGTCGCCTATCTCCGGGAGAACGCGGCGCATGTCCTCGTCCTCGACGGTCAGGAGGCCGTCGAGACGATCGGCAACCCGAAGACGCTCAACGTCATCATGCTCGGCGCGGCTCTCGAGAGCGGTGCGCTTGACTTCCTGACGGAAGAAGATGTGCTCGAAGCCATCCGCGAGAAGGTCAAGCCGAAGTTCGTTGCGCTCAACGAGAAAGCCCTGCGCTATGCGTTTGAGTTGGCTCGTCCGTGACGGATGTGTGGATTTTGTCGAAGATAAAGGCAGGTATTTTTATGGAAATCTCGAATGAACAGCTCGCGCTCGTCAATGAGCGCATCGCCCAGCTCCTCCATGCAGACAGCTTCTACGGCAAGCGCCTGCGCGAGCACGGCATCGACGGCGTATCCTCGCCGGAGGACTTCAAGAAACTGCCGTTCTCGGAGAAGAAGGACCTCCGCGACGCCTACCCGCTCGGGCTCATGAGCGTGCCGGAGGAAAAGATCGTGCGCATGCACTCATCTTCGGGCACGACGGGCAAGCCCGTCATCATTCCGTATACGGCCAAGGATGTCGAGGACTGGGCCACGCAGTTTGCGCGCTGCTACGCGATGGCAGGCGTGACGAATCGCGACCGCGTGCAGATCACGCCGGGCTACGGACTCTGGACGGCCGGCATCGGCTTCCAGGCCGGCTGCGAGAAGCTCGGCGCTATGGCTGTGCCGATGGGCCCTGGCAACACGGAGAAGCAGCTGCAGATGATGATGGACATGGAGAGCACGGTCCTCTGTGCGACGAGCTCCTATGCACTGCTGCTGGCCGAGGAGATCGAGAAGCGCGGCATCAAGGACAAGATTCACCTGCGCAAGGGCATCATCGGCTCGGAGCGCTGGAGCGAGAAGATGAGGAAGTCCATCTGCGAGAAGCTCGGCATCGACGCCTACGACATCTACGGATTGACGGAAGTCTACGGCCCGGGCATCGGCATCAGCTGCGACGCGCACGACGGCATCCACTACTGGGACGACTTCGTCTACATCGAGATCATCGACCCGCAGACGGGTGAGAACCTGCCCGATGGCGAATGGGGCGAGATCGTCATCACGACGCTGCGCAAAGAGGGCGCGCCGCTCATCCGCTTCCGCACGCACGACCTCTCGCGCATCCTGCCCGGCGACTGCCCGTGCGGCAGCAGGTTTCCGCGCCTCGACACGATCCAGGGACGCACGGATGACATGGTCAAGATCAAGGGCGTCAACCTCTTCCCGAGCCAGATCGAGGAGATCCTCAAGACCTTCCCCGAGGTCTCGAGCGAATACCAGATGCACATCTCGCATCTCGACGGCAAGGACACGATGCGCCTCTACGTGGAGACGAACGGCAGCGTCGACTTCCTCGACCTCGCGAAGCGCATTGCTGAGCGCGTCAAGAGCCGCATCGGCTTCACGCCGCTCGTCAAGGTCGTCGAGATCGGTGTTCTACCGCGCTCCGAGAAGAAGACGAAGCGCGTGATCGATACGCGCTATGAGTGAGCCGCAGGAAATTGTCACGGTCTGGCCTGACTTTGCAGAGGATTTCGCCTGCAAGGCCGATCGCTGCCAGCATAGCTGCTGCCGCGGCTGGGAGATCGACATCGACGCGGCGACAGCGGCGTATTATGCGTCGCTGGAGGGGCCTCTCGGCGAAGCGCTGCGCGAGAACATCGATGTTTTGGCAGACGGCACGCATGCCTTCCACCTGACGGCGGACGAGCACTGCCCCTTCCTGCGTGAGGACGGCCTTTGCCGCCTCATCCGCGAGATTGGCGAGGAGGCGCTATGCGAAGTCTGCACGATGCATCCGCGCTTCTTCATCATGAGTGGCGGTGTCGAGCTTGCGGGCTTTGGCCTGGCCTGCGAGAAGGCGGTCGAACTGCTGCTCGCGGTTGACAGCTTGCGCCTGCGGGCGGAGGGCGAGAGCCAGTCCTTTGACTTTGGCGCGCTGCTGGCATTCCTCGGCAAGGCGGTACCGCGCGAATGGCTGCTGCCGCCCGCTCGCCTGACGCTCGCGCAGTTCTCGTTCCTGCTCGCGCAAATGAAGGATACGGAACCCATCGATGACGTCTGGCCGCAGCAGCTCACGGCCCTGCGCCTGGATTGCCATAAGCTGCTGCCGCGCTATGCGAAACTTCTCGCTGCGCAGGGAGCGGAGGCGGCAGAGAAGCTCGTCTCCTACATCCTCTACCGCCAGCTCGACAAGGCCGAGCGGTACGGCATGGAGGCGCTTTGCCGCTACGCACGCTTCAACGTCGTCTTCATCTACCTGCTGGCCGCCGAGACGCAGGACCTGCCCGAGGCCGTGCGCCGCTGGTCGGAGCAGATTGAGTACGACGAAGAAAATACCGCACGCCTCATCCGGGCGTGCGGCAGAGCACCATCGTCCATTCTGTGAATCATGCCTCTGCTGAAAAATAAGTCCATGCTCAGAGCATTTCGACTATACGCTGGAGGTCAGAGGCGTTGATCGCTGAGATGGCAGGCAGGAAGTATAGCAGGTACTCCGTGTAGCCGAAACTGGGGTTTTGGCGCACGGAGTCTTTTTATGCCATTTTCTTGCTGCCTGCGGCCCGAACCGGTACAATAGAAAGAACGGAAGAAAATCGCGAGGGGGGATGAGGATGCGCCAGCGTTTGGTCATGCATGTGGATATGGACGCTTTCTTTGCCTCAATTGAGCAGCGCGATCACGAGGAGTATCGCGGGAAGCCGCTGATTGTCGGCGGGCTTTCCGGGCGCGGTGTCGTCTCGACCTGCTCCTACGAGGCGCGGCGGTTCGGCGTGCACTCGGCGATGCCAATCGTGCGGGCGAAGCGACTCTGCCCGCAGGGCATCTTCGTCGAGGGAGACTATGCGCACTACCGCGCGGTGTCGGATGAGATTTTCGCCATCTTCTCGCGCTATGCGCCCGTTGTCGAGCCGCTGTCCATCGACGAGGCCTTCCTCGACCTTACGGGCATGGAGCTCCTGATGGAATCGCCGCGCGCTTACGCCGAGAAGCTCAAGGCGGAGATCCGCGAGAAGACGGGCCTCGTCGCCTCTGTCGGCATTGCGCCGAATAAATTCCTGGCCAAGCTGGCTTCGGATCTCGAGAAGCCGGACGGTCTCGTCATCATCACGGAGGAAGGGAAACAGGCCGTCCTCGACCCGCTGCCAGTCGGCCGCATCTGGGGTGTCGGCGAGAAGACGGCAGCCAGGCTCGAAGCGCTGCGCATCCGCACGATTGGCCAGCTCCGGCGGACGCCGCGCGAGAAGCTCGTCCGCAGCCTCGGCGCGCACATGGCGGACCACCTGCTCGCGCTGGCCTCGGGCATCGACGCGCGCCCTGTGGCGCCGCGCGAAGCGGCGAAGTCCATCGGCAAGGAAGTCACATTCCCCGCGGATATCGAGTCCGCCGAGGAAGTGGAGCGGGTACTGCTCGACCTTGCGGAGAAAGTCGGCTACCGCCTGCGCCGCAAGGGCTGCAAGGGGCGGACCATCCAGCTCAAACTGCGCCTCGGCGACTTCCGCACCTACACGAGGAGCCGCACCTTGGCGGAGGCGACGTGCTACGACCGCGACATCTACGAGACGGCGCTCGCGCTCTGCCGGGCGCTCGGCGTGCATCAGGGCATCCGCCTGCTCGGCATCTCTGTTTCCGGCTTTGACACTTCAGGCGCCATCTCACTCTTTCACGAGGAGGTGCGCAAGGAGAATCTCTACGCCGCCATCGATTCCATCAAGAAGCGCTTCGGAGAGCAGGGCATCACTAAGGCGCATCTGCTCAAGAGAGAACGTGCGGATGATGGCGATAAAGAGGATGAGGTGTGAAAAATATTATAGGAAAAGGGCAGCAAGTCTGCTAAAATAAGAAAAGATACGATACGACTCCGAGCGAAATCCGCTAAGGCCGGGCATCATGGGCTGGCTATGTGGACGAGCCAGGGTCCCGGGGGAAACGCCGGGGCCTTCCGTGATTGAAAAGGGGCGAAATCCAAGGGGCGAAGACCATCCTTTTGCAATTGCGGGAGGATGGTCTTTTTGATTGATTTTTGATGATTCGCACAATATGAGCGTGTGCAGCAGATAGGAGAGATGAGCGCGATGAAGGAAATCAGGACAGTCGATGCAGTCGGGCAGGTGCTCTGCCACGATATCACGCAGATCGTTCGCGGCGTGACGAAGAATGCGCGGTTCCGCAAGGGCCATGTGATCCAGGAAGAGGACGTCCCCGTGCTGCTGTCGCTCGGCAAGGACCACATCTACGTCTGGGACGAGGATGCGACGGAGATGCACGAGAATGAGGCGGCCGATGTCCTGCGCGAGCTCTGCCAGAACGAGCATATGACGGCGACGGCGCCGAAGGAGGGCAAGATCGAGCTCATCGCGGACTGCGACGGCGTCTTCCAGGTCGATGAAGACCGCTTTGATGCGGTCAATGAGCTCGAGGATGTCACGATCGCGACGCTCGCGCAGAACATGCCGGTCAAGAAGGGCATGAAGCTTGCGGGCATGCGCGTGACGCCGCTCTTCATTGCGCGCGAGAAGATGGAGGAGGTGCGCCGCACGGCAGGTACGGAGCCGCTCCTTCGCCTGCTGCCGTACCGCAAGGATCTCAAGGTCGGCGTCGTGACGACGGGCACGGAGGTCTTCCTCGGCCGCATCGAGGACACGTTCACGCCGGTCATCGCGGCAAAGCTCAAGAAATTCGGCCTGACGATCGCGGAGCACCGCCTGTCGGATGACGTGACGGAGCACACGAAGGCGGCTATCGAGGAGCTCCTGGACCTCGGCATGGACATCATCCTCTGCACGGGCGGCATGAGTGTCGACCCCGACGACCGCACGCCGGCGGCCATCCGCGATGCCGGCGTCGACATCGTGACGTACGGAGCACCTGTGCTACCGGGCGCGATGTTCCTGCTCGGCTACTCTGTGCGCGAGGGACGCGAGGTCACGGTCATGGGCCTGCCTGGCTGCGTCATGTTCGACAAGGCGACGGTCTTCGACATGATCCTGCCGCGCGCGATTGCCGGTGACCGCGTGACGCGCAAGGAGATCCGCCACTTCGGCATCGGCGGCCTCTGCATGCGCTGCGAGGTCTGCCGCTATCCCATCTGCCCCTTCCAGAAGTAAGAAGTAAAGCGAGGTTGCTCATGCAGGATATTTCTCTGGAGCAGGCCATCTCGGTCCTGCTCGAACACACGAAGAAAATCGAAGCCGTCGAGGAGGTGCCTCTCTTGGAGGCGCTCGGGCGCGTCCTCGCTGAGGATGCTGTCGCGACATTTGACAATCCGCCGTTCGACCGCTCGCCGCTCGACGGCTACACCTTTGCGGCCGCCGGCACGAAGGGGGCGACGAAGGAGGCACCGGCTGCCTTCACGGTCATCGGCGAGGAGTGCGCCGGGGATTTCTTCGCGGCAGAAGTGCCAGCGGGCTCGGCTGTGCGCCTGATGACGGGCGCGGCCATCCCAAAGGGCTGTGACTGTGTCGTGCGCCAGGAAGATGTCACGGTGGAGGATGGCCGCATTTTTGTGCCGTACGAGCTCCACCATCACGAGAACTACTGCTTTGCGGGCGAGGATGTCCGCAAGGGGACACGGGCTGTCGAGCGTGGCACGGAGCTCACGGCGGCACATCTCGGCGTGCTCGCGAGCCTGGGATTCGGCACGGTCAAGGTCCTCCGCCGTCCGCGCGTCGCGATTGCGAGCACGGGCGATGAGCTCGTGCTGCCGGGTGAGCCGCTGCGTCCCGGCAAGATCTACAACAGCAACCTCTACGCTCTTGCGGGCAGGCTGCGGGAACTCGGCTTTGAGCCGGAGGTGCTTGGTATCCTGCCGGATGACGCCGAACAGGCGGCTGCTGTCATCGCTGACTGGCAGGCGAAGGCGGACCTCTTCCTGACGACGGGTGGCGTCTCGGTCGGCAAGAAGGACATCATGCACGAGGTCGTCCGCCTCATCGGCACGCGCCTCTTCTGGCGCGTCTGCATCAAGCCGGGCGCTCCTGTCATCGCCTACACGGTCGGCAATATGCTCGGCATCGCGCTCTCGGGCAATCCGTTCGCATCCTACGCGACGTTCGAGCTCCTGACGCGCCCCGTGCTCGAAGCGTTCTCGGGCCGCAGCTCTGTCGCAGGCCGTGCGGTCGAGGGCTTCCTCGCCGATGCATTCCCGAAGCCGAGCTACGGGCGGCGCTTCATCCGCGCGCATTACGAGGCGGGCATCTTCGAGATCCCGGCGCAGCACGACTCGGGCTCGCTCTTCTCGGCGGCTGGCTGCAATGCGCTGATTGACATCCCGGCCGGCACGGGGCCTCTCATGGCTGGCACGCGGGTCAAGGGCGTTCTTCTTTGAGGTGATAGTATGTACGACCGCTACCAACGAAAAATCGAATACGTGCGCATCTCGCTGACGGACCGCTGCAACCTGCGCTGCCGCTACTGCATGCCAGAAGATGGCGTCGAGAAACTCCGGCACGAGGACATCCTGCGCTTTGACGAGATCGTCCGCATCGTGCGGGCGCTGGCCTCGCTCGGCGTGCGCAAGGTACGGCTGACGGGCGGCGAACCGCTCATCCGGCGAAACGTCGTCGAGCTCGTGCGCGAGATCCGCTCTGTGCCGGGCATCGAGTCCGTCGCGCTGACGACGAACGGCGTCCTGCTCGCGGACATGGCTGAAGACCTCGTGCAAGCCGGGCTCACGGGCGTCAACATCAGCCTCGACACGCTCAAGGCGGCTTCCTTTACGGAGCTCACGCGGCGCCCGTTCTTCGCGCGCGTCGAAGATGGCATCGAGGCCATCGCGGCGACGGGGCTTCGCGATGTCAAGTTCAACTGCGTGCCGATTGCCGGCGTCAATGAGGCGGAATTGCCGGAGCTCGTCGCGCGCTTCACGCGTAAGCGACCCTGGAAGTTCCGCTTCATCGAGCTCATGCCGATCGGCTGCGCTTATGAGGCGGGGCTCAGGGGAATGCCGATGGCGGAGGTCAGGAGCAGCCTCGAGGCTGCGTTTGGCCCGCTGCGGCCCGTCCTGCCGGAGCGCGGCGTTCACGGCCCTGCCGTCTACTACCAAGCTGATGGCTTTGCGGGGCAGGTCGGCTTCATCGACGCGATGGAGCATCAATTCTGCTCCTCGTGCAACCGCGTGCGGCTGACGGCGGAGGGCTTCCTGAAGCTCTGCCTCAATGCGAGGACGGGCACGGACCTCCGGGGACTGCTGCGCAGCGGCATGAGCGACGACGGGCTCAGGCATGCCCTGCAGCAGGCAATCTACCACAAGCCGCAGGAACATTATTTCAAGGCGGCATCGTATGACGAGAAGGACAGCCGGGCCATGTATCAGGTCGGCGGCTGATGGCAAGCGGATAGCGATAGAAGCATATCCGGATAGAATGGAGGATACTCATGGGAACGATCAAGGCACTCTGCATCAGTGAGAAGAAGGGCACGCTCAAGACGCCGGTACACAAGGCGCTCTTCCAGACGGAATGGGGCATGGTCGGCGATGCGCACGCGGGCAGATGGCATCGTCAGGTCAGCTTCCTCGGGCTCGCGGAGATCGAGGAGTTCCGCAAGCGCGGCATCGATGTCAAGCTCGGCGCCTTCGGCGAGAACATCGTCGCGGAGGGCTTCCGCTTCAAGGATCTGCCGGTCGGCACGCGCCTGCGCGCCGGCGAAGTCTGGTTCGAGATCACGCAGATCGGCAAGGAATGCCACAAGAGCTGCGCGATAAGGAGCCAGGTCGGCGACTGCATCATGCCGCGCGAGGGCGTCTTCGCGCGCGTGCTGCACGGCGGCTGGATCGAAGAGGGCGACTCGCTCGAGATCGTCGAGGAGAAGATGCCGCTCGATGCGGCCATTATCACGGCGAGCGACAAGGGCAGCAAGGGGCTGCGCGAGGACGAGAGCGGCGCGAAGGTGCAGGAGATGCTCGAGGCAGCTGGCTACACGGTGGCCGAGAAGGTCATCCTGCCCGACGAGCAGCACGCCATCGAGCACAAGATGCGCTCCTTCGGCGACCGCGGCATCGCGCTCGTCGTCACGACGGGCGGCACGGGCTTCTCGGTCCGCGACGTCACGCCCGAGGCGACGCTTGCCGTCTGCGAGCGCCTGGCGCCGGGCATCCCTGAGGCAATGCGCGCCCTCTCGATGCAGGTGACGCACCGCGCGATGCTGAGCCGCGCACAGGCCGGCATCTACAAGCGCACGCTCATCGTCAATTTGCCGGGCAGCCGCAAGGCCGTCGAGGAATGCCTCGGCTTCGTGCTGCCGGAGCTCTTGCACGGCATCGAGATTCTGCGCGGCGATGCCGGTGAATGCGCGCGCAAGTGACGCGACAGAGGAGAGACGATCGTGGAATTTTCGGATACTTCACTGCTGATCATCGCGGGCGGCAAGAGCTCGCGCATGGGGCGCGATAAGCGCTTCCTGTCATATGATGGCGAGGGGCTGCTCGAGCGGCTCGCGCGCAGGGCGGCAGCCCTGCCCTTTGCGGAGCGCTGCCTCTGTGTAGAGGAAAGGACGCCTGCCCTGCAGGATATCGCTGAGCGCTATGGCCTGACGCTCGTCGAAGACGGTGTGCAGGGCCGGGGTCCGATGGAAGGCCTGATGCGCGGCCTGTCTAAGATAGAGGCAGGCTATGCACTGGCCGTCTCGTGCGATATGCCATTTCTCGAGCTCGAAGCGCTTTCTCCGCTGCTCAAGGCGGCAAAAGGAGGCTGTCAGGTCGTCCTGCCGCGCACAGGGCGCCGTCAGCCTCTGGCGGCGCTCTACCACCGCCAGATGGCAGTCCGCTTTGCCGAGGCGCTGGCAGAGGGCGAGCGCAAGCTCGGCAAGGTCATCGACTCCATTCCGCACGCCGAGGTGGACTTCTTTGACGCTACAGCGTTCTTCAATGTCAATACGGCAGCTGACTGGCACTTGGCCTGCGGCCGCATGGCCAACGAGCATCGCCGGATTCCGCTCGTGACGATCTCGGCGCCCGTCTCGAACACGGGCAAGACGACGTTCATCGAGCGCGTGTTGCCGGAGCTTCGCGCGCGGGGCATCCGCGTCGGCGTCGTCAAGGGCGACTGCCACGGCTACGATGTCGACGAGCGGGGCAAGGACAGCTGGCGCTTCAAGGAGGCGGGCGCTGCGGGCGTCGCTGTCGTCTCACCGCACGGCTACTTTATCGAGCAGCGGACTGAAACGAGGGCTGACCTCGCCGCAATAGCCGCAAGGCTCACAGATGTTGACCTCGTGCTCATCGAGAGCCGCCGCCATGGCACGGCCCCGCGCATCGAGCTCTTCCGCGAGCGCGGCGAGCTCACGCTGCCTTGTGATGCAGCGGCCTGCTTCACCAAGCCGCAACAGGGATTGACGGAGGTCAGGGAATACGCCCTCGACGATGCGGCGAAGGCGGCAGAGGTCATCGCCTTCCTCATGGGGAATAAGCGAATAGGTGTTTGAAATCAGGTGACAGCCTGCTCATTCGAGCAGGCTGTTTTTTGTGTCAGGATGGATTTCCATTGCATCTGTGAAAAAGTTGTTTACAAGCGGATTAGGAAATGCAATAATTATAAAGAATGATACGAAACTGTATTAATAAATTTTAATAATGCAAAATAGGAGGAAGCTATGGTGCAGGCAAGAGAGGAAGAACTCATCGATTACCCCGTCATCCGCTATGTGAGCGAGAAGGATTCCTTTGTGGACGATCATAAGTACACATCTATGGAGTGCTATCTTGACATCTACCTCAATGGAAAGCGCTTTACGACATCGTTCTGTTCACCGGGTGACCACACGGACCTCGTCATCGGCATCCTGGCGCAGATGGGCCAGATCCGCACGTACGACGACATCGTCCGCATGGATATCGACGAGGAGACGCTGCAGGCCGCGGTCGTGACGACGGCGGAGGCACAGGCATGGGCCGCCGGCAATGCGACAGACCCGCGCTATTTCCGCGCCCGTGAGATCCTGGACTGCGAGCCGGAGAAGATTTTCGAACGTCCGCGCGATGTGCGCTTCAAGGCCGGCGATATCCTCGCCTGTGCCGACAAGCTGCTCGCAGAACTCGCGGCGACACATGAGAAGACGAACGGCGTCCACAGCGGCATCATCTGGGACCAGCAGGCCGAGAAGATCCTCGTCTTCCGCGAGGACATCGGCCGCCACAATGTCTTTGACAAGCTCTACGGCTGGACGCTGCGCAACCATGTCGACATCACGGACAAGATCATCATCTTCAGCGGGCGCTGCTCGTCGGAGATGATGATGAAGCTCGGCCGCATGGGCATCTCGACGGTTGCGGCGAAGTTCGTGCCGACGACGCTCTCGCTGGCTCTCGCCAAGAAGCTCGGCATCACGCTCGTCGCGCGCATGGCCCCGGGCAGTTTCTGCATCTACACGAACCCACAGCGCATCATCTGCTGACCGGTCGCTTAAGTCGATGTAAATACCATTTACATAAATACACGTATCAAAGGAGAGAGATAAAATGGATTTGAGCAGACGCGATTTTCTCAAGGCCACCGGCATCGGCGGCATCAGTCTGGCACTTTCCAGCCTCGGCTTCGACCTCAAGGAAGCCAAGGCAGCAGCTCATGCGTTCAAGCTCAAGGGGGCACGCGAGTTCACGTCGATCTGCCACTTCTGCGCCTGCGGCTGCGGCGTCATCGGCTATGTGAAGGACGGCAAGCTCATCAACCTCGAGGGTGCGACGGACAGCCCAATCAATCGCGGTGCGCTCTGCAGCAAGGGACTCGGTTACGCGACGATCCCGAACTCGAAGGAGCGCGCGACGAAGCCGCTGTACCGCGCGCCGGGCAGCGACCACTGGGAGGAGATCAGCTGGGACGAGGCCATCGACCGGGCGGCAAAGGCCATGAAGAATGCCCGCGAGAAGGGCTGGAAGCAGACGGAAGAGATCGACGGCGAGACGTATGAGGTCCGCCGCACGGACGGGCTCGCCTTTATCGGCGGCTCCCAGATCAACAACGAGGAATGCTACCAGAATATCAAGATGGCCCGCGCACTCGGCGTCGTCTACATCGACAACCAGACGCGCGTCTGCCATGCCAATACGCCGCCTGCCATGAGCGCTGCCTTTGGCCGCGGTGCCATGACGAACCCGTGGGGCGACCTCAAGAACACGAAGCTCGTCTGGATCGAGGGCTCGAACCTCGCGGAATGCCATCCGATGGGCCTCAAGAATGTCATGAAGGCACGTGAGCAGAACGGCACGAAGATCGTCCACGTCGACGTCCGCTACACGCGCACGTCGAAGATTGCGGACGAGTTCTTCCAGCTGCGCCCGGGCACGGACATCGCCTTCATGGGCTACATCATCTCGCAGATGCTCGAGCGTGAGAAGTTCGACAAGGATTACGTGCTGCGCAATACGAACGCTGCCTGCCTGCTGCGCGACGACTTCTCGTTCCACGACGGCCTGTTCTCCGGCTTCGATGAGGCCAAGAAGTCGTACACGGACAAGAAGAGCTGGGGCTATGCGCTCGGCGCGGACGGCAAGCCGCAGAAGGCCGATGATCTCTTTGCACCGAACACGGTCCTCTCGCGTCTCAAGGAGTTCTACAGCCGCTACACGGTCGAGATGGTCTCGAATATCACGGGCATGCCGGCCGATGACATCCAGCGCGCTGCCGACATCTGGGTCAACCACGAGGGCCCGGCCATCATCATGTACGCGCTCGGCATGACGCAGCATACGATCGGCGTCCAGAACATCCGCTGCTTCACGATCATGCAGCTGCTCAAGGGCAACATCGGCATCCCGGGCGGCGGTATCATCGCCATGCGCGGGCAGCCAAACGTTCAGGCCTCGACGGATTTTGGCATCGAGTTCAACATGCAGCCGGGTTACCTCGTCGCGCCGACGCACAAGACGAACACGCTCGCGAAGTGGACGGATGCCTTCGGCACGTTCCGCCGCAAGTGGTACGTCAACATGACGAAGGCATGGTTCGGCGAGCACGCGACGGCCGAGAATGACTACGGCTTCAATTACGGCGCCATCCGCAACGGCAATCATCCAGATTCCATCTACGCGATCTTCGAGGATGCATGGCGCGGCACGATGCACGCGCTCTACCTCTGCGGCCAGAACCCGCACGTGACGAATGCCAATGCCGGCCTCGTCCACGACGGCCTCTGCAAGATGGACTCCCTCATCGTGCAGGATATCTTCATCAATGAGACGGCGGAGTTCTGGAACCGTCCGGGCGACAATCCGGCCGACATCCAGACGGAGGTCATCTTCCTGCCGGCCTGCTCCTACCTCGAGCGCGAGGGCTCCATCACGAACTCGATGCGCCTGATCCAGTGGCGCATGAAGGGCCCGGATACACTCGGCGATTCGAAGCCGGACTACGAGATCAACGACATGCTCTGGAAGCGCATCCGCGAGCTCTACGCGGACTCGACGGACAAGAAGGACGATCCGATCAAGTTCATGACCTGGGACTACCGTGAGGACCACTACCTCGAGGACATCATGAAGGAGATCAGCGGCTACGATGTCGCGACGGGAACGGTCGTCAACGGCATCGGCGAGCTCAAGGACAACGGTGAGACGGCCTCTGGCATGTGGATCTACGCAGGCTACTACGGCCGCGAGGGCAATATGACGGCGCGCCGCGGTCAGGAAGACCCGGGCAATGTCGGCATCTTCCCGAAGTTCGGCTGGGCATGGCCGGACAACATCCACATCCTCTACAACCGCGCTTCGTGCCTCGCAGACGGCAGCCCCGCAGACAAAGAGCATCCGCTTGTCTGGTGGGATGCGGCAGCAGGTAAGTGGACGGGCTACGATGTGCCGGATGTCGGCAATCGCACGGCCGGTCCCTCGACGCCGGCAGGCCAGAAGCCGTTCCGCATGAACGGCGAGGGCATCGCGCGCATCTACGCTGCACCGTATCAGGATAAGAATCCGGACGGTACGACGCGCGACGCATCCTCGACGCCGGTCGACGGTCCAATCCCCGAGCACTACGAGCCGTTCGAGAGCCCGACGCACAATGCGATGCACGAGAATGAGAACGCACAGCACAATCCGTGCATCAAGTACCCGCGTCTGCCGGAGAAGCAGCCAATCGGCACGAAGGACAAGTTCCCGTACGTGCTCTGCAGCTCGGGCATCGCGGAGCACTGGTGCTCCGGCACGGTCACGCGCAACATCCCCTGGCTCAACGAGCTCGTCAAGGAGAACTTCATTGAGATCAGCGAACAGCTCGCCAAGAAGATCGGCGTCAAGGCCGGCGACAAGGTCAAGGTCAGCTCGGCCCGCAGCTCTGTCGTCGTCAAGGCGATGGTCACGAAGCGCGCGCAGCCGCTGACGGTCAACGGCGAGGAGACGCACATGGTCTGGATGCCGTACTCCTTCGGATTCAAGGGCCTCTCGACGGGCCCGAGCACGAATTACCTGACGAATGACGCGCTCGACCCGAACTCCGAGGAACAGGAGTTCAAGGCCTGCCTCGTCAATGTAGAGAAGGCATGAGGTGTGCGGACATGACAAAGAATAAGAATCACGAGGCGATGTGGCAGGCCTACTTCAAGGAACATGCCTATCTCGAGCAGACGGCCGGCTGGCAGCTTGCGCTGGAGGGCGTGCTCCGCGAAGCGCTGGATCCTGTTGCATTTCCCGATCAATCGCTCTGGCAGGACATGACGAAGGACGGTCTGCCACTGCTGCAGCACGCAGATCTGCAGGACCGCATCACAGCAGCTGCAGCAGAGGCGTTTCCACGCGTTATTTCCCAGCTGCTTACGAGTGAGGCGCTGGTGATGCCGGATGTCATGCGCCAGGCACTTTGCGGCATGGAGCATCTGAAAGGCGCGCAGAACGTCTTCGCGGCACTCTGCCGGCAGGATGATGCAAGCATCCGTTCGCTTGCAGAAACGCATGCAATCCCTGAGACGAGCCTGCGCCTCTTTGGCTGGGCTGTCCTCGGAGCACTCGTGCCGGAAGAGGCAAAAGATGCATCTTTATGGGAAGCACTCGGCTGGAAGCGCAATTACTGTCCGGTCTGCGGCAGGCCACCTGTCTTGGCTGTCCTGCGCAAGGAGCAGCAGGGCCGCGCGCGCTTCCTCGTCTGTGACGGCTGCCACACGGTCTGGCCGTACGCGCGCGTTGGCTGCGCCTACTGCGGCAACCAGGACCTCGAGAAGATGAAGGTGCTGGAGCCGGAGGGGGAAGAAGAGATGCGTCTCGACGTCTGCGAGGAATGCCACACATACCTCAAGACGTATCAGGGCGGCAAGCAGAGGGACCCGAAGGTGCCGGACGGTCCGGATGTATCTGAGATCATCTACCGGCACGACTGGGCGACGCTCCACCTTGACCTCCTGGCTCAGGAGCAGGGGCTCGTGAAGCGGGGCAGCGTACTGCTGGCCGCTGCGCCGGTTTTCGATGAAGGGGAGGAAAAGTAAATGGCACAAGAAATGGCAATGCTGCACGACATCGCGCGCTGCAGCGCCTGCAGGGCCTGCATGGTTGCCTGCAAGCAGTGGCATGACCTGCCGGCTGACATGTCGACCCCGTTCGAGGGTCAGTACCAGTCGCATGCCACACTGACACCGACGACGTGGAATCTCATCCGCATGACGGAGCGCACGGACGCGAAAGGCAAATTCCACTGGGATTTCGTCAAAGTCCAGTGCATGCACTGCGGCGATCCCGCCTGCGCGAAGGGCTGTCCGGAAGAGGCCATCGACAAGCTCGACTCGGGTGCTGTCGTCATCAACGCCGACAAGTGCGTTGGCTGCGGTTACTGCGTGGCCAACTGCCCGTTCGACGTCCCGAAAATCAACAAGGAGACGCACAAGTCGACGAAAGGCGACCTCTGTTTCGACCGCATCGAAGAGGGCATGACGCCGTCGTGCGCCAAGACCTGCACGGCCGATGCCCTGCAGTTCGCACCGTACGAGGAGATCGAGGAGATCGCGCGTCAGCGCGTCAAGGAGCTACAGGAAGACGGCTATCCGGATGCCAACGTGTTCAACCCGCAGGGCGTCGGCGGCGTCCACATGATCTACGTGCTGCCGGAGAAGCCGGAAGTCTACGGCTTCAAGCCGCAGGCCAAGACGCCTGTCTCCATCGACATCTGGAAGGACGTCGTGCGCCCGCTCGGCAAGGTCGCCGGTGTCGGCGCGCTCGTCGGCGTGCTCGGCCTCGCTGCCGTCAAGGGCATGAGGGGCAAGAAAGACGATGACGAGAACGGGAAGGGGGAGAAGTGATGTCCAAGAACGTAACCTACATCAAGCGCCATAAGAAGGGGTTCATCTACTTCCACTGGATCAACGCCGTGACGTTTTTCCTGCTATTCCTGACGGCGATGCCGCTCTACACCAATAAGTTCCTGTTCCTCTACGAGGCTTTCGGTGCAGAGACGCTGCAGACCATGCACCACATGCTCGGCGTCATCTTCATCCTGAACCCGATCGTCGCCCTGCTCATCACGGCGCGTTCCGGCATCCTGACGCTGATCCGCGAGGTCCTGCACTTCGACAAGGACGATGTGAAGTTCCTCGTGAAGTTCCCGGCAGAGCTCATTGGCAAGGAGCCGGAGGGCATGCCGAAACAGGGCTTCTACAACGGCGGTGAGCGCATGAACATCCTGCTGCAGGCGCTGCTGTGGCTCGGCTTCGTCGTCTCGGGCCTCACGCTCTGGCTCGGTGCCGGTCACATCTCGCCGGCCATCCGCACCTGGATGATCCCGCTGCACAGCATTTGCGCCGGCCTCGGCTTTGCCGCAGCAATCGGCCACATCTACCTGGCCATCGGCGTCAACCCGGATTCGTTCCAGGGCATGCGCGACGGCACGGTCAAGGAGAGCTATGCCAAGCACCACCATGCAAAATGGGTCGAGGGCCTCGAGAAAGAGGGCAAGCTCGAGACAGTGGAGCGCACGGTCAAATGAGCGAGGCAATCCATCTGCCCATCTTTCCATAAAAAAATCCTGCTGCATCGCTTTGCAGCAGGATTTTTTCGTGGGCTGGCGAATATCAATAATGTATTCGATTCAGTGAGTTAAGTGAGAAAGAAGGGATCAATCATGATCTGCAGGAAATGTGGCTGTATGCTGGAATCGGGGACGCGGATCTGCCCCTTCTGCGGCGAGCCCGCGACGCTGGCGGCCAGCCCCGTCTCGGAGGGCATGCCGGAGCTCGTGCTGCTCAAGGATCTGGCGCCGGTGCCGGCGACGCGCAAGGAGACGCTCGTGGAGCTGCGGCGCCTTGCGCCGTATTTTGAGGAGCTTGACGACAAGTACGCGACGCTCGCCGACCTCTGGCTCAAGTCGGCCTACTGGCAGCAGCCGTCCAAGGTGCGCTGGATTATCGGCGGCTTCCTGCTGGCGCTCTTGCTCTATCTGATCGTCGGCATCCACCTGCCGGCGATGGTCGCCTGGATCTTCGTCGCGCTCTGGGGCGTGATCTCCTACTTCGGCTACAGCCGTTCCGCCTCGCATTACGCATCGTGTCTCCGGCAGAATGAGCGCGCCATCCGCGATATCGAGAACACGATACGCCGCCACTACAATGAGGCGAAGGACTGCTTCCTGCCGCTCGACTACACGGCCCCCTCTGTGCTGCGCGAGCTCATCGCGGGCCTCGACTCCGGCATGATCGCCTCGTTCGAGGATTACCGCATCAATAATTGAGGCAAAAAAATGCTGCATCATATCCATGATGCAGCATTTCTTATTGCAATTTTGGCCGGTCAGCCGATGATCCAGGAGACGAAGTAGATGCAGAGCGGGATCGTCACGCAGGCGATGCCGATGACATCGATGTAGACGCCCGTGTGGATCATCTTCGTGATGGGGATGTAGCCCGAGGCGTAGACGATGGCGTTCGGCGGCGTCGAGACCGGCAGCATGAAGCCGAGCGATGCCGAGAGCGCGATGGCGACCGAGACGGGGACGGGGTTCATGCCGGCCGAGATGGCGGCCGTGATGGCCAGCGGGCCAATCATGTTCGTCGCGGCCGTATGGCTCGTGAGCTCCGAGAGCAGCAGGGCCATGATGGAGAAGATGGCGACCATGGCGATGGCAGACGGCTCGCCGCCCATCATCGCGATGATGCCGTCGCCGACCCACTTCGAGAGGCCTGTCTTGTACATCATGCCGCCCATCGCGAGGCCGCCGCCGAAGAGGATCAGCGTGCCCCACTCGATGCCGTCACGCGCATCCTTCCACGTCAGTGTGAACTCTCTCTTCTTGAAGTTGACGGGCAGCAGGAAGAGCAGCAGGGCGCCGAGCATGGCGGCGACAGCCTCAGGGAAGAGGCGGTTGTACATCTTGAGCACCGGCGAAGTGCTGCCGAGCGCGATCGAGAGGAAGCCCGGCAGGATCCAGAGCACGACGGAGACGCCGAAGCAGATGACCGTGTTCTTCTGGGCGCGCGTCCAGTGGCCGAGCTCGCGGAGCTTGTCCTGGATGAACTGCTCGGCGCCCTCGATCTTTGTGACATCAGCCGGGAACATGCGCGCGAGTACGACGTAGGCGATGATGAAGTAGAGGACCATCGCGATGACGCCCCAGGTCATCCACTCGAAGAAGGAGACGTGGATGTCGCACATCTGGTCGAGGAAGCCGAGCATGATGAGGTTCGGCGGCGTGCCGATCGGCGTCAGGACGCCGCCAATCGAGCAAGCGTAGGCCGTCATGAGCATGAGTCCAGTCGCGTACTTGTAGTCGTAGAGGTCGATGTTGCGGCCGTTAGCGGCGAGCATCTCCTTGATGGAGGCGAGCAGGCCGAGGCAGATCGGGAACATCATGGCCGCCGTGGCCGTGTTGCTGATCCAGCCGGAGCAGAGCGCCGCGGCGAGGCCGATGGCCAAGAAGATGCGGCGCGGATTGGAGCCGACCCAGGACCGCGAGAGCAGCCAGTAGGCGAAGCGCTTGTCGATGCCGTGCGTCATCATGGCCTTCGCGAGGATGAAGCCGCCCATGAACAGGAAGATCATGGGATTGGCAAAGGCGGCGAATGCCATGCTGACGGGGACGACGCCCGTCATGACGGCGAGCGTCGGGCCGATGAGGGAGGTGACGGGGATGGAGACGGGCTCCGTGATCCACCAGATGGCGACGAGGACCATGATGGAGAGGAGTTTATGCGCTTCGAGCGTCAGCCCGTCGATTGGCGTGAAGAATACGAGCAGGGCCAGCAGCGGTCCGCCGAACAGGCCGACTGTGCGGCGGCGGCGGTCAAAGAGCTGCTCCGCTCGCTTGACGGCCAGGGTTTCCTGGTTGATCTTGTTCATGGATGATGCCTCCTGTTCTGTATGTCGTGTTTCATGTTGAGTGGATATCCTGTTGACTGCGCATGTCTTTGTGTTACATATCTTATGATATAGAAATATCTGAATTTTTTCAATAGAAAAATGCTATCCGAACGATTCTTTTTAGGAATAGTTGGATAGCATCGTGTGGGAATAGGGCTTCAGAGTCTCAGCCTTCTTCTTGGATGTAGCGCTTGTCGAGCAGGTCCTTGACCGTGCGCTGCTTGTTGCTCTCGATGTAGCGGTGGATGAAGATGTTCGGGATGGCGACGCCGATGGCGATGCCGATGATGATCGTGACGGCCTCGACGCCGTTGCGCATCATGGTGAGTAGGGCGGATGCCGTGATGTCCTGGATGTTGAGCAGGGCGAAGAGCACGCGGTAGAGCAGCACGCCAGGGATCATCGGGATGGCGGATGGGATGGTCAGGATGATGTTCGGCGCGTGGAACCAGTGGATGGCCTTGAGCGCAAGGACGCCGACGACAGCCGCGCCGAGGAAGGAACCAGCCGTCTGCGAAAAGCCGAGCTGCAGGACCATGATGTTGCGCAGCAGGACGGTGATGATGCCGCCGACGGCGACGACGGGCAGCAGCCGCCGCGGGATGTTGAAGATGATGGAGAAGCCCATCGCGGAGATTGCGGCGGCAATGGCCTGCGAGAAGTAGATGTTATCGGGCCGCAGGCTGACCGTCGTGAAGTCAGCGACATTGCCGAGGCGGATGGCGATGACGATGCCGAACGTCATCGCGCCGACAATCAGCAGGGTGTGGATGGCCCGCGTCATGCCCGAGACGATGAAGTTGTTGAGGAAGTCGTCGACGGCGTTGATGAGCGGGATGCCCGGGACGAGGAAGAGCGTGCAGGAGATCAGAGGATACCAGTTCATGGACCCCGTCAGGAATTGCGTGGCCCAGGCGAACATCGTCGTCGCGAACGAGGTGATGGCGATGACGGCGTACGTGTTGAACGCATAGCTGGCACAGAGCCTCCTGACGTAGAAGCCGAGGAAGGCGCAGACGGCCGTGAGCACGAAGTCGAGCCAGCTGCCGCCGAAGAGCTTGCAGAAGCCGCCGCAGGCCGCGCCGGCGCCGAAGGCCGTGAGCCAGACCGGGTAGTTGCGCGGCTTGTTCTTGATGCGCAAGAGATGGCGCTCGAATTCGTGCAGCGAGTAATTCTTCTCGAGTGCACGCCAAGTCAGCTTGCTGATGGCCGTCAACGTCGTCATGTTGATGCCGTGTGTCGTGCACTTGCGGAATTCCGTGTAAGAGTGCTGCTCGTCGTTGACATTGAGCATCAGCGTCGTGTACATGACATGCTGGTGGATGCGGTCTTTCGGGATGCCCATGTAGGCCGCGGTGCGCATCATGTTGCGCACCGTGCGGTCGCTGTCCGCGCCGTTCTCCATCAACATCTGGCCCGTGTGCAGCAAGAGATGCATCTTCGTGCCGATTTCGGCGAAGGGCTCCTTGAGCACCTTTTCGTCTTTCGTCTCCATGATCCTGCCTCCTTTTTCTGCTGTTCTTCATGAAGCGAGACTATACTAGATAAAATTCCATTAAAATTATACAATGCAGGGCAGGGGCTTTCAAGGCATGGCTAATAATTGACTCAACAAAGTATTCCCATCAGGGGCTCTATCTGTTATAATCGGGGCAGTAGAAACGAGGAGGTGCTTTATTTGTATCCTTGGAAGAAGAAATTGCTGACGGTGCTCGTCTGCGGCATGCTGGGCTTCTCGGCAGTCTCTTTGCCGGCGGGGCGGGCGGAGGCCGTTGATGCCTGGGCCGTTGCCGCGCAGTCGCTCGGCATCTTTGCGGCCTACAAGTCTAGCCTTGCGAGTATCCTCGCGCTCGGCAATGATGTCAGCGCGCAGGTGCAGAGCGCGCGTCAGGACCTACGTGAGAACGGGGAGGACGACAACCACCACGATGTCGAGGTTGTCAACCGGGTCATGAAGCAGCTCATCGACAAGGGCGACTACGTGCTCAAGGTCAACTCGCTGCCGTTCGTCTGGGGCGTCAACAACAGCAACGATTTCAATGCAGCCTGCTTCCCGACAGACTACATCAGCATCAACAGGGCGCTCGTGCGCGGCCTCGAGTGCGATGAAGATAAGCTCGCCGCCGTCTTCGCCCACGAGATGACGCATGGCATCGAGCAGCACAGCGCCAAGAATTATGCCAAGGCTGTCGCGCAGTACTACGGCATGAGCTTCCTCAACATGGACGCCGGACTCATGGACTGGAACAAGCTCAATGCGCTGGCCAATTACTCCATCGCCAAGAACGTCACGCTGCCGACGGAGTACGAGGCTGATGCAGGCGGCTTCTACATCATGACGAGCGCCGGCTTCAACCCGGGCGGCCCTGCGGCGGCCATGTACCGCATGGCCTACTACCTGACGTATGAGACGCGCAATGTGCTCGAATACCAGGACCTCGACGAAAAGGCGAAGGGGCAGGAGACGTTCTCCGATCACCCGGAGACGGAGCTGCGCGAGAAGCGCCTGGCGCAGATGATGACGGATTACGGCTGCGGCCATGTGACGGTCAAGGATCGCAAGACTGTCTATATTGACGGGCAGGAACTCCTCACGGCGGACTGGACGCGCGATGACTACGACAATACGGTCGAGAATGCCTACTATGTCGCGGGCGGCCTGGCCAAGGCCTTCCATGACTATGACTCGCTTGCAGGCTGGGACTTCCGCCCGGACGGCGAGGGCGGTGTCACCTTCCTGACGGATGACCGCGTCTACGGGCCGCTGCGCCATTTCGTGGCCGCGGGCAATCTCGGCGGCCGCCTGCAGCAGCTCGTGGAGGAGGCGTATGCCAAGGAAGCCGCTTCTGGTGCGCGGACAAAGATGAAGGCAGCGGAAGCGGCGCGTCGTCAGGAACATTCTGAGGCGCTTCAGAGCGTCTGGGCGGCCGATGCAAAAGACGTCAAGAAGATGCGCGAGAACGGTGACGCCTACAGTGACTACGCTATGGGCAAGCAGGCGCTCTGGGAATTTTCGCGCGTGCTTTCGGCCAAGAACCTGGATGATGAGGCGGCGAGCCTCGTCATGTGCGGCCGCGCCAAGGCCGTCGAGGGCGACTATGCAGGCGCTCTCGACTACGCCAACCGCGGCGTCGCGCAGGACAGCAAGAACGTCTACAATTTCCTGAACCGTGCCGACATCTACCGCATGATTGGCAACCGTGAGGCGGCACTCGCCGACTGCGCGCAGGCCAAGAAGGTCGATGCCGACAATCCCTACAGCTATCTCATGAGCGCACAGATCGAGGACGAGATGGCAAAGACAGATGAAGCGCTGGCCGACTACAGGGAATTCCACCGCCTGCGCCCCACTGCCTTCCGCCGCATCCCGCCGGAATATCTCGAGAAGATCTCGGCGAAGGACTACAAGACGTACCAGAAGGAGAAGGCCGCGAAGGACAAGGCGCGCGAGGAGGCCTGGAAGAAGAAGCAGAAAGAGAAGCAGGCCGCTAAGGCCGATGCGAAAGACAGCGCCGGCAAGGCGGTGAATGCGGAGAAGTCCAGCAAGAAAGATGTGCAATAAAAAAGAGATGCCATGAGGCATCTCTCTTTTTTTGCCGCTCAGCGGCAGTAGGCGTAGCGCGAGCCGCCGCAGCCGCGAGCCGGTGCGCAACCGTACGAGTCATCCTGGCAATAGGACCGGCCGTTCCGGCAATACGCTCCGTTGTCGCAGGAGGCATTGTTCTGCCAGCAGCTCTCGACCGGGCAGGTGTTGTCCTCGGACGAAGCCGCCAGGACAGGTACAGAGACAGCCACGACAAGAGCCGTGGTGATGGCCATGATGATTTTCTTCATGATGGTTCCTCCTTTCTTTACCTGCCTCTATGATAGCAAAACGGTGTGAATTTTGGCTCAGCACCAGATTAGTTTATTATTAGAAGAACATGTGAACGATGCTGATGGCGAGCCCCATGATGACGAAGGAGCAGAGGATGGCACCGAGCATCGGGCGGACGCCCTTCTCGAGGATGACGCCGAAGTTGACGTTGAGGCCGAGCGCGGCCATGGCCATACCGAGCAGCAAATAGGCGAGCTGGACGAGCGACGGAACGAAATCGTTGACAAAAGGCAGGTAAGAACCGACGGCGCTGGCCAGGATGAAGCCGCCCATGAACCACGGGATCGGCACCGTCATCTTGCCCTCGCTCGCGCCGTCCTGCTTGCGGAAGCGGCGCGCCTCGAGGATGCCGATGATGATGGCGACAGGCGCGAGCAACAGGACGCGGGAGAGCTTGGCGATGATGGCGCTGTCCGTGCCGACGGCACCGGCCGCACCGCCGGCGGCGACGGCATGCGCGATCTCGTGCAGGCTCAGGCCGGCCATGACGCCGAACTGCGCGTCCGTGAAGCCGAGGAATGGCTGCAGGCCGACCTCAATGAGCGTGAAGAGCGTGCCGAGAATGGCGACGATGGCGACGGCGAGGACCGACTGGTCAGTCTTGGCCTTGACGGCGCTCGAGACACCCATGACGGCCGCTGCGCCGCAAATGCTGCAGCCGCAGGCCGTCAAGATGGCGAGCGTGTGCTCGACTTTGAAGAAGCGGGCGACGAAATAGTTGAGCGGGATCATGACGGCGACGATGACGACGGCAGCCTCGAGGCTCTTGAGGCCGGCGCTCATGAGGATGACGAGGTTGAGCTTGAAGCCCAGGAGGATGATGCCCGCGCGCAGGAATTTATTGGCGATGAACGGCGTGCTCTGCTGAGCGGCGGCCGTCAGAGAGCGTGCGAACTGCAGACACATGCCGAGTACGAGGGCGAGCACGAGGTGGCCGATCAGCGAGAAGCCTGGCAGTTTGGCGAGAGCCTGGCCGGCAATCGAGCAGACGAGCGTCACGATGAGCCCGATGCTCGCGCGGCGCCAGCAGAGATTGGATAATTGCATGATATGACTCCTTATCTTTTGATTCTTGTAGATTTCCGTGCAATGCATTTGCGACAATCCGAATTATAGGAGAAGGGATTGAATATGTAAAATGATGTATTATAATATATCGATAAGATAATCTTATCGATAGGAGGAATACTATGCTGGACTTTCGCGTCGCCACCTTTCTCTGCGTCTGCCAGACGATGAATTTCACGCGGGCGGCCCGCATCCTGAACATTACGCAGCCGGCTGTCTCGCAGCACATCCACTTCCTGGAGGAGGCCTACGGCATGGCGCTCTTCCGCTACGAGAACAAGAAGCTCTCGCTGACAGCGGCCGGCAAGATCCTGCGCAAGCGCTTCGTCGCGATGAAGAACGACGAGGAGGAACTCCTGGCAGAACTCCGGAACCAGGTGTCTGGTATCGAGGAGATCTCACTCGGCGTGACCATGACAGTCGGTGAATACGCGATCATGGAGCCGCTTGCGCGGATGCTGCGCGCTCATCCGCAGCGCAATGTCCGTCTCGTCTTCGGCAATACGAAACAGCTGCTGCAGATGCTTGCAGACGGCAGCATACAGCTCGCACTCGTCGAGGGCTACTACCCGCAGGATGAGTACGAGCACGTCCGTTACAGTACGGAAACATACATCGGCGTCTGCGCCGCGCATCACGCGTTCGCCATGCCGGAGCCCAGGCACTTCCACGACCTGCTGGCAGAGCGCCTGCTCATACGCGAGCCGGGCTCTGGCACGCGCAACATCCTCGAGCGCAACCTCGCGCTCTGCGGCATGAAGGTCAGCGACTTCGTGCACTACACGGAGGTCGGCAACATGCACACGATCATCGGCCTGCTGATGCGCGATGCCGGCATCTCCTTTCTCTACAGGATTGCCGTCGAGCAAGAGCTGCAGGCAGGCCTCTTGCGCGAGATCCCGCTCGCGGGTTTCTCCATGCAGCACGATTTCGACTTCATCTGGGAGAAGGGCAGCATCTACACAGATGTATACGCCGCTTTCTGCCGCGAGCTGCGAGAATTTGCCGGGGGGGGCAGAGTTTTTTTCAGACAAGCAGGGAAGAGCGGGGGCTGGGTCGAATACTCCTATAGATAGAGTAAAGTGATTCAGGGGTGATGTGGCATGATGAGTTTGTCAGACAAGAAAGAGATATGGCGCGGCATGCCTCAGGAAACGCCGGAACAGCAGCTTTGGGCGGACAACTACTACGATGCGGAGCTCATGCCCATGGCACAGGAGCGCTTCCGTGGTCATTACGCGTCGGAAAAGCGGGATTATTACGGGATCTTCCTGCTCATGGGGCCGCTCTGGGAGCTCTCGACCTTCACGGTCGCGCTGTTCGAGCCGCAGAACGTGCATATTTTCTGCCGGAAGGAGCAGGCACTGCAGGTCAAGCTCCTGCAGCAGAACCTCGGCCTCGATGACGGCAGCCTATGCTGCACTTACATCCAGGGCGAGGACATCTCGTCGCTCTACCGTGTCATGAAGAAGCAGCACGATATCTGGGATTCGGTCGGGCGCACGGCCATCGATATCACGGGCGGCTCGTCGCTCGCCGCGCCGGCCGCGGCTATGGCAGCAGCCTGCCTCGACATCGATGTCTACCGCATCGAGAGCCAGTACTTGAAGGAATTCCACCATCACGATCCGGGTACGGAGCGTCTCTGCCGCATCCCGGCCGTCAGCGATGTCATCAGCCTTGACTGAGTATCAAGAAAATCTCAAAATGGCTGGATTTATCAAATCGATTGTGTTATAATGAATTAAAATAACAAATAATAATTATTGATTAGGAGGAAACGAAATGGCAGAGAAGAAAAATCCGTATGCAGGCACGCAGACTGAGAAAAACCTTTTAGCAGCACTGGCAGGTGAGAGTGAAGCGACGAATAAATACACGTACTTCGCTTCTCGCGCCAAGAAAGACGGCTATGAGCAGATTGCTGCTCTGTTCCTCAAGACGGCGAGCAACGAGCGCGAGCACGCAAAGCTCTGGTTCAAGGAGCTCTTCGGCATCGGCACGACGGCAGAGAACCTGCTGAGCGCTGCTGAAGGCGAGAACTACGAGTGGACGGACATGTACAAGGGCTTTGCTGAGACGGCCGAGAAAGAGGGCTTCAAGGCACTGGCAGCGAAGTTCCGCCTCATCGCAGAGATCGAGAAACATCATGAGGAGCGCTATCGCGCCCTCTTGAAGAATGTCGAGACGGCTCAGGTCTTCGAGAAGAGCGAAGTCAAGGTCTGGGAGTGCCGCAACTGCGGTCACATCGTCATCGGCACGAAAGCGCCGGAGATCTGCCCGGCCTGCGCTCATCCGCAGAGCTTCTTCGAGGTTCACGCCGAGAATTATTGATGCGCAGCTGGCCAGCGGGCCAATCGCATCTTGCAAAAAGCCTTCCCGAGAGGGGTTCCTCTCGGGAAGGCTTTTTTGTCTTATCGCGCTGGTTTCGTAAGGGAAGACAGCAGGGCCCGACATCCCTTGAGGACGTCGTCGTATGTCGCGTCGAAATTGCCGGTGTACCAGGGGTCGGCGACTTCGCGGTGCTCGCCGGCGAAGTCGAGCAGCAGGGCCGTCTTGTGCGCAGGATCGCCGTGCGTCAGGCGCTGGAGGTCGCGCATGTTCTCGCCGTCCATGGCGATGATCCAGTCGTACTTCGCGTAGTCTGCGCTCGTGATCTGGCGCGCATGGCGCGGCGTGAAGGGAACGCCCATCTCGCGGAGTTTCTGCTTCGTGCCCCAATGGGTATCGGAGCCAATCTCATCGCGCCGGCAGGCCGCAGAGTCGATCGTGAAAACATCCGCAAGCCCCGCTTTCTGCACGAGGTCCTTCATGACGAATTCCGCCATCGTCGAGCGGCAGATGTTGCCGTGGCAGACAAAGAGTAATTTCTGTTTCTTCATGGCATGATCCTTTCGTTTGCTTGTCTGATTCATTATAGCATGTGATTTTCCGTGGGGAAATGGCAAATGTGAAACAGGATTACAGGAGATCACCTTTGATTTGTATCCTCATAGTGGACAATAAAATTATTTAAACTTATTGAAAGATAAATGGAAAATATATAAAATATATGTATCGAGAACTGAAAAGTCGAATAAGTTTGAATGGAGGTTTTATTAGGTTGTTCGCTGGAGGTCTCATTGTCATCTTGACGTTCGTACTGATCGTCAAGAAGTACGAAGCGAGACTCGTGCTGTTCCTGGCCGGTCTCTTGATGTGCTTGATCGGGGGACTGCCGGGAGATGTCATGAAGGCGTTCACGAAGGCGATGGTCAACAACTCGCTCGTGCCGACGATCTGTACGGTCATGGGCTTCTCGTACGTCATGCGCCTGACGACGTGTGACTAGCACCTCGTACAGTCCATCTCGGGCGTCCTGAAGCGCGGCCGGGCTCTGCTCGTGCCGATTTCGTTCTTCCTGACCTGGTGGATCAGCCTGGCCATTCCGTCGGCGTCGGGCTGCTCGGCTGCTGTCGGCAGTATCCTCATCCCGACACTCATCGCAGCTGGTGTCCATCCGGCGATGGCAGCGGCGACGGTGCTCGCGGGCACTTGGGGCAGCGCCATCAGCCCGGGCAATGCTCACAACCCGTTTGTAGCTGACCTTGCGGGTACGGACATGATGACGGTCATCATCAATGAGACGCCGGCGTCTGTCATTGCCTCGATCGCCTGCGTCGTCGTCATGACGGTCTATGCCGTCCTGCGCAGGGAGGGCGCGACTGAGGAGCGCCGCCTCGCCTATCTCAAGGAAATCGGTGAAGAGGGGAAGAAGGAAGCGTCCTTCCACGTGCGCCCGCTGCTGGCCATCGTGCCGCTTGTGCCGCTCTTCCTCTTGATCCTCGGTTCGAAGCAGGTCGGCCTGCTGCCGGAGATCAGTGTGCCGCTGTCGATGCTCATCGGCGTCGCGCTCGGCTTCCTCGTCACGCTTCAGGATGCGCAGGCAATCTGTCGCAAGTTCTTTGAGGGCATGGGGAATGCCTATGCTGATGTCATCGGCCTCATTGTCTGCGCCAGCGTCTTCACGACAGGCATGACGGCCATCGGCCTGACGGGCGCGCTGACGGAGCTCATGGAAGAATCCCAGACGGCTGCTGCGGCAGCAGGCACGTTTGGCCCGTTCTTCATCGCCGTCATCTCGGGCTCCGGCGATGCGGCGGCCTTTGCCTTCAATGGTGCCATCACGCCGTTCGCGGAGCAGTTCGGCCTCTCCATCATGGATCTCGGCTCGCTCGCACAGATTGCGGGCGCGATGGGGCGCTCGATGTCCCCGATTGCCGGTGCGGCCATTATCTGTGCAGGCCTCGCCAAGGTCAATCCGATCGAGGTGTCGAAGCGCAATGCCCTGCCGTGCCTGGCCTCTGCCATTGTGCTGATGCTTCTGTTATAATGTACGTGTAGGTTTGCATAAAGGAGATTTTTCCGATGGTATACGAAGATATGATCGATAAAAAGCGCGTGCTCGCGGAGTTTTTGGAGCTCGTCGCCATTCCGTGTTCGACGCATGACGAGCGGCAGATTGGTGACCTGTTGACGAAGCGCCTGCAGGAGCTCGGCGGAACGGTGCGCGAGGACAAGGCCGGTGAGGCAATCGGCGGCAACTGTGGCAATCTCGTCGCGGACTTCCCGGCTACAGATGGGCTTGAAGCCTTGCCGACGGTCATGCTGACGGCGCATATGGACTGTGTGGAGCCCTGTGCGGGCATCCACCCGGTCATCGAGGATGGCATCATCCGCTCGGATGGCACGACGATCCTCGGCGCGGATGACAAGGCGGGCGTCACGGCCATCCTGGAGGCGCTGCGCCAGCTGCGCGAGCACGCGATTCCGCACGGCCCGCTGCAGGTCGTATTCACGGTGGCCGAGGAGAACGGCGTGCATGGCTCGCAGCATCTCGACAGCAGCTTGCTGCACGCGGACATGGGCTTCACGCTCGACACGCACGGTCATCCGGGCGTCATGAGTTACAAGGCGCCGGGCAAGAACCAGATCCACATCCATATCGCGGGCAAGGCCGCTCATGCCGGTGTCGAACCGGAGAACGGCATCAACGCGATACAGGCGGCCGGCGTACTGCTCGCCGATGCACCGCAGGGCCGCATCGACGTGGAGACGACGTGCAACATCGGTCGCATCGCGGGCGGCAGTGCGACGAATGTCGTAGCCGACTCTTGCGATATCTACTACGAGTCGCGCAGCCGCGACAAGGAAAAGCTCGAGCGCATCACGCAGCGCATCATCGACCACTTCAGGCTCGGTGAGGAGAGCACGGGCTGCAAGATCACGGCAGAGGTCAGCCCCGACTATGGCCCCTATGAAATCGCGAAGGATGCGCCTGCCATCAAGGCGGCGGCGCGCGCGGCAGAGAAGCTCGGCTTCCCCGTCGAGCTCGAGGAGTCGGGCGGCGGCTCGGATGCCAATCACTTCAACACGTACGGCGTGCCGACCGTTGTGCTCGGCGTCGGCATGACGAACTGCCACACGAAGGATGAGTACATCGAGGAAGAAGACCTCTATCGCGCGGCGGCCTGGGCACTTGCCATCGTCATGGAGGCCGCTGAGATGCGCTGAGAGGGCTTTGATGCGCAGAGAAAGGGAAACGTATGACTTGGATGTTGTTTGACTGGGCTGGGACGCTGGCCTTTGCTGTGTCCGGCGCGATGGTCGGACTGTCGCGCCGCATGGACATCTTCGGCGTCACGGTGCTGGCCCTGCTGACGGCTGTCGGCGGCGGCATGGTCCGCGACGTCCTGGCCGGTATCACGCCGCCTGTGGCTCTGACGGAACCGACTGACCTGCTGCTATCAGTGGTGATGGCCGTCCTCGTCTCGGGCGGCTACGCGGCGCTCTCGATTGACCGCAAGCAGCGCCACACGATGACGCTGCTCTACGAGCTGTCGGACACCATCGGCCTTGCGTCGTTCACCGTCACGGGAACGCTGCGCGGACTGACGCTCGGCACGGGCGATCCCTATGTCTTCCCGATGATGCTCGGCGTCATCACGGCTGTCGGCGGCGGCATGCTGCGCGATCTCATGGCGCAGCGCGTGCCCGTCGTCCTGCGCATGGACGTCTACGCCGTGGCCTCTTTGGCCGGAGCCTGGCTCATGTGCTGGAGCTGGCCGCGCTGGGGAGCGGATACGTCATCCTGGCTCTGCTTCTTCTTTGTGCTGCTGCTGCGCGGCTTTGCGATCCATTACGGATGGCAGCTCTACCATCCAAGGCCGAGCAGCCGCATCTTCCGCCGCAGGAAACCGCCGAAAGCATGACTTCCTGGATATCGCCTCAAGCTGAGGCGATATTTTTTTGTATATAGAAAACCCCTGGTTAGACCAGGGGTTCGATAAAGCTTTAGCG
>OLFW01000508.1_pt1 | contig 33294 bp, 30 predicted proteins | sample 1605351 | NCBI WGS metagenome assembly OLFW01 (sample SAMEA3888918, study PRJEB22519) | human gut metagenome | biome: human gut; feature: human-associated habitat; material: faeces | place: Denmark | collected 2010 | reverse complement strand
TTTTCTTTCTTTTTGCTCTAGAAGCAACGTGATTTACTGATCTTGGCATAGTTTTTTAATTCTTTTTGAATGATAGCGCCGATATTTTACAACCGGACTTGAGGCTAATGCATTCGGTTAATAATTTAAATGATACGTGTACGCTCTCGTGAAGATTAACGCATGCACAGAAGTTCCTTTACCTGATTCAAGTTAGCATTGTCTACTAAGCCCATGTGGCAAAGGTTTCTTTTCTGCTTTTTAGTCTTCTTAGTCAGAATGTGACTGTGAAAAGCGTGCTTTCTTTTGATTTTACCTGTTCCGGTAAGAGTGAATCTTTTTTTAGCACCGGAGTTAGTCTTGGTCTTTGGCATCTTGTTAAATTTTTAATTATTATTATTCAACGTGGCAACGCACTATACCGGCGCGTTACGCACTTTTTTTCATTCTTTCGGTTCAACCGGTTTAGCAGCTTCAGGTTTGGCTGCTTTCTTCGGAGCTCCTGCCTTCTTCGGAGACAACGATATCGTCATTCTCTTTCCTTCGAGCAACGGCATCTGTTCTACCTTTGCATAGTCTTCCAAGTCGTTGGCAAAACGGAGCAACAGCACTTCGCCCTGTTCCTTGAACAAGATGGAACGTCCTTTGAAAAACACGTAAGCCTTCACCTTGTCTCCATCCTGCAAGAAGCCGATGGCATGCTTCAACTTGAAATTATAATCGTGTTCATCGGTCTGAGGTCCGAAACGGATTTCCTTCACGTTCACCTTTACCTGTTTTGCCTTCTGTTCCTTTGCACGTTTTTTCAACTGGTAAAGGAACTTAGAATAATCTATAATTCTACAAACTGGAGGAACGGCATTCGGTGAAATTTCGACCAAGTCGGCTTCATGTTCTTCCGCAAGTTTCAAAGCCTGCGCAATCGGATATACAGCCGATTCAATATCATCTCCCACAATACGTACTTCTTTGGCGCGAATCTGTTCGTTGATTCGATGTTGCCCTTTTAACGTGTCATTTTTCATTAAAAATAGTGTCTTCCTTGTTTGTTTCTTGAATTATAAATTAATATTGAAAAATCCGTTTGCAGTCCCTTGTTTTTGATAGGGGCTGCAAACGGCTGCAAATTTACCATTTATTTATCATATTATGAACTTCTTCTGCAATATTTTTTGCAAAATCTTCGATTTTCATGGTTCCTTTGTCTCCTTCACCCTGCTTACGTACGGCTACTTCACCGTTTTCGGCTTCTTTTTCACCCACAACCAGCATGTAAGGAATACGTTTCATTTCATTGTCGCGAATCTTACGGCCAATCTTTTCGTTACGGTCATCCACAATGGCACGGATGTCGTATTTCTTCAAATCCTGACGAACCTTATCGGCATAGTCGTTGAATTTTTCAGAGATAGGCAGGATAGCCACCTGATCCGGAGTCAACCACAACGGGAACTTACCGGCTGTATGTTCAATCAATACGGCCACAAAACGTTCCATTGAACCGAACGGTGCACGGTGAATCATTACCGGACGATGTTTCTGGTTATCAGAACCCATGTATTCCAGTTGGAAGCGTTCCGGCAGGTTGTAGTCTACCTGGATAGTACCCAACTGCCAGCGACGGCCGATGGCATCCTTCACCATGAAGTCCAGTTTCGGACCGTAGAATGCAGCTTCACCGTATTCTACTTTGGCTTTCAGTCCTTTTTCTTCGCAAGCTTCTACGATGGCACGTTCAGCCTTTTCCCAGTTCTCATCGCTACCGATATACTTTTCACGGTTCACTTTGTCACGCAGAGAAATCTGTGCTTCAAAGTTTTCCAGTCCCATGGAAGTGAACACGATAGAAATGATATCCATCACACGGAGGAATTCATCCTTCACCTGATCCGGACGGCAGAAGATGTGTGCATCATCCTGCGTAAAGCTACGTACACGAGTCAATCCATGCAATTCACCACTCTGTTCGTAACGGCAAACCGTACCAAATTCTGCGATACGCAACGGCAGATCACGATAAGAACGCGGAGAGTTCTTGTAAATCATACAGTGATGCGGGCAGTTCATCGGTTTCAGAAAGTACTCTTCGCCTTCTTCCGGAGTGTGGATAGGCTGGAAAGAATCCTTACCATATTTCGCATAGTGTCCGGAAGTGACATACAACAGTTTGTTGCCAATCGGCGGACACATTACTTCCTGATAGTCATAACGTGACTGGATGCGACGCAAGAAATCCTGCAGGCGGATACGCAGTGCAGTACCTTTCGGCAACCACATCGGAAGTCCCTTACCTACCGTATCCGAAAACATGAACAAATCCATTTCCTTACCAATCTTACGGTGGTCACGTTTTTTGGCTTCTTCCAGCATCACCAGGTATTCATCCAACATTTTCTTCTTCGGGAAAGTAATACCATAGATACGGGTCATCTGCTTGCGGTCTTCCTGTCCTCTCCAGTAGGCACCGGCTACCGACAACAGCTTGATGGCCTTAATCGGAGCCGTAGAAAGCAAGTGCGGGCCACGACACAAGTCTGTAAACGCACCCTGCGTATAAGTAGTGATGTGACCGTCTTCCAGTTCGGAAATCAGTTCACACTTGTAAGTTTCTCCTCTTTCACCAAACATCTTCAGCGCATCATCCTTCGAGATGTTCTGACGAACCAGTTCTTCTTTCTTGGCAGCCAGTTCAGCCATTTTCTTTTCAATGGCAGGCAGGTCGCCTTCCTTGATGACAGCTTCACCCGGATCTACGTCATAATAGAATCCGTTTTCAATGGCCGGACCGATACCGAACTGAATGCCCGGATACAATTCCTGCAGCGCTTCAGCCAGCAAGTGTGCACTTGTGTGCCAGAAGGCATGCTTGCCTTCTTCGTCATCCCATTTATAAAGAACGAAGTTTGCATCTTCGTTGATAGGGCGATTCAAATCTACAGTTTCGCCGTTTACTCCACATGCCAGCACATCCTGTGCCAGACGGGAACTGATGCTTTCTGCAATCTGCAGACCCGTAACTCCTTCGTTGTATTCACGAACAGAGCCATCAGGAAAAGTTATCTTAACCATAGTCTTTATAGTGTTAATCTGTTATTGAGACGCAAAAATATAAACTTTTTAATTAAAGAAGAAAATTGCATTCATTTATTTCTCCTCCACTGTGGTAAATCGCTTGATAATGTTGTACGCAGAGAAAATTCCCAACTCGCCAGCCTTACTCAAGTCCTGGATACCCTGCCGGTTATTACCTAGGAAGATATTCGTCAGCCCGCGGTTGAAATACGCATCCGCGAAACGGGGATCCAGCTCAATGGCCTTGTTGTAATCCACCAGTGCAGCCCGGTAGTCTTTCATCACAGCCAAAATATTTCCTCTGTTATAATATGCATACACAAAGTCGGGAGCCAGTTCTATCACACGGTCCAAATCCTCACGCACCTTATTATAATCATACGAACGAACCTGCAAGTCTTTATCCACCACAGTCTCCACTTCATACTTCCGGTCACGCTTGCGGTATTCCAACTGCTTGTAGTAAATCAGCGCACGACTGAAATAGGCCGGGAAGAAAGTAGAATCACAACGGATGGCATCATCCAAGTCCTTCAATGCATTGTCGAAATCCTGTACCAAATAGAAATCAAGCGCACGCGCATAGTAATGCAACGCATCATTCGGTTCCTTCACAATGGCAGCCGTCTGTTCATCGATGGATGCGAAATGCTGTTTCACCTGCTCTTCCGAGAGCGAAGCCTCGTTGTTCGTAATCAGCAGACGATGAGGAAGAGCCCCACGGGCATTCATGTCATCAATTTCTTTATAATAGTTGATCTGCCGCTTCACTTCTTCCGGACGCTCGTAATAGCTCAACGCAAACATCGGCTGTGGCAAAATAGTTACATTCTTGTCCTGTACCCTGCCCCGATAGTCCGTCTTGTAACGGTCGTCCTCCGAATCGTTGTCGGCCACTACAATCTTACGGTAGTTCTCCACGTTCTTGTCCGATTTCTTACGCGTCTTGTCCGCCGAAGCCGTCTGCTTCTTCGTTCCGTTCTGCGATTCAATCTGCGCTTTCAGCACCTTGAACTCATCGGCATCCGCCCCTTTCAGGTCGCCCACCTTCCGTCTGGCCTGCGCACGATACTGATAACCGGCCAGGAAGTTCGGATATTCCTTCAGCACCGCCGAGTAATCTTCGATAGCCCCCGAACAATTCCCCGTACGGTCACGCAACAGTCCTCGGTTGAACCGGGCCATCAGGTTGTCGGGTTCCATCTTGAGCACAAAGTCGAAGTCCTCGATGGCACGGTTGTCATCTCCCACCTGCGCACGCAACAGACCGCGGTTGTAGTGACCGATAAAATTGTTCCGGTCCACATCCAACGCCAAATCATAGTCCGACATGGCCCCGCGCAAGTTATTCTGGTGATAACGGGCCAACGCACGATTGATATACACGCCCGCATTGCGCACCGAAAGACGGATGGCCTCCGTCAGATCCGCTTCCGCATCCTTGTACTTTCCACGCTGCAGGAACAGCATACCTCTTGACGACCATGTGTCCGGATTGTAACGGTCCATTTCAATCGCCTTGTCGGCATCCGTCATGGCCTGTAACGTATCCTTCTGCTTCAATGACACCTCCGTACGCATCAGATACGCATCCGTATAGCGTGGAGAGATACGAATCAGCGTATCCAAGTCGGCCCGTGCCTGTGCATACTCTTCCTCATGCATCCGGCAAAGCGCCAGGTTGTGCCACAGGCTGATATTCTCCGGATCCATTTCCAAGGCTTTCCGGTAATCCTGGATGGCCCCTTGATAATTCTGCTGCCGGATACGCGAGATACCCCGCACCTGATACGCATTGACTACGAACGGGTTGCGCTGCAACGCTTCCGAGCAGTCGGCTTCCGCCCCCTGATAATCGTCCAGGTTCATCTTGGCCAGTCCGCGATAAAAATACGGTTCGGCCAAATACGGCTTCACGCCGATTACCTGATTAAAGTACTGGATAGAGAGGACATAATCCTCGAAATAAAGTGCATTTTTCCCGATGGTCATCACCCTGTCCGTATTAATCTGACACAGGGCAGCCACCGGGAAAAACATACCTATATATAATATGTATAGGAATCTTCTGATCATCTGACTGTTTTCACTTTATAAGAGCAACGAGCCTTGCCATTTACCATGCCATTCAGTTTGCCACGAATCATCTGCTTGCGCAAAGCCGACAGATGGTCGATGAACATGGTCCCTTCCAAGTGGTCAAACTCATGCTGCATCACGCGTGCCAGATAACCCTCCACCCACTCGTCGTGCGGCTGCATGTTTTCGTCGAGGTAAGTGACATGAATCTTGTCCGGACGCTTCACACTTTCATGGATGCCCGGCAAACTCAGACAGCCTTCCTCCATAGATACCATCTCTCCGCCTGTTTCCAGAATGTGAGGATTGATATAGGCACGTTTGAAATCCTTGAACTCCGGCATGTCGTCCGACAACACGTCCAAGTCAATCACTACCACCCGGATAGGAAGTCCCACCTGCGGAGCAGCCAGTCCCACGCCGTCTGCACGGTCCATCGTTTCAAACATATTTGTAATCAGCTCTTTCAAGCCTGGATAATCCGGCGTAATATCTTCGGCCTCCTGACGCAACACAGGCTGGCCATACACATAAATCGGTAAAATCATATTCTGTTTTATTAAGTTTTTGAGTTACATTCTTCTTGATTCCAAATACGACTGCAGAATGATGGTCGCACTGATTTCATCCACCAGCGCCTTGTTCTGGCGAGCCTTCTTCTTCAGACCTCCGTCCAGCATGGCCTGATGCGCCAGCACGGAAGTAAACCGTTCGTCCACCAGCTCCACCGGTACCTCCGGCAGTTTCTTCTTCAGCTGGGCAAGGAAAGGCTTGATGTACTTCATGTTTTCCGAGTCCTCGTTGTTCAGCTGCTTGGGATGCCCCACAATGATGCGTTCCACCTTTTCCTGGGCCACATACTTCAGCAGGTAGTCCATCAATTCGTGCGTCGGCACCGTAGTCAGCCCGTTCGCAATAATCTGCATCGGGTCGGTCACCGCGATTCCCGTGCGCTTTCTGCCATAATCAATTGCCAAAATTCTGCTCATACGCCGACAAAAGTACAAATTTATTCCTTACCTCTTCATATATAATACTTAAAAAAACATACCGGCCTTCCCTACCGTGCAAACTGAAACTCTCTGTTTCAAATAAAATCAGAGGCACACATCGGATTTAGGAAAAATATGCGTACCTTTGCACGCATAGAATACATATTTTACATCACACAATATGCAGGAAAAAATCATTATTCTTGACTTCGGTTCACAAACCACGCAGCTCATCGGCCGCCGTGTGCGCGAGCTGAACATGTATTGCGAAATTGTTCCTTACAACAAGTTTCCGCACGACGACCCGTCGGTTATCGGCGTAATCTTGTCGGGAAGCCCTTTCTCCGTATACGACGAAAAGGCTTTTAAAGTAGACTTAACCCACATCCGCGGAAAGTATCCTATCTTGGGTATCTGCTACGGCGCACAGTTCATGGCCTACACCTACGGAGGAAAAGTGGAACCGGCTAACACCCGTGAATATGGACGTGCCCACCTGGCTACCTTCAACCACGAAAGCCCGCTGCTGAAAGGCATCCGCGAACATTCTCAGGTATGGATGAGCCACGGCGACACCATCACTGCCATTCCCGACGATTTCGAGATTATCGCTTCAACCGACAAAGTGGCTATCGCTGCTTATCAGGCAAAGAATGAAAAACTCTGGGGCGTACAATTCCACCCGGAAGTGTTCCACACAGAAGACGGTACCCAACTGCTGAAGAACTTCGTGGTAGACATCTGCGGAGGGAAGCAGGACTGGAGCGCAGCCTCTTTCATCGAGACCACAGTGGCCAGCTTGAAAGAACAGCTCGGCAACGACAAGGTGGTGCTGGGACTGAGCGGCGGCGTAGACTCTTCGGTGGCAGCCGTATTGCTGAACAAGGCTATCGGCAAGAACCTGACCTGTATCTTCGTAGACCATGGGATGCTGCGCAAGAACGAATTCAAGAACGTATTGCACGACTATGAATGTCTCGGACTGAACGTCATCGGCGTGGATGCCAGCGAGAAATTCTTCTCTGAACTGGCCGGAGTGACCGAACCGGAACGCAAGCGTAAAATCATCGGAAAAGGTTTCATCGACGTATTCGATGAAGAAGCCCACAAGATTCACGACGTGAAATGGCTGGCACAGGGTACCATCTACCCCGACTGCATTGAGTCATTGTCTATCACCGGAACCGTCATCAAGAGTCATCACAACGTAGGCGGTCTGCCCGAAAAGATGAACCTGAAACTTTGCGAACCTCTGCGTCTCCTGTTCAAGGACGAAGTTCGCCGCGTAGGTCGCGAGCTGGGTATGCCGGAACATCTGATTACCCGTCATCCGTTCCCGGGTCCGGGTCTGGCCGTACGTATCCTGGGCGACATCACCCGTGAGAAAGTACGTATCCTGCAGGATGCCGACGATATCTTCATCCAGGGCTTGCGCGACTGGAAGGTGAAAGATGAAAACGGAAACGAAACTGCCCTGTACCATCAGGTATGGCAGGCCGGAGTCATCCTGTTGCCGGTACAGAGTGTCGGAGTAATGGGTGACGAACGTACCTACGAACGTGCAGTAGCCTTGCGTGCGGTTACCAGTACCGATGCCATGACAGCCGACTGGGCTCACCTGCCATACGAATTCCTGGCAAAGGTTTCCAACGATATCATCAACAAAGTAAAAGGCGTGAACCGCGTTTGCTACGATATCTCTTCCAAACCGCCAGCCACCATCGAATGGGAATAAAATAACCCCTTTTTAAAGCATATTTAGATAGCCTCAACCCTACCATAGGTTGAGGCTATTTCGTTGATATATAGCCTCCAGCGCACTCAGGAAGGTTTTTTAGCATTTTTGTTAACGAATGTAATTTGACACCAGTTTTTGACACCAGTGCCATTATCTACTATTTCTCCTGTTCATTTTTTACCAGTAATTTTGAGGAAAAGAAAAAATATTTTCATCCAAGGTATTGACTTCTATTTAAGGGACGATATACTTTAAATAAAAAGGTAAATAAAAATAAGTCCTCACAATAGGACACATTAAAATATATAATGTTATGGTTGAAAACGAAGTTTCGATAAATGGTAGATTTAGTATGAAGATTAACTTCAATCTCAAAGGGATTGGAGGAAAGAAATCTCAAATATGGTTGACAACAACTATCAATAAGGAAAGAGTAAGAGCATATACTGGCTTATTGATTGAACCAGAGTTCTGGATTAAGACTACAAGAACCCAAGTAGGTGAACGAGCATCCGAAGATAGTGCTTTGGGTAGAGTTCAACTCAATTATAATAAAGGTGTAAACAAAGGATTGAAAAAGATTCTTGGATATTGCCATGAATACGGAATCCAAGTTAGCCAAAGCCATTTAATGAATAATGGATTGGAACACAATGCCAAGAACTTTTCCAGCTTCATCAATGGAAAGATTAGAGGTGTTGAGGCTACCATTCGCAAGAATCCAGTAGATTTCATTAATGCCTACATTGAACGCAAAAGCCAAATGGTCAACAAGGACACCCAGCGAAAAATAGTAAGTGGTACAATCTACAACCATCGCAATGCGTTACAACGATTACAAAAGTTTTGCGAAGACAAGCACATAAGATTGGTTTGGGAAGTCTTCAATGCACAATTAGAAGAACGCTTCACAGCTTGGATGATGAGCAAGAACTATACAGCCAATACCATTGCATCACAATATAGCATAATGAAAGTATGGTTGAGTGAAGCGGAAATAGAGGGATTGATTACAGATAAATCATTCCATCGTTACACTACCAAATGCCACGATGTTGAGAACATCTATCTGACGGAAGAAGACATCAACAAGCTATATGCCATAGACTTTAATGATGAGGTTATCAAGGCACAAATAGACCCTCGTGATAATATCGAAACCACACGAGATTTGTTTGTTGTAGCGTGTTGGACTGGACTTCGCTTCGGAGATTGGAAAGACTTATCAGAAGCAGAAATCAATAATAATACAATGGTAGTGCATACCCATAAAACTAACACTACGGTAGTTATTCCATTGCATCCAATGGTAAAAGCTATCTTAGCTAAATACAATGGTAAACTACCCAAGAGTGTTGACAAGACCCATACACTAAAACAGATTCGCAAGTGTGCAGAATTGGCAGGCATATCTGAACACATTTCACTAAGTCGTGTCAAGGGTGGGCAAAGCGTAATCAAAAGAGGTGAGAAACACCAGTTCATCATGAACCATACAGCCAGACGAAGTTTTGCTACGAATATGTATCTAAGAGGTGTTCCAGCCATTAGCATTATGGCAATCACAGGACACACCACAGAAGCCAATTTCCTGAAGTATATCAAGGTTGACAAAGAGCAACACGCAAGAATAGTAGCACAAGCCTTTGCACAATAAGACTTAGGTAACTTGCTTCTATATAGACTGATTTCAACCTTTCTACCAGTAAAGCGTTTGAAGCATAAAATTTTTTTCTGTAATTTTTCTATACTTTTTCAACCTACCTACTATTTATAGTAAAAAGGTTGAATAATGAATGAACAAACCAAAAGAAAGATTGCATACGCTTTACGAGGTAGAAAGAAATCAGCAACTACCAAGAAGTTGATTAGCCAAGCGTTGAGGAACCAGCCAAAGACTAAACAACACAAACAAGCCATATCGGAAGCAATGAAAGCACTATGGCAAAGAAAAAATAATTTATACAAATGAATGGTTTTATGGTACCAGTTATTGATAAGTTAAAAATCTGCTACACTTTATCAGATACCAGCAGATTACACGATTTAAGAGAAAACCCAGTAGAAACCTATGAGGTACAAGGATGGGATTTCCAGTTACGAAGAATAGACGGAACTCATTTCAACTATATCTATGAGATAGTCTATACATTCTACTATGATAACACTTTTAAGGATATGGAAGAGCAAATATTTGGAACAATCCAATGGGGTTTGCGTTCGGACCACGATGAGACTTTTCAATCATTTGTGTGGTTAAAGATAGATAACCAACAATTCTATTTGAAGTACAATCATAACACCAAAGGAAGATTAGTATTCTTGGACTACATCGAGCAAATGTTAGGATTAGAGTTCAACAACATTACCCATTTAGATTTAGCCATTGATGCCAGCACTAATTTTTCAAAGGCATTAGTCAAGATGATTAGAAACAAAGACTACTACCCTATCATCAATGGTACAAAGATTACAGACAGAAAGAAGTTGATAGAGGACATTCTTTATATCGGGGTCGGGAGTCTTGAACGCATCAAAGAGTATAGCATTCTAATCCAGCAAAAGAAAAACGACATATCCATTAACGCATACAATAAGAAACGTGAAATAGAGAATAAGAGCCATAAACATTACATTATGGAAAGTTACGGAAATCCAAGCCAGTTGCATCGTTTGGAAGTTAGAATCAACTCGGACACTATGAAAGATTTCTTTACAAGAGAACATATAGAATATAATCCATCTATGTTTATCAATGACAATTGGTTATGGTTGTTCTTTCTGAATTTTATGAACAGAGTGATACGATTCCAAGCAGTCAAAGGGAGAAAAGTTTATGGGGTAATGGATTTAATCTAATGGTAAATGGTAAGGTATTAGTAAAGTACCTTACCATTACTTGTTTATAAACGTAATATAATGATTATCATATTTATAGCTTATTTTGATAAAATCATTATCAATTTAAGTAAATAAATCTATTTTTACAATCATTAAAAACAAGGGTAGTATTTATCATTTCTTCAATTTTTATATAAAATCTTGATATTCAATTCAACATATCTGTTTATCGTTTATCTCTTGTACTCAAAAATAATTTGTATTCAAATAAATCTGTATTCATATCCCAAGCCCAGCATTTTTTGTATTCAAAATATTCTTTGACATATTTGAACACATAATTTATTTTACTATATTTGTGGTGTAATTAAAATTAGTCATATGAAAGCAGTAATATATACACGAGTTAGTTCTACCACAGAACGCCAAAATACAGAAAGGCAAGTAGCAGACTTGAAGGCCTATGCAGAATACAGAGGACTGGAAATTGCTGGTATCTTTGAGGAAAAGATAAGCGGAGCAAAAAAGAACTCCGAACGCCCAGTATTGGTTGAGGCTTTAGAGCATTGCGAAACTAACTCAATTGATATACTACTTGTATCAGAACTTAGTCGCTTAGGTAGAAATGCCTTTGAGGTGCTGGAAGTTGTCAAAAGACTTGTAGATAATAAGATTAACCTATTCATGCAGAAGGAGCAATTTACGCTACTGGACGAAAACAAACAACCATCAACCTTTGCCCCAGTTATGATTGCCACCCTATCTACTTGTGCACAGCTGGAACGAGAGAATATAAAATTCCGCCTTAACAGTGGCAGAGCACAGTATATTGCAAAAGGTGGTAAACTGGGAAGAAAAGTAGGAAGTACGAAAACAATAGAGCAAAAGAAAGAAGAATACAAAGAAGTTATCGCACTACTTAAAAAAGGATATTCAATCCGTAATATAGCTCAATTATGTAACATTGGTGTTAGCACAGTACAAAGGATAAAAAAAGATTTTATAAACTAATAAATTCAATAATATGGAAAACATTAAATTCAATAAAATTCATTCTAAAGGAGATGTAGTAATCAATGGAGATAAAATTTCTTTAAAAAAATTCAAGTCAGGTGATTATTCTCTATTTGAAGAGCTAATTAAAGATAATGATTATTCTTATTATTTCTGTTTTGATGGAAAAGACTCTGATTTTTTTAAAAATTATGTATGTGGTATGATAATGCAAATGGAAATGGGATTAGGCATTGCATTCACAATTGAGACTAAAGGTATATTTTTTAAGAGAAGAATAGGGTACATTGTCGGGGATTATACAACGGTCAGAAGTTCCATTGGAAGTGAAAGAGGACTAAATATAAACTTTGCTATATTACCTAAATACAGAAATAAAGGTTATGCAACAGACGCCATAAAAAACTTAATTAAAGCATACCAATCATCACCAATAAACATGGTTATTATGGATATATCAGAAAACAATAAATCATCTATTAAAGTTGCGAATAAATTAGAATTTTTAAAAGACACAAGCAACCCATTGTATGATGCGCAACATCCTAATATTGGAATACACTATAAATGGATAAATACAGTTTCATATGTAATAAAAAAATTTAGATAATTGTTATAAACTACTAACAGAAGTAATAGAATTAAAGTTTCTATAGAAAGTATAATCATATACCTATCTGTATAAATCACATTACAAGCGTGTGCGACTTGGACATATAAACATATAAAAATGAGTTATATATTTATTCAGTAATTTTATGGTACCCAAAAATATCCGTTATGAAAGTTTTATGAACAGTTCATTTGTAGAATATTTAAAAGCGCATAATATATCAACATTTGAATTATGTTCATTTATCAACACATTATTAGGAGCTGAAAACTTTATAAGGAATCATCCAATACCTATTAAAAAATATTATGCAGAAAACCCTTTTCCTGTCAGAAATGATTATTTTATTGATACAAATAATTGTAATTCTTCAAAGTTACCTATACAATTTACAACTAAAGATATAGAAAAAAATATAGCACAAGTAAAAACATTAGATAATATATCAACTGAATTTATAATTCAGAACGAGTATTTATGGAATTTGTATGCCTTCGAGGAACGATGGCATGAAAGATTTTCTTCTGATGATTGGGAATACTACGAAAGCTATAAAACAGGCTGGGCATTTTTAGCAGAAAATGAAAATATTATTTTAGATATGCAATTAATTAGTTTTTTCAAAGACAAAACCGTTCCTATTCGCTACGAAAGTATGGGAGTTCTTGCTGGAAGATATGGAAGACCTGAATTAAAAGAAAATGACAATTGTTTAAATCTATTTAAAAGCCATAGAATTCAAAATGATTTTATTCCATGTATTATTAATGACCCTATTACATGGGAAGGCATTTTCTATAATCAAGAATTTTGCAATGAAAGTATATTAGCTTATATTAGAAATCTAGTACCTTGTATAAGTAAAAATATAGATTTTGACACCAGTTTTTGACACCAGTTCTAAAATAAAATGCCCAACGATATAGTTAAAGTTCTTATAATAAACAAAATACTTTTAACTATTAGAACTATAAAATAATCGAATGGGAATAATCCAATTCCTTTCTTGATATAAAAAACAGCCTCAGCTTTTTCAAGCCGAGGCTGTTTTTTTATGCTTTCGCCACCTTTTTCCGTATCGTCATCCAGTAGGCCGTCAGCACCAGCAGGCCGGTGACTACCCATGATACCGGATACACAATCATCAGCACATCGTATCCCCTCCATATCGGCGACACCACGTAGACCCACACCATTCGGAGCAGACAGGTACCGAAAACCGTCAGCAAGGCCGGGGTGAGCGACTTGCCCATACCCCGCAACGAAGAACCTGCAATCTCATAGCTGCTGGCAATGAACTGCAAAGCCAGCACCAGGTGCATGCGAAGCGTCCCGAAATGATGCACCATCGGCACACTAGAAAAGAATCCCAGGAAGAAATCACTCTGCCAGGCAAAAAGCCAGTTGAATGCCGCACAGAAAGCTACGCTCGACCCCATGCAAATCCAGAATACCCGGTGCACACGGTCCATTCTTCCGGCCCCATAGTTCTGCGCAATGAAACTGATAGCGGCTCCGTTGAATCCCTGGATGATAAAATAACAATAGTATTCAAAATTGACGGCTGCTGCCGAACCGGCAATCGCATCGGCCCCGTAACTGTTGATGGACGACTGCACCACCACATTGGAAATGGAAAAAATCATCCCCTGCAAGCCCGCCGGAACACCGATACGCAGCATACGGTTCAGTTCCGTGGAATAAATCTTCATCTTGCTGAAATGCAGCCGGAAAGGTTCTTTCTCCCTACACAGCAGCCGGATAATCAGCGCCGCACTCACCGCATTAGAGATTCCCGTCGCCACAGCCACACCTGCCACTCCCATGTGGAAGCAAAGCACGAACAGCAGATTCAGCAACGTGTTGACAATTCCGGCAATGACCAGAATATACAGCGGACGACGCGTATCGCCCATGCTTCGCAAAATCGCTGCCCCGAAGTTAAATGCCATGATGAAAGGCATCCCCAGGAAATAGATACGCAGATAGGTCACGGCCTGGTCCAGCACATTCGGAGGGGTTCCCATCCACGTCAGAATCGGCTTGGCTGCCACCTGTCCCAACAACAACAGTAAAATTCCGCTCAGCAGGGCCACCAGCTCCACCGTATTGATGGCGTGGCGTATACTCCGGTCGTCCCGCTGACCGATATGGTTGGAGATAATGGCACAGGCTCCCATGGAGATACCCATGAACAGGTTGATGAGCAACCCGATGACAGGCGCGTTACTTCCCACGGCTGCCAGGGCTTCACTTCCCACAAAGTGTCCTACCACGGCCACATCGACCGAATTAAAAAGTTCCTGTAACAAACTACTGGCTGCCAGCGGAAGGGCAAACACCAGAATTTTCTTAAACAACGGCCCGTTGAGCATGTCAATCTCGTTGCTTCGGCTCCGTTTCTTATCCACACTGTTATCCATCTTTTTTACCTTCTTCAAAAATGCGCGGCAAAGTTACTGCAAATTTGGAAAAGATGGATGAAATCTCTTTATTCGTTTTCTTTCTGTTTCAATTCGTCCGTAAATTCCTGATAAAGGGCTACGGGACCGTAATGCCACAACTTGGTAGTTTCGTCAGATAACCGTTTGTAAGTATCAGAGCAATAAAAACGACGTAGATTGTTGTCATTAGTTCCTTCCCCCCCAAATTCCGATTCCTTACATCCACCTCGCGGATATAATTTCCCAGCCGTCTATAATTCTCCTTACTCATAGTTGTTCTTGTTAATCAGGTTGACTACTACTTTCACCATAATATCCTTTTCTTCTGTACGACTCTCAGCAATCATTAGCGTAAGAGCCACAAGGGTGTTGTCGGCAATGCGCTTACTCCCATCCGGATTGTAGAGAATACCGTTACCGGCCATAAACCACAGGAAAAGGGTGGCAGCAATACGTTTGTTGCCATCACTAAACGAATGATTTTTCGTGACGAGATAAAGCAGCATAGCCGCTTTTTCCTCCACTGAAGGGTAAAGATCTTGCCCGCCAAAAGTCTGGTATATTTGCCCGATGGAACTTTTAAAGGAATCATCCTTCTCATGGGCAAACCACTGACTTCCACCGAATTTTTCCTTCAGCTCTTCTATGGCCTGCATGGCTCCTTCATAGGTTGCATGGAACTTTACTTCGTTAGTGATCTGCTCTACCGCCAGTTGCTGATAATCGTATCTGTCTAACGTATCGAGAGCATAAGCGTAATCGGTAACCACTTCCACCAGATTGAGCGCATCTTCCGATGTAAGTGCTTCCTGTGCCTTGACTGTACGGCCCAAGACCGTTACCAATTGCTTCAATTCTGTATAACGCTGTTCAGTCAAAGTTTTGTTGACGACATAGCCTTTCACAAGATAGTCTTTCAAAATTTTATTGGCCCATATACGAAACTGAGTACCTCGTTGGCTTTTTACGCGGTAGCCTATGGAAATAATCACATCCAAAGAATAAAAGGCAACAGGTTGCTTCACTCCATCAACACGCAAAAAATGCGTGTTGTTCTCTTTTTCCAATTCACCTTCGGAAAAGACATTATTGATATGTTTTCTTATAGTCTTTTCATCCCTATCAAACAAAGTGGCCATCTGATTAGCAGAAAGCCATATAGTTTCGTCCTCCAATTTCACTTCAATGGATGTTTGTCCATCAATGGTTTGGTATATAATAATTTTATCATTCAATTCCATACCCTAGATTCAACAATTCCTTCATTTTTGCTTGCAGCTATCCATCTTTCCAACAGCGTACAATATTTGCAAATGTAATGATTAAGCATGAAAAAAAGCTACAGTTGTATTTAAAAGAATCTGTCCCATCTTATCCCCAAACCCTCAAAGTCTTCACCCAAAAACCTCCTGTCGATTTTTACGTTTCCGCAGGCAGAAACCTACGTTTCCCTTTCGGAAAACATACGGCTCCGCACCGGGAAACGTACGGTTCCCGACAGGGAAACATAGAAAACGTAAAGACATATTCCCCATAATATACCAGTGTTTGAATAAAAAAGGCCGGAAGTTTCTTCCACTCCCAGCCTTCAGCATATCATTATCAGAAACAAATCTAATCCACCTGCATCTCAAACCGCCATTCTCCGGCAGAGAGCCTCAACTTCCGTTCACTTTTCGGCTCGCCGTTCACACACCAGCTACTAAATTCGGCAGGGAGCTCTACCTGCGCGGAGGTTCCTTCCGGCACCCGGAGATACATGGTTCCGCCGTGAGCCGACTTGTCCATTTCCAGCACGATGCGGCGGCCACCCGACAAAGGGACTTGTGTACGGATGAAATTCAGGTGTGCCGGATGAGGAGCCACCCGAAAAGTCCGAAAGGCTGGTTCCACAGTTTCTATGCCGGCAATGTACTGCGAAAGGATGGTCAGCGGACCGCCGCTCCACGCATGGTTGTAGGTACCGCCTCCGAAACCTTCACTGCCGATGCCCCAGCCTTCCCACAAGGTGGTCAGCGGGCTTTCAATCATGGCGCGGTAACGCAGCTTCATGCGGTTCAGGGCGTCCTGATAATAGCCCATCGTGCAGAGAGCTTCCAGCACGTATTTCTCCATGTACGGACTGGCGTGATACCACTCGGAAAAGAAAGGACGGATGACCGGATACAGTTCTTCGGGCAAGACACCCGACACGACGGCCAGCGCCTGTGCACGGTCGTCGGGCTTTTCCTGATAGCCCGGAGAAACGTAATATTTACCGTTCCAGAACGTGCGGTGGAATACTTTCCGCAAGCGGTCGGCAGTGGCGTGTGCCCAGGCGGCTTCTTCCGGCTCGCCAGCCAACTGGTTCATCTCTTCGTATCCCTTCAGGGCAATCACGTACCAGAGATTGAACAGTAACGTCATGTCCTTGTTCTCTCCCCAGTCGCCCCAGGTCCATCCGCCGGAACGAGGTACGACCAATCCCAGGGAATCCGTTTTCCACACATGAATGTATTTCTTTACCCGCGGAAGCACGTCGAGAATGGTCTGACGGTCGCCCGTGCCCATATAATAGGTCCAGAAACCGTAATGGCTCACACTGGCCAGCATCTGCATGGGCAGTTCGTCTTTGTAGTTTCCGGCCGGTACGGGGGCAAAGATGGTGCTGTCGGCCCGCTGCCATCCCATCAGTTCATGAATCCCCTTGCGGGTCAGTAGGTGAGCTTTCTCGTCGAGGGCGTAGAAGGCCTCGCCCAGTTCGTTCACCACATCGCCCCACCATTGGGCACGCTCGCGATCGGGACAGTCCATGTACGTGTCGCACATGGTGATGTACAGCGTACGTTGCGCCTTGTCCCACAAACGGGTCAGCATCGGGTCATCGCAAGCGAAACTGCCAGCAAAAGAGGTATCGTATCCTGTTTCACGGTACTTCACGTCGAGCACCTCCACTCCTTCGGGGAGTTCATACTGCACATAGTGCCGTTCATCCAGCCCTTGCATTCAAACTCCTGCTCGCCTTCCCGGGTGCGATATTCGGCAAACACATTGGGAGCCGAACCGCCCCGGTAGTTATCTGTACGGATGCGGATGCACTTGCCGGCCGGAGCTTTCAAACGGAGGTAAGGAGTGACCTGTGCATTGTATGGCAGATAGGCCCGCAACAGGGTATCGCCCTGCATCTCGGTGCGTGCGTAGGGTTTCAGGCCATAGTCTTTCCAGAACGGTATCGGACGGTCGACCAAGCGATTCCAGCCTGCTTTCTCCAACGAGATTTCGGTGGCTTTCTCCCATTTCTTATCGTCATAATCGGGCGACTGGAAAGGAATGTCTTTTGCTGCATCGAACCCGATGTTCGATTCTGCCAGACGGAAATTAGGCTCCTCTCCTTGCGGTACATAATAGGCCGGATGCATTCTTACTCGCCATTTGCCGTCAGGGTACACCTCCTTGCCGTTACAGGAAAGGGAGAAGCTGATGCCTGCTGTAGGAGAATTGCGGTGGCTGAAACCGTCTTTTCCAAAGTACCACACCAGCACAGCCACGGTATTCTTTCCGGCTTTCAGGGCGGGAAGTGAGGCAATGACATCACAGTAAGTATCCGAAGGATTCGGGCCACGTTTCAATCCTCCTTCCGACACTTGCAGTTCACCGTTCACCCAAAGCCAATACTTTGTATCGGCAACCAGACGCAGTTCCAGTGAACGGGGCTGCTCGTCCAATGTTACCGTATTACGAAAACACCACTATGTGCCGGGAGCGGCCGGCTCTTTTCCTTTCATGGTCCACACTTGTGCCTGCACATACACCGACAGGCAACAGACTACCATACATAACCACTTTTTCATGCTATTTGATTTTTTACTCTACAAAAATAACAGACCTGAAAAGAAAACCATGACAAAAACAATGGTTTTTCTTCCAAAACAAAGGAAAACACTATGCACAAACAGCCCGCTCCTCTTCTCAGAGAAACGGGCTGCATATCATAGAAATAGTCTGGAATCAGTCGTCGATATCAATTACGCGCATCTGGCTGTCGAAAGTAATTTCCCAACGGTTGGAGAGTTTTACTTCATATTCATTGCGCTTACGTTCAATCTGGATGATGGAAGCATCCGGGTAGTTGGTCTTCACATACGTACGGATGGCAGCAGGGATAATCTGTGAAGGAATGGCCGACTTGCATTTCACTTCTGTCCACTCACCCGATTTGTCAAATTCCACTTTTTCACCATTGGTGAAAATCACATCGTACGATTTGCTGAACAAATCACTGTCTTGTTTGGCCAATGCCACTTTTTTACCTTTAAAGTAAGTAGTGATGAACGTCTGGGCCTTGGTAGGCAACTGTCCCACCTGGATGGGCTTTTCGTTATCGGCCATTGCCACGGTTGATACAGTGAACACACACACGAGCAGGAAAACTAACTTTTTCATAATGTCTATTTTTTAGAATGAATACTTTAATGATTTATTGTACTGCAAAGATGAGAGGCAATTCTGAAAAGATTCTGAAGAATTACCTTTTTTCGACAAAAAATCAAGAAAGAATGGTGAAAATATGCATTCCGTCCTCAAAACGATAGGAAAGACGGAGCCGATACGCCTTGCAAATGGAATCGACCAACGCCAGACCAAGTCCTGTGGAACCTTCTTTCTTCCCTTCCTTATAGAAGCGTTCAAAGATACGGTCTTTGTCCAGGGGAGCTTCTCCGGTATTGCGGATTTCAAAAGAAGAGGCGGTGAAGGTAAGCGTAATGGTACCTCCTTCCTCAGTATGCACAAACGCATTTTTCAACAGATTGGTCAGCAAGACCGTGGCCAACGACTCGCTCATTTCCAGACGAAAACAGTCTTCTACATGTACATTTACCAGCACACGGCGGTATGCATATACTTCCTTATAATCGTCCAGATAGTGCAGCAGCAGTTCGTTCAGACATATCGGCTTCACATCCGTAAACTGGCGGTTCTCAATCTTGCACAAAAGCAGCAACGACTTGTTCAGACGGGTCAGGTTCTCCAATGTGCGGTGGGTTTTCATCAGCTCCGAAAGCTGCTTCTCGGTCAGGGTGTCATCCTCCATCAGCATCTCCAGGCGGTTGCGACAGATGGCCAGCGGAGTCTGCATCTCATGGGAGGCATTCCCGATAAAGAGTTTTTGCTGCTCATAAAGCTGCTCACTGCGTTCGGAGAACAGATTGGCCGCTTCATTCAGCTTCCGGAATTCCACAATCCGCAACGATTCATCGAGCGGTTCCCGTTTGCTTCCCAGCCGATAGTTCTCCAGCCATTTCAACAAAGTGTACAGCGGACGCATATTGCGATAGAACACCCAAGCATTAACGGCCAGAATCATCAGCAGCAAAAGAACATACAGAAAGACAATCCATCCCAGAATGGCCCGCTGAAGGTCGTACTTCTCGATGGTTGGCGTGTAAACCACCAGCTCCATATAATCCCCGTCATCCTTTTGGAAAATGGTCATCAGAATGCGGGCAGGCTCAGTCTCGCCTTTTGCCGTAATGTACACCATTTCATCCCGATAGGAGATTTTTGGATACGAGGCCGCATATTCTGCACTTACGTCATAGAGAAAATACTGGTTGTTCGAACCGTTACTCGTATCCGGCATCTCTTCACCCGACAATGAACGGATTATCAATGATTCCGCATAGTCACTCAGGAAATCGTCTACCTCGTCGTTCACTTCCTCCATGACAGCCAGATAGAACAGAACAGCCCAACACGTCAGGATGACCACCAGAATGGCGGACATGCGCCACATGACCAGATGAAACAGTTTCATTCTTCTACCAGTTTATAACCTATACCATATACGGCTTTCAACTCTACCGTAGCTCCCGCATCTTTCAAATGCTTGCGCAGATTCTTGATCTGGGCATAAATAAAATCAAAATTATCCACCTGATCGATGTGGTCTCCCCACACCGACTCGGCCAACGTGGTCTTGTTCACCAACCGTCCGGGACGCAACATAAAATAAAGCAGAATACCGTATTCCTTACGGTTCAAATCGATTTCCGTCCCCCCCACAATGACTTTAAAATGGTCGGGAATAATTTCCACATTGCCATAGGTCACCTTCCTCTCGCCTTCACGCTGGTTACGACGGAAGAGACTTTTCAAACGGGCATGCAGTTCGGCCAGGTGATAAGGCTTCGGCAAATAATCGTCCGCACCGAGGTCGAGTCCTTTCACCTTGTCTTCCAACGAATCCTTGGCCGAGAGAATAATCACGTTGGTGCGCTTGCCCAAGGCCTGCAGCTCTTCCAGCAAATCAAGTCCGCAACCATCGGGTAACATGATGTCCAGCAAGATGCAGTCGTAGTCATAATCCTCCACCTTGCGCAAAGCAGTTTTATAATCGGGTGCCTGCGATACCACATAACGTTCCTTTTCCAACGACCGAGTGGTGATTTCACGAAGATCCGCATCGTCCTCTACAATCAATATTTTCATGGCATAGCATTTTTAAAACAAGAAAAGCCATTCCAGACCTTTTGAGGTATCCGGAATGGCTTATAATTATCTGAATAAACAGTTATTATTCATTGAACCAACGTACATAGCAGAAATCCTGACGATGAGGCAGTGCGTCGTTCTTCGGGAACATACGGTAAGCTACCTTAAAGCTACCCGCGTTCGACAAACCAGCTATCATTTCAAAAGTGAACAGATTGCCTTCGCGTTTCACCATCTTCATCGGATTGACTGCATAGATGTATTCGCGTCCTTCCGCATTGGTGTAAGTTACTACCTGTTCTACGCCGATGGCATCGTCCAGACCCTTTTCATCAATCACGCAAGTAAGCTTATAGTCTTTACCGCTTTCTACGTTACCGTTGCACAAATCCTGACATTTGTTGAATGAAACCACCTGGATTTCGTCCCACTTGGCAGCCACTTCTTCCTTCCATGCAGCGATTTTCTTCACTTCTTCATAGTTGTTGGCTTCCAATGCATGATAACGAGTAGCTTCCTTGGTATAGAACTTCGTAAAGTAGTCGTCCAGCTGACGTTTCATGGTATAATGAGGAGCCACCTGAGCGATAGAATTCTTGATAGTTCTTACCCAGCCTTCAGAATATCCTTTCTTATTTCTAGCATAATACAACGGCAGAATTTCTGTTTCCAGGATACTGTAGATAGTAGCGGCATCCAGCTGGTCTTGGTGTTCCTGGTTCTGGTAAGTACGCTTCTCGGTCAATGCCCATCCGGCACCTTCACGATAGCCTTCCAGCCACCATCCATCCAATACAGAGAAGTTAACCACACCGTTCATCAAGGCTTTTTCACCCGATGTACCGGAAGCTTCCAACGGACGGGTCGGGGTATTCATCCAGATATCTACACCAGAAACCAAACGACGAGCCAACTTCATATCATAGTTTTCCAAGAAGATAATCTTACCCAAGAATTCCGGACGGTTGGAGATTTCTACAATCTTCTTAATCAATCCCTGACCGGCACCATCGTGCGGGTGAGCCTTACCGGCAAACAGGAACTGAACCGGATAATCCGGATTGTTGACAATCTTAGACAAGCGGTCCAGGTCAGTGAACAGCAAGTGTGCACGTTTGTAAGTGGCAAAACGACGGGCAAAACCAATCAACAAAGCATTCGGATTAATCTTATCCATCAAAGAAACCACACGCGACGGGTCACGCTGGTTCTTCAACCACGTGTCACGGAACTGGTCGCGGATATAATTGGTCAATTTGTTCTTCAAAGCCACACGAGTCTTCCAGATTTCTTCATCGGGCACATTGTAAATGCGTTCCCAAATCTTCGGATTAGACTGGTCGTTCATGAAGTTCTTGTCAAAATATTTATTGTACAAGGCTTTCCATTCAGAAGCACACCAAGTGGGGAAATGTACACCATTAGTTACATATCCTACGTGATTTTCTTCCGGGAAATAACCTTTCCAAATACCTGAGAACATTTCCTGAGAAACTTTTCCATGCAACCAGCTCACACCGTTCACTTCCTGACAAGTGTTGCAAGCGAAAGTAGACATACAGAAGCGTTCATTCGGGTCACCCGGATTGATACGACCCAAATCCATCAAATCCTGCCAACTGATGCCCATCCGCTGCGGATAACCACCCATGTATTTACCGAACAAACCTTCATCAAAGTAATCGTGTCCAGCCGGAACCGGAGTATGTACAGTGTAAAGAGAAGAAGCACGAACCACTTCCAATGCTTCATCGAATGTCATGCCGCTTTCTACGAAATCACACAGACGTTGTACGTTGCACAAAGCAGCATGTCCTTCGTTACAGTGGTATACGTCTTTCTTGATACCCAACTTCTTCAACAGCAGCACACCGCCGATACCCAACAAAATTTCCTGTTTCAGACGATTTTCCCAGTCACCACCATACAGCTGGTGAGTGATAGAACGGTCGAACTCACTGTTCATTTCATTATCTGTATCCAGCAAATACAAAGGTACACGACCTACATTGACTCTCCATACGTATGCATGTACGTAATAGTTCAAATACGGTACGTCCAATACCATCGGCTGGTCGTTTTCATCTTTCACACGTTCCAACGGCAGGCTGCCGAAGTTCTGTGCCTCGTAGTTGGCAATCTGCTGTCCATCCATTGAAAGGCTCTGTGTGAAATAGCCGTAACGATACAAGAAACCTATACCACACATGTCTACATTGCTGTCTGAAGCCTCTTTCAAGTAATCACCAGCCAAGATACCCAGACCACCAGAATAGATTTTCAGCACGTGAGTCAAACCATACTCCATGCAGAAGTAAGCAACAGACGGACGAGTCTTATCCGGTTTTGCAGACATATATTCGGTGAATCTATCATAGATTGCATTGATTTTACCCAGCATTTCCTTATCTACAGACAATGCTTCCAGCTTTTCATAATTCAAACGTTCCAACAAGGCAACCGGATTCTGTCCCACAGCGCGCCACAATTCCGGATCCAGTTCTTTGAACATTTCAGTAGCATCGTCATTCCATGCCCACCAAATGTTACGAGCCATCACTTCCAGCATCTTCAATGATTCCGGAATACGGGATTTCACGTTAATCTCTCTCCACATAGGAGTATTAGCATAGTTTGTCTTGATTTTCATATCACTAATGTTTTATATAGTTCATTTTTTATAAGAAGTGCAACGTTCTTTTGCTTTACGTAGCGCAATATCATACGCTTCATAATAATAACGGATAAAATGTTTCCATAAAGCTTTTTCTGCTATATCGGATGCATTTTCACGAATTACTTCCACTTCAGATTCCGGCAGGTTGGAAAATTCCGTAATGGTATCCCGAATCACATCAGCCACCTCCGAATAGTTGTAATCAGTACGATGAATTACTTTTACGCCATCCTGCAAAGTTCCCGGACGACCTTTCAAGGAATTTACCCACAAACCAAATCCAGCCAAATCTGTAGTGATAGCAGGTACCTTGAATGCCACACTCTCCAGCGGGGTATATCCCCAAGGTTCATAATAAGAAGGATAGACACTCATATCTGCTCCAATTACCAAATCATAATATCCTTCGTTCAGGATGCCATCCTGCCCGTTCAAATAACAAGGGACAAAAATGACTTTCACCTTTGAATCCGCTGCATTGGACATGTTCAGGTACTTCAGCATATCCAACACTTGGTCGTGACTCATATTGTGTAACCAATGCGTAATAAAAGGACATTCCAACGGAGTATCATAATCCTTGTCACTTTCCAAGCGCTGTTTCAAATCTTCACGAGCTTCACCTACCCAACCCGGCACATTGACAAAAGCCAACACTTCACGCGTCAGGTTCTTTTCACGTGTCAAACGGTTCAAGGCTTCCAAATACACATTGATTCCTTTATTCTTAAACTCATAGCGTCCGCTGGTTGCTACAATCAGTGTGTCATCATCCAAATGGGTACCCAGCAGCTTATTGGCTAAGTTCAAAAGTAAAGCTCTTGCATATTTCCGTTTCTTCCCGAACATTTCACCTTTCGGAACGAAATCGTCATCAAACCCATTCATCAACACCACATCCGCTTCCTTCTCCAACAACTCCTTACATTCATTGTTCGTAATGTCGCTGACTGTAGTGAAACAATCCACGAAATGCGCAGTCTGCTTCTCAATGGAATGCTTAGACTCCACATTCAGTTCACGGGCCATCTGGTCACCGTTATAAGCGAATAAGTAATCATAGAGAGGTTTATTGTTCCCGGCAATGGAACGTCCGATGGTAGTTGCGTGTGTAGTAAAGATTGTGGCTATTTCCGGTACATGTTTCTGTAGATAGAGTGCTCCCAGCCCTGTCATCCATTCATGAGCCTGGTAAATCACCTTATCGGTCATTGTCAGATTATACCTATAGAAACTTTCAGCGACTTTTCCGGCTGCGTATGAAAACATGGAAGCTTCATCATAATCCCCATAAGCATGCAGGGAATCTACATGGAAGTCAAGCCACGCTTGTGTATAGATATCATTTTTATCCTTATAAAAAGGAGTAAAATCCACTAGAATTGCAATGGGATTTCCTGGGACATTCCATCGTCCCACACGGATATTCAACCCATCTTTCTTAGTTGCATGTTCCCTCCACGCCTGAAGAAGTTTTGGTTCTTCTACAAATAGAGGATTTTCTTTACCCAACCAGACATCTGGCCCTATAAAAAAGATTCGATCTGGGAAAGTATTCTGCAAGGTTTTTGCTCTTGTAGACAATACAGTGTAGATGCCACCCACTTTATTACATACTTCCCAACTAGATTCGAAAATATAATCAGGTGTTAGTAGCTGTTTCATCATCGTCTTTAATATCTTCTAAATCAACCGCGAAGATACAAAAAATATTGAAACGGAAGAAAAAAACGAAAGTTTTTATAGTTTCGGCATGGATTCTGTCTATAATCTTTAGCAAAATGAAATAGAATACACTGATTATCAACAACCTAACAAATTTGTAAATGTAACAGAAATCACAAAAAAATTTCCCCGTGAGACAGTCTGGCTGCACCACGGGGAAATGTAATGATTAACTAATTTTTAGGCTAAGGCAGAACCCATCAAGAAGGTAGCAGCCAAAGCTACAATGGCATACAATTCAGGGAATACAGCCAAAATCAAAGTGTTACCAAACACGTTGTGTCCCTGACCGATGGCTGCGATACCGTTGGCACAAACCTGTCCCTGACGGATAGCAGAAAACAAGGCTACCAGTCCCAAGCCGATACCTGAACCCAATACGGCACAAGCCTGAATGGCTGTGATTTCCGGGGTCAATACTCCAAAAATACTTTGGAACATAAAGTAACCGGCAAAACCGTACAGACCCTGTGTACCTGGAAGTGCAGTCAATACCAGGAAGTTACCAAAAGCACTGTCATTCTTTTTCAGCGCACCAATGGATGCATTACCTGCAATGGTTACACCATACGCACTACCGATACCTGACAAACCAACCATAATCGCGATGCCAATGTAGGCAATCAAAAGATTCATTTCCATAATAATTATTCGTTTTTTTAGTTTTTAATTACTTTGTTATATTAATTCTTGAAAGGTTTATATTCCTTTCCTCCTCCTTCGTACCCAGCATTCTTGAAGAATTCCACGAAGGTCAGACGCATCGGATGCACCATGGCACCCAACACATTCATAAAGATATTGATGGCATGGCCGATGACAAATATCAGTACCATGACGATAGGACCGGCAATCACATTGTCCGGGCTCATTCCGACAGCCAGACTGTTGAATACACTGGCCAGAATGCCACCGGAAAGGCCCAAGGCAAACAGACGGACGTACGACAAGACATCACCCAGCAAGCCGGTAGCCATGTTGTAGCTGTCCCACAACCCTAAACCGATATTGACAAACACATTCTTATCCGGACTATTGTACAGATAAGCCATCAGTACGCCAATACCCAAAAAGACCAGATGCAGGGTACCTCCCATTGCCATTACACCCGGAGCCGCAAAAGCAACCGCCGTGCTGACCAAAATCAAAATCCAACCAATGGTAGAGATGGCATATTTCACACCAAACTGAATAGTCTGATTGACAGCTTTCAGAATCATACCGAAAATAATCTGTACTCCTCCCAGAATCAGTGAAAGATTGAACATTTGCTGGTTGTCCAGCGAAATGGATTCCTTCAAAGTCTGGAAAAGCGGCAGTTGGATATCATACAGGTTAAAGCCGAAACAGGTACCCGTCAGCAAACCGCACACCATGGTCGAAGCGCCCAAAATCTGCACCAAAGTCAGAATCGGCTTCATGGATGCACTCAGTTTCTTAGCAAACAAGCGATACAATGTGACGGCCAGCAACATAAACAAGCCATATCCGGAATCTCCCAGGCAGAGACCGAAGAACAGCATAAAGAACGGAGCAAAGAACGGCGTCAAGTCCAGTTCGTTGTACTTCGGCAACATATACAGCCGCATAATCGGCTCAAACAACCGGAAGAAGCCTTTATTCTCCAAAAGGATAGGTACATCATCCCCCGGTACAGGAGCCGCTGTCTCATAATAGACTTCCTGCGAACGAAGATACTCGGTCATTTCCGCTACACGTTCCGTGGGAATCCATCCCTCCAGCAACATCAGCTTATTGTCGGCCAATGCATCGGTACTCAATACTACCTTCGAGAACTCAATCTGCGAATGTACCCGATGCTGGGCAGCCTGCAAATCCAGAATTACAGTTCCGGCCAGTTCCTTCAATTTATTTTGAAGGGTTTCCTGCTGCGCCTTCAAATCGGTCACGGTTTGTTGTAAGACGGAAAGCGAATTTTCCGGTAACTTGGCTGTTTCCACTTCCAGTTCCGGCACAGCATCACCTTTCGTAATCGTTACAAAATAGAGTTTCGAACCAACCCGGTTAATGACCGTAGCATGATACAAGTCCGTCCATTCCGGCTTGAACTGCTTTTCCGAACAGATATAAAAACCTATCTGATAACCGGCTGCCTGTAAGCGGGAAATATTTTGAGGGTCAAAATCGCCCCATGGTTCCAATGCGGTCGCCTCTTTTTCTACCGCCTGAAGGCGATGGGCAAGTTGCTGCGACTGATGAAGCAATTCTTCCGTTTGCTGCAAGGCTTGTTCTCCGCTATCCGCGTCCCCTTCACGGGCTTCAGCAGAAGGCACTCCCATTCCCTGCAACAATTTGATGGCAGAAGCATACCGGGCCGACAAGCGGATACTCTCCTGCAAGGAAGCATTCTCAGCCCCTCCCTGTGCCTTTGTCACCACATGTACGACTCCCAGGTCACGGATACTTTTCAAAAAACAATCATACTCTTTATGGTACACCAAAAAAGTAACCTTTGTCATTTTTGCAATCATACTTCCGCCTCCTTTCTTTTCTCCTGAATAGACTTCAAAATCTTCTGAGAGGATTTTGACAAGTTCTCCTCATCTTCCATAAAGCGTTTGATTTTCCGCAGCGCATCCTGATAACCCGGTATCTGCACCTTTTCAAACAAGTTCACTTTCTGAGTGGTCTTCTTTCGTGCATGTTCCAACAAATCGAGTTTAGCAAGCGTAAACTCTCTTTCGATAGCTGTTTCGGCAAGTTTCTTCAACAGATGAATACCGTCGGCATACCACTTCGGGCTACAGAATAAGCTAAATGGCCGGATATCAAACTCCACCTCATCCAGCAACGGAACACGGACGCCTGCAATCTTCCGCACACCCAGATGCACATCTTTTACCCTTACCAATGAGGCATCAAACTCATTCCAAAGGGCATGCATGTGCTCGTATGAGGAGATTTGCGCTTCCAGTCGTTCCTCCAGCCCGGCAGCTTCTTCCTTGCAGCGTTTCACTTCCATGCGCAAGGCACTCTCCTTATTCTTAATGATAGGGAGCGTACGCACACGGACCTTCAGCTGCTTTTCAAGCTGTTGCAAAGAGGTCTTGTTATACTGAAATTTTATTGCCATTTTAAAGTCTTATATTTTTATTTCTTCCAATACTGATCTACGAATTCTTTCTTGATGTTCACCTCTTCCGGCTTGAAATATTTCCGGAACAGTCCCCAGGTCACATCCAACATTTCGGTCGTGTTCAGGTTCACATCGATAGCCAGCAACTGGTTGGCATAATCCTTGGCAAAAGCCAACGCACGTTCATCGTAATTGGTCAGGTCGAAACCGTTTTCCATCTTGGTCTTGGCATTGGCTGCATCGGCATACAAACGTACGGCGGCATTCATCACCTGCGGATGATCTTTACGGGTCTTCTTACCGCTTACCAGCTGTTTCAAACGTGACAATGAACGGAACGGATCGACAATTACCTTACCGATATCGCTGTCACGACGCAAAAAGAGCTGACCTTCTGTGATGTAACCTGTATTATCCGGCACTGCATGCGTAATATCTCCTCCCGAAAGGGTGGTCACCGCAATAATCGTGATAGACCCTCCACTCGGGAACTGTACAGCTTTCTCGTAAATCTTCGCCAAGTCGGAATAGAGTGAACCCGGCATAGAATCCTTCGACGGAATCTGGTCCATACGGTTGGACACGATAGCCAACGCATCGGCATACGAAGTCATATCCGTCAGCAATACCAGTACCTTTTCATTGTGCTCCACCGCAAAATATTCGGCAGCAGTCAATGCCATATCCGGAATCAGCAGACGTTCTACCGGCGGATTCTCCGTGGTATTCACAAAACTGATGATACGGTCGAGGGCACCTGCGTTCGAGAATACATTCTTAAAATAAAGGTAGTCGTCGTTTGTCATACCCATACCACCCAAAATAATCTTATCGGTCTGCGCACGCAAGGCCACATTGGCCATTACCTGATTGAAAGGCTGGTCCGGGTCGGCAAAGAACGGAATCTTCTGTCCGGACACCAGCGTATTGTTGAGGTCGATACCGGCAATACCCGTTGCTATCAGCTCTGAAGGCTGCTTACGACGGACCGGATTCACCGACGGACCACCGATTTCCACTTCCGTACCTTCCACCTCCGGTCCTCCGTCAATCGGTTCACCGAAAGCATTGAAGAAACGTCCGGCCAGCTGCTCGCTCACTTTCAATGTAGGAGACTTGCCTAAGAAAACAACCTCTGCATTAGTCGGAATACCTTCCGTACCTTCAAAAACCTGCAGGGTCACCTCATCTCCGGCAATCTTCACCACCTGCGCCAGCTTGCCGTTCACCATAGCCAGTTCATCGTAACCTACTCCCGTCGCTTTCAGCGAACAAGTAGCCTTGGTTATCTGGCTAATCTTTGTATATATTTTTTGAAAAGCTTTTGTCGCCATTTTCTACCCATTTATTGATTTCACTTATTTTACTTTTCGTTCAGCCACCAGTTCCTGCAGCTGTTTCCGGAACTCCGTGTACTGCGGAGAGCGGAACGGTGAATAGTTCATCTGCTTGCAGATATTAATCATCTTCTTGAAGTAGTCCATTACTTCCACAAAATTGTCGAAGCTGAAATCCGTATGACAAATATCAATCACCATATTCACGATTTCTTCCTGACGTTCCATCGGAGTCACTGCATCCACCTCGTCAAACGCATCCTGCTGCAAAATCACAAAGTCAATCAGTTCTGATTTCCAGAAAATCACGTGATATTCCACCGGCACACCGTCATCACCCAAGATGTTAATCTGCTCGGCGATTTCCTTACCACGCAACAGACGCGTCTTCAGTTCTGTCACCTTGCCAATCCATTCTCCATTGATATGCTCTGTGATATAGGACTCAAATTCAGGATATTCCAGATACTTTGAATAAGAATCAATCGGGTTTACGGCCGGATAACGCTTACGGTCTGCACGTTCCTGCTCCAAAGCGTAAAAACAGCGGGCTACCTTCTTCGTATTTTCCGTCACCGGTTCCTTCAAGTTACCTCCGGCCGGTGATACCGTACCGATAAAAGTAATAGAACCCGTCTGTCCATTGTTCAGGTGTACAAATCCCGCACGACCGTAGAAGTTGGAGATAATGGCAGAAAGGTCCATCGGGAACGCATCCGGTCCGGGAAGTTCCTCCATACGGTTGGACATCTCACGCAAAGCTTGTGCCCAACGAGAAGTAGAGTCTGCCATCAGTAACACCTTCAGTCCCATAGCACGATAAAATTCAGCCATTGTCATTGCTGTATATACAGATGCTTCACGTGCTGCAACCGGCATGTTTGAAGTATTGGCTACAATAATGGTACGCTCCATCAATTTACGTCCTGTATGAGGATCCACCAGTTCCGGGAACTCTGTAAAGATTTCAACGACCTCATTTGCACGCTCACCACAGGCTGCAATAATAACGATATCTGCTTCTGCCTGTTTAGAAATAGCATGCTGAAGTACGGTCTTACCCGTTCCGAACGGACCAGGAATAAATCCTGTACCACCTTCTACGATCGGATTCATTGTATCAATAACTCGTACTCCTGTTTCCAATAATTTATAAGGACGAGGTTTCTCTACATAATTCGTCATAGCCTTTTTCACCGGCCACTTCTGAATCATATTAACTTTAATATCCTCTCCTCCTTTATCTGACAAAACAACTACAGTATCCTCTATAGTATAATCTCCTTCAGGTACAACTGATTTAACCTTATATGTACCTGTCAGCTGGAAAGGTACCATAATCTTCAGCGGCTGATGATTTTCTTCAACCTCTCCCAACCATGCAGAAGGACCAACTTCATCTCCAACCTTTACAATTGGTTTAAAGTGCCATTTTCTTTCCTTGTCAAGCGGGTAAGTATACTGACCACGCTTCAAGAACACCCCTTCCATCTTGTCCAGGTCATTCTGCAAACCATCATAGTTTTTCGACAGCATACCTGGGCCTAAGGTTACTTCCAACATATGACCTGTAAATTCTGCTTCAGCACCAACTTTCAGTCCACGTGTACTTTCAAACACCTGCACATATACATTCTTGCCTACTACTTTGATAACTTCGGCCATCAAACGATCCCCTCCCGTAGTGATATAGCAGATTTCATTTTGTGCTACAGGACCGTCAACAGTCAGCGTAACCATATTGGCGATAACGCCCAAAACAGTTCCTTTTGTTGCCATTCTTATCTTTTTTTATTATTTTCTAAATTCTTCTGGTATTTGAACTTCATTTTTCAGGTCTTGAATCATCTTTCGGAAAAGTTCATTACCTTTTTCCTTATCCAATGAAATCCAACGTTCAATCATTTCCAGCTGCATTAAAAATACAAAAATACGCTCGATAGTAAAATAGTGGAAGAAGGATTCATCTTCCAACCATTTCCATTTCAGCATATCTACCTTCTTCTCACGTTCCACCAGTTCTTCAATATCAGCAATACGCTGTAATGCTTCAAAATACTCAAGTATTTCGTTCAATCCAAAATCACGTGCATTTGAGGTACGCAACTGCTCACAGATACTCGTTGCTCCAACAATCACACTAGAAACTTCCAGTTTATACTTACGCGCCGCCAAAGCCGCAAGAATATTATTTAAATTCAGATTAAATTCAAACCAAGAAGCAATAAAAGCATTATTGGATGACATTCCATAAGAATAATACAATGCTGCCAACAGATCATCGGCACGATATAATTCATCTTGTGAAAGTTGCAAATATTGAGAAACAAAGTTAACCAGGTAAGAAGGATATTTTTTATCCGGAGTATCTCCTTCACGTACAGCTTCAATCAACTGAAGTAACTCTTCTGCTGAAAAATTACCCTTATCTTCTATTACTGCATCTTTATTTTTCAGTAACTTCAAGATAGCCGTATTATCAAACTTCAGATAAAATAAATCTATTAATTTTCGATCTTGAGCAGATAAATCCGGATACAATTCAGCCTTAAAATCAGACACAGAATAGCTTAATTTGCCGTCATCCAAAGATATATCCGGCAAACCGGCCACCAGACAATAATACGTACTCATAGTTTCTGGTTAAAACAACATTTTGACTAGCTGAGGACGAAGAAATTCCTTGAAATAGTTTTCAAATTCCTCTTCACCAAAATTCACTTTATACGAACCATCAGCAGGTGAAACAGAGAAAAGAGCCTTAGCTCCGTTTACTTCCTCTATCTTTACACCTTTATCTAAAAGATTTTTCGCATTTGAGGCAAAATATTTTTTCAGAGACTCTGCATCCTTCACAGAAATAACAATCGGTTCGTTTGCCGACCATTGAGTAGCCAATGTTACAATAAACTTGTTGAAAAAATCCTTGTCAGCGATAAATCCTTTTACAGCATCCGAAACTGTTTCATTTGTCAGTAGGTTAGTAATTTCGGTTTTCAGAGCATTCAGGGCCTGTCCAGCGAACAACTTCAACTCAGATTTCGTATTTTCAGTTAATTCATCTGCCGATTTACGGGCATTGGCTATAATTCCTTCCGCCTCTTTCTGGGCATCTGCAATCAACTTTTGAGCCTTTTTCTGAGCTTCATCGATAAGTCGTTGTGCTTCTTCATTACCCTTTTCCACCCCTTCACGATAAATCTTATCAGTGAGCT